>JACLAD010011497.1_pt1 | contig 60208 bp, 48 predicted proteins | sample 8027901 | NCBI WGS metagenome assembly JACLAD01 (sample SAMN15725071, study PRJNA655200) | protist metagenome | isolation source: fluorescence activated cell sorting (FACS) single amplified genomes of... | place: Spain: Blaines Bay Microbial Observatory, Mediterranean Sea | collected 2016-07-05 | reverse complement strand
TCGACTTCTTTCAAACCCGTTTTAAGAATATGCGATGGTCTATACTCACGCCTTATCGGGCGGCTCACTGGGATACAGAAACACTTATTTTAGAAGATAACCCTGATTCGAGTGTACTTCCAGATAACGATCATATTGAAAAATACTGGCTTACTTATTACGCTAATATCTTTAATCCGGCACGCATCAAAAAAGACGCCATGCTAAGTTCAATGCCCAAAAAATATTGGAAGAACATGCCTGAAACGTCACTGATTGACGATATGATAAAACAGTCAGATGCTAGAGCTCGCAAAATGATCACTGATGGGAATAAGCGCAAATAAAACGCCCGTTAACTGTGTGCCACTGCCCTTTAAATTTTTAAGACTCTTCGGCATAAGTAAGCGTAAACCAGACCTCTTTATAAATGAGTATTAGAGGACTGCTTTAGGCAAACAACGGACATTCAATTTTGTGATTTTCTACTTCTGATATTGGTCAAAATGAAAATGCTAAAGCTAAAAGATAACGAGGGGGATCTGTACGATTGAAAATAGTTTCATTACCTTTCAATTTTTGCACTTCATCTTTATGCTAGTTGCATCATTATTACGGTTGAGATGTAGCGAATTTGAGTAAGGAGTTAGATTCAGGCGAATGAAAACTTTTGAAGAAGCAGCAATGCCCATCAGATCAAGAATCTGCAAATTCAATACTATTTCTTTATTTGGTGAGTTGATTTCATACTTACAACAAACACCTAATATGAAAAAAGCAGGTGAAATCTCAGCTCCTTGGGTTGTTCTATTAGCTATCGACTGGGTCTTAGAACTTCATCCTAAATCAGGTAAACAGACCGCTTCACAGAAAGATGTACAATATATCCTGAATGGAATTTGGCGCACGCAACATATTGCAGTAGGGGTTGATACATCACCGCTTTCCATGCAAATAAGGGCTTTGCTAGCACCTCAAGTCATATTCCAGAACAATAGTCGAGACTTAACCTACTCCTTTTTGAGAATCAAAAAAATAATAGATTGACGCCGCCAACAGCACTATATATGTGCATGAGAATTAATCACGCAAGTGATTAATTCTCTTCTTAACTTATTAAATATTAAGGTCTTTTTATGTCGACTGAGACTTCGCCAAACGTAATGCGATCGTATTCATTCTCTCCCTAAGCCAGATATTGCGGATGCCGCTAGCGTGTATGATCACGTTTCTTTCAGCCTCAAGCAGCCGAGACACTTTCGCCTGTCCAAGGTGTGGATTAGCTAGTGAGAACTCGATGACGATTTCCTCGATAGCTTTGTCTGTGCGATTTTTGTGATGAAGAGCGGGTGTTTCCTGACGTTTTAACGCTTCAGTTCCGCCCTTTTTAATCAACTTACGATGGCGGTAAATGGTCTCGCGGGAAACCCCACTAAGACGAGAGGCTTCAGCTACATTTCCAAGCCTATCAGCCAAAGCTAATACCTCAAGCTTCGTCTGGATATCATTGTCCTCCATCGATATCTTAACAGGCTCAGTGACTTCCGTTACCTGTAGCTTTCGTCCGGCGAAGTAGGCATCAAACTGCTTATCTTTACCTGCACGGATTTCAATTTTTTGTTTTGCGATAGAGTGCTTCAATGGAGACTCGATGAAGTAGAATTTGTTTCTGTAACTAAACGTATGGTCGTTACGGATTTTCCGGTAGACCTTTGTTGTACAGATATCGTCAAGGTTAGTATGACGCGATACAGGCGTATATTCAGTGTCCGGCGTTCTTGCTTTTACAACCAGATTTTTACGCCAGAACTGCGGAATAAAAACGTGTTGTAAGTAGCTGTTTGCTCCTGTCATGTCAGTAATATTGCTGAGCCGCAGTTCCGGTATCAGTCTATCCTGTAGGGTATCGAAGGCACGTTCAATACGCCCTTTACCTTGAGGAGAGCTGGCGAAGATGATTTCAATGCCCAACTCTTCGCAGGCCCGCTGCATCTGGGAGAAGTTGCAGCGTTTAGGACCACCAAATATTCCGGCACGATCAACGTATAGGGTTTTAAATACACCGTATTTCTCAACGACTGAGCGCATGACTTTCATACAGCCTTCAGTCGTTTCTGACGGAAAGAACTCAGCATGAATATCGCTATTGGCATCATCAATCATGGCGATTAAACATGACTTCTTATCGCCGAACCAACGATGTGTGCTGCCGTCCATTTGTAGCATTAATCCGGGCGCATCCATTCGCTCTCTGCGTTTGTGAACACGGCTACGCCTGCGCTTAGCCCGTTTTACATGATGGATATCATGTGCCCATTTACGCAGTGTCTCGCGCTTAACAACAATGTGTTCGTGAGTCTCAAGCATCTTGGCGAGGTGCAACAAGTTCAGGTCATAATATTTCTCGCGGATTAGCGACTGAACTTGCTGCTTAAGGCTGTCAGGCGTTTTATTAACTGGCTCGCTGCCTGTGTTTCCGTGAACGATAAACTGTAACCCTTGGCTTCGGCAACGCTGTAAATAACGTTCAACAGTACGTCTGGATTTATTGAGGAGCTTAGTGGCATTGGCTATCGTAATTTTACGTTCAGCCACTTTTGCAATGACATCAACTGTCAATTGAGCTTTGGAATTCAACACAATCATCCTTAGCGTTCCTCAAATGCACAAAAAAACATTTAAAGAACACGGTTAAAGATAACCGTCAATTTCCCTTGGTAATTAGCGACTACGACAGAATCGCGTGGTAATTAAAGTACGACAAAATCGCTTGGTGTTAACACGCATCAATTGAATCAGTCTCGACTTGATCTGTCAGATTCGAATAATAGGACTTAAACAAATCTGAAAGTCGCATATGTTCCATTAGCAGTCGTTCGAATATTTGTAATTAAACGGCGGAAAAGTACGTAAAGCGGACGTCTAATATCCTCTCCATGAGTAAATGTTAGGTGGTATTTCAGGCAAAACGAGTGTTAGTATGGTGTCTTGGTAGGCAGCTTTTAGTTAGCCCTAAATCTACATGGATGTAATATGAAAATTTTGGTTTTATTTTTCGCTGTTTTCATTGCAACTAGTAGTAATGCTGTAGTGAAACGGCACGATATACCCTCCCGAAATTATGTCTTAGAAAAAGTACCCGAATACTTAATTGATCTACCTCATGAGGGTCATGGGGTATTGATAAAACCTCAATGGGTTGTGACAGTCGCTCATACCATTTTTTATAATTACATAGGTAAAAAATTACGGGTTGGCGATAAAGTCTTTGAAATAGAAGAGGTTCACATACACCCACTTTATATTGAACCAGGTGAGGTTCTCTTTAAAGGTGATGCAGCTCCCTTAATGAAGTTTTTAGAATCTAGAAGTGATATTGCTTTAATAAAGCTATCTTCCCCTGTTACAACGAGTGAACCAATTGATATCTACCCAAACATTGATCAAGCGGGTAAAGAGATCACAGTATTTGGTCGTGGAGCAACAGGTAACGGAGAAATTGGTGAAAACCTCGAAACTAAATCATTGCGAGAATTAAACCATTTTAGAAACATTATTGAATCTTCAAAAGGAAACTGGCTCTCATACAAATTTAATAAGCCGCCTGATGCATTGCCTCTTGAAGGAATGCACGCTGCTGGTGATAGTGGCGGAGCTTCAGTAATAATTGAAAACGGTAAGGCTTATTTGGTTGGTTTATCGAGTTGGCAAGTTTGGCGTGGAGATATTGCTAATTTTAAAGGCGGTTTATATGGTACTACCGCTTATCAAGTTAGGGTGTCAAATTACCGAGGCTGGATTGAAAGTGTATTGGGCAACTCGTGAGCCAGCCCACAAAATACTAATCGTTCAGTTTCTATTTCTTTTTGCCTATTTTGATCAAGCATTCATATTCCCATAGGTAAAGCGTGAACAGCGGCTCTTTGTCTCAATATAAAGCTAGCACTTAGGGACTGAAACGAGCGTAAACCGGCTTCTTACAACGGAGGTATGCAAATGGAAAAACTTAATAAAGTTATATTCAGCAAAGAGAGTAAAACTGGTGTTGCCATTCAAATTTTTGGCGTAGTTTGTTTTTTCGCTGCAATTCCTCTTCTTCACACATCAACTAAATCAAACTCGCCTGCTCTATACTTATTTTTTGCGGGCTTTTTTTCGTTCTCAATTCTTCTATGGGTGATTGGTTCTTATCAGAGACGGAAATTTTCTAAACTGGGTAAAACTCCGTTAACACTAAACCCGTCAGTCTGCACGATTGGCGAGGAATTTAAAGGCTCTATTGAAATTACAAAGCCAGATTTTAATAGTGTAAAAGAAATTTCAATTACTCTTTGGCAAAGAAGAAAGATAGCTGACGATGAATACCGAAACGATATAGTTTGGGAGTCGAGTGCGACTCCGAACATTATTCATGTAGACGGTAAAACAATCTTAGATTTTAGTTTTGTAATCCCGCATGATAAGGAGCCCACAAACCAATGGTTCTTTTCAAAAAATAAATATTTTTGGGAGGCTAGTTTCGAGTTTGTTGAATCAATGCAAAGTATAAAAAGAACTTGGGAAATCCCTGTAAAAAGGTAACTCGCAAGTCAATAGGACTAACACTGTGGGCTCAACTCGTGGCTGGCTAATGTAGACCATAACCTTAGTCCTATTTCTCAAGCTTCGAACGTCCGTTCATTGTCTTTAGCGGACTTGCGAAAAAGTTATATCCAATGTCCGCTTCACGCTCACAGGGGCTGCACAAGCAGCCCCGTACAGCCTAGATTTCAATAGACTCCGATATTTCCAAAACGTCATCAACTTCGATGCCTAAGTAACAAACTGTGCTCTCTAATTTCTTGTATCCAAGCAAGAGTTGAACTACTCGAAGGTTTTTAGTCATCTTGTAAATTAAATAGGGTTTGGTCCTGCGCAGTCAATGGGTACTGTACAGCGAGGTATTCAGTCCAAGTTTGTCAATCCATCCGTGGAAAATGCGATTATATTGTCTAGTTGATATGTGCTCAGCACCGTGTATACGAGATTTAAAAAGGTAGTCGGACGCTTTTAGTTCTGCTTTCTTCACCCAAGCCAAAATCGATTCGCCAGTGTTTGGTGTTATCTCAAATTGGACGGGGCTATCTGTTTTTTGCTGAACAACATTTGTACGCCTCAGCGCAGAACGTCCGCAAACGACGTCTGAAACTTTTAGTTTAACGAGGTCACAACCCCGTAGCTTGCTATCTAGACCAAGATTGAACAGTGCAAGATCACGCGTCCGACCTTCAATTTCTAATCGAATTCGGATGCCCCATATATGCGATATCTGAAGAGGTTTCTTCTGCCCAATTATGCGATCTTTATTCCAAGGTGTATGAATTCGAATTGCCATAAGCTGTCTCCTGCTCAGTAGGAACCAAAAGTATGACAGTCAGTTTAAATAGCATAATAATAAAATGAGCAAAAACTTCGGAATTGTGCCATTAGCGGACACTCAATCTTGACACCAAGTGATCAAAAACCAATCGAATACGTTGTGGTACTGGACCACGTTGAGGGCGATAAATATATAAATCCCAAGGCACCGGCTCGACCTCTTCTAACACTCTCACAAGTTTCTCTTGGCGTAATAAGTCTTGGACCAAAAAGTCAGGAATTTGAGCAAAACCTAGTCCATTTTGTATAGCCATTAATTCAGCTTCGGTGTCGGCACTTCGAAAACGTGTTATGGATGGCGTCCACTGTCTGTCCATGGAAAAAACCCACGGCCAAAGCTTTCCCGTATTGCGATCTACTAACCCTGTAACCGGCAAGTGGTTTAGTTCTTCAATAGACGCAGGCCTTCCCACTCTATTTATTAAGTCAGGCGAAGCCACGACATACATATTAATTTTGGTGAGCTGGCGGGCAATAAATCGACTATCTCTCATGAAGCCGATACGAATCCCAATATCTATTTTTTCGTCAACTACATCCACGCGCTCGTCACTGAGTGTCAGGTCTATATCCAGTTGAGGATGTATTGTTGAAAGTTCCAGTAATACTGGCATTAAGCACTTATGACCAAAGCCAACAGGCGCTGCGATACGAACCCGCCCTTGTAATTCATTACCCGAGTTAGGGGCGCTTGTTTGAAACAATTCATCTACAGCGCGCAGGCGTTCTTTTGCTATCAAAGCAAATTTTTCTCCAACTAGGGTCACTTGTATGTGTCGAGTATTTCGATGAAATAAAAGCTCCCCTTGCAATCGCTCTAACTCCTTCACTGCTCGCGTCACTGCCTGAGGAGAAATTCCCAGACGGTTAGCCGCTTCTTTAAAGCTGCGAGACTCAGCAGCAGTACAAAATATCCGGAGCATTTCCAATCTGTTAAGCATCACGGTCATATTCAGGTTTGAAATGAATACATAAATATTATTCCAAAATATGGAATTGTGAAATTAAAACATTTCCATTTATTGGTTTTTGAAGGTAAGAGATACTTTGCTTGTTATTTAGACAACGTCATTCAACTTATTTGAGGATATTAAATATGAGCAGTGTTTTAGCAAATAACATCAGCGGTAAGGTCGTTGTTATCACTGGTGGTAGCAGCGGTTTAGGCGAGACCACGGCAAGACATTTAGCCAGCCTTGGCGCATCTGTTGTTTTAGGTGCCCGACGCATCGACAAGCTTGAAGCTATTGCTGCTGACATACGCGCAGCGGGCGGAGAAGTTGCGGTTCAAGCGACAGATGTGACTAGCCAGGACGAAGTGAAGGCCCTTGTAAATCTTGCACAAGAGCGCTTCGGTAAAGTTGATGTGGTTATCAACAATGCAGGGTTAATGGCGATTGCACCGTTAGCTGAGACTCGAGTTGACGAATGGGATCGCATGATTGACATCAACGTTAAAGGTCTGCTGTATGGAGTAGCCGCAGCGCTTCCGATCTTTCAGGAACAGGGATCCGGCCACTTTATCAATATTTCGTCCGTAGCGGGTATCAAAGTATTCAGTCCCGGCGGCACGGTTTATAGCGGAACCAAATTCGCTGTTCGCGCTATTGCCGAAGGCTTGCGCCATGAAGTTGGGGGTAAAATTCGTTCAACAATCATTTCACCAGGTGCAGTCGAATCTGAATTAAAACATGGAAGTTCAGATACTCAGGGTGCAGCCTTTGTAAAAGATTTTTATCAGCAAAATGAAATTCCATCTGAATCTGTAGCTCGTGCTATCGCATACGCAATTGAGCAGCCTGCGGATGTGGATATTAACGAGATTGTTCTGCGCCCAACAGTTCAAGAATTTTAATTCGTTTAATAAAAGATCTATTAACCAGCGGGTGATTTAACCACCCGCTGAATATTCAGTATGTGAGGTTATTGATGACAGCGTTAAACAGACAAATGCGTGCTTTGGTATTAGATAGCTATGAAGAGGGTACAGTATTCCGAGATGCCCTGATTAACTTACCCTCTCCATCAGCAGGTCAGGTGCAAGTAAAAATATTTGCAAGTGGAGTCAATCCTATTGATTACAAGATCCGCCAAGGTATCGCTCCTTACGCCATGCCGGAATTGCCCGCAGTACTTGGCACCGATTTAGCTGGAGAAATTGTTGCTGTCGGCGATGGCGTCACCGACTTTGCAATAGGCGATGCCGTTTATGGTCTGACTGGCGGAGTGCGAGGATTGCAAGGCTCATTGGCTGAATATGCCAACGTAGATGCTGAGTTACTTGCTTTCAAACCGAAAAATTTGTCCATGCGTGAAGCTGCGGCTTTACCTCTGGTTGCACTTACCGCTTGGGAAGGTTTGGTTGACAAGGCGAATGTTAAAGCGGGCCAGAAAATCCTTATCCAAGGTGGAGCTGGCGGAGTTGGGCATTTAGCCGTGCAAATTGCTAAAGCTTTAGGTGCCGACGTTTATGCCACTGCATCGACTGGAAAACAACAACTGCTCAAGGCCCTTGGTGCCACGCCAATTGATTATCACATTGCAAGCCCTGCTGACTACATGGACGCATACACCCAAGGCAAAGGATTCGATATCATTTACGACACTGTCGGTGGCTCTGCACTCGATGCCTCATTAGGTATCATTGCACATTACGGCCATATTTTAAGCTGTGCTGCATTCAGCTCACATAACCTCGCACCGTCGTCAATACGTTCTGCAACATTGTCAGGAATTTTTGTGTTACACCCACAGCTCAGCGGAGAGGGACGCAAACATCATGGTGACATTTTGCGGCAAATTACGGCTCTTGTTGAAGCTGGACAAATTAAGCCACTACTCGATCCGTTACGCTTTTCCCTAGACACGGCAATGGATGCACATAATGCCGTAGAGTTGGGGTCCATGGGTAAAGTCGTTATTGATGTAATTGCTTAAAAAGTCATTGTTGAGGATGCATATGAGCCCAAGAAAACTAATTCGAACTGTTCGTTTCCATGAATTAGGTGGCCCCGAGGTATTAACTATTGACTCGCTGGCGAGTCCAAGTTTGCAGGCCACTGATGTACGTATTGCGGTCAAAGTTGTTGGGCTCAATCGTGCTGATGCCATGTTTAGGCGAGGCAGCTATATAGAAAAGGCTGACTTCCCTTCGCGAATCGGCTATGAAGCATCCGGGATAGTCATTGAAGTCGGGGAAGAGGTAAATCATTTACGCCTTGGGGACGAGGTTTGTATTGTCCCTCAGATGGGGCTTTCTCAGAACGGCTGCTACGCAGAAGAGATTGTCGTACCAAGTGAATATGTGGCACTCAAACCAGCAGGGCTAACCTTTGCTGAAGGCGCAGCAGCTTGGATGCAGTACCTGACAGCTTATGGCGCTTTGGTCGAAATTGCTAACGTGCAAAAAGGCGATGCAGTACTGATAACCGCCGCATCGAGCAGTGTTGGATTGGCTGCGATTCAAATTGTGAATTCCCGGGGGGGTATCCCTATCGCTACAACTCTAACAGGAGCTAAAAAGGCTGCTGTGCTCAAGGCTGGCGCGGCCCATGTGATTGCAACCCAAGAAGAACCGCTGCTGGATAGCTTGAGAAGTATCTTGGGAGAAAACAATTTAAAAATCGCATTTGATGCTGTCGGTGGGCCGCAGATAGCTGAAATTGCTGAAGCAATGAGCCCTGAAGGAACAATAATAGTACACGGAGCATTAAGTCCCGAAATAACTCCTTTTCCCTTAAAAATAGCACTTCGTAAAAGTCTGATTGTTAGGGGGTATGTGTTTACTGAAGTTATAAAAGACATCGAGCGTTTTCGCAGAGCAAAGCAATTTATCCTCTCGGGTTTATCCGAAGGAACACTCAAGCCTGTCATTGATCGAAGCTTTAAATTTGAAGAGATAGTAGCAGCGCATCACTATCTGGAGTCCAATCAGCAGATTGGTAAAATAGTGGTCGAACTTGATTAACAGTTCGTAGCTTCCGCTAGTATCTCAACTCAGTCAGTGCCTGATAATAATTAGCGTGGGCTTTGTTGCGGAAATCGAATGAACTAAATCAGAATCTTACGATCAGATCAGGGACATTCATTCACTGACTTTGACTACATGCCGAAGTCTCGCTACAAAACCACAAACTGGCGCAAGTACAATATTTCAGGCGTGACAGATGCGGAAGTACTCCCAAATTTACTCAAACAAACACGCCGATCCATCAAGGAAATTTCGGGAGATGGCGCTTACGATACAAGGGAGTGCCACAGGGCGATTAGGGTTAAGAAAGCAATACCTCTAATCCCTCCACGTGAAGGAGTCGCCTTCTGGGAAAAAGGTCATCCACGTAATCTGGCGGTTGGTTGCCAAAAGCTCTATGGTTCGAACAAAAAGTGGAAACGAAAATATGGTTACCACAGTCGTTCATTGTCGGAGACCGCTAAGTATCGCGCAAAACAACTACTAGGCGCTTCATTCACTCTTCGAAATTACAATGCACAAGTTGGGGAGACATACGCCATAATCAAAGCACTCAACAAGCTAACAGAGATAGGTATGCCCGAAACTCAGTAAATCGTTTAAAATGCAAACAATTTTGCTAGTATTCGCTCTCAAGTTGAATTCCGCAACAAAGCCGGTTGATTGCACGTGTTAGGGAGATGCATGCCCATTATTACGCTACAGTGGCTGATTTTGGTCGGGAATTTGCATTTTCAGTGGCGAGTAACATGGCGGAATTTATTGGAAGGCTAGATAACCCAAGCAATGAGATTTGGACGATCAAACGGGACGATAAAATCCATCTGTTGCCATTGATGGTTCATTGTGGACGACTCTTTAAGAGGTTTCGGACTAGGTAAACAGCTTCTCAATTCTGCATTAGCTTTTGCCGATGCTCAGGGTTTCGTCCAAATCAACTCATGGACTTTCTCAGGGTTTAATGCAGCTCGATATCTTTACGAAAGTCAGGGCTTTGCACTGGTGGAAGAGAAACTAGGCTTACAACGGGGTATAGAAGTCTTGGAGCAACGCTTCACCAGGTGCCTATAAACGTGAATAAATATTTAAGGAGTCTCAATGACAGCTACAAAAGAAGAAGTTATCGCTTTCATGAAATCGGAGTTTCCACAAAGCAAATGCGTTGTGGAAGCAGTGAGCAACGGTAGAGCGACTGTATCTCATCATGTAGGTCAGGATGAATTACGTCCTGGCGGAACGGTTTCGGGGCCTGTTTTAATGAGTCTGGCTGATGTGGCACTTTATGTGGCGATACTTGGTAAAATTGGCATCGTGCCATTGGCAGTAACAACTAGCCTTAACATCAACTTCTTACGTAAGCCATCGGCAAATGAGCGAATCATTGCGGAATGTTCTCTGATAAAAGTCGGCCGTACTCTCGTGGTTGGGGAGGTTTCTCTGTACTCTGAGGGGGTGAGTGATTTAGTAGCACATGTTGTGGGTACATACTCTATACCGCCCTATACATCGAAACGAAGTGAGAATATTAAAACAATTAACTCTCTGAAAGCTTGACTCCGTTTAAAAGAAAATAGGCAGTTATTTGAGGGGAAGATTAGTGGTTACCAATTGCAATCTAATATAAACGCCTACTTCAGGCCTGCAGCGGAGGCATTGAAGCAATTCGAGGCTAACAAACAAAGTCAGTCGGACAGCTAACGCTGTCGCTGCTTTGGGCGTAGAACGTTCGTCCCTTGTCTACAACGGACAAGCGCGTCAGTAACTTCCAATGTCCGCTTTACGCTCATAGCTGACCTCTGTCCCTAAAAGTGCAAACTTCAGCAATACGTACTAAGCCGCCGCCCACCTGAAGAAATCAATGTTATGCACGAAATAAACAGTAGTTCCTTCACTCCCCCTTCACTATTAACAATAAATACTTTACGCAGTTTCTATGATACTTAATCCATTGCAAGGTCGACTTTAACGTACCTTTACCGAAAACAAGGTTAGCCTTTAAAGTCCTCAACGGTTTCGATCAATTCATCTATATTTTCAATTAGCGCTTCGCGCTGCTTGCGGCTAAGGGTGGAAAACACTTCTGATATTAATGTGGCGGTCACCGTCATATTGTGCGCACTGCTTTGTTTGTATATGTCACTCTTATAGCTGTCGGGGTTTTGCATAAGTTCGATTAAGTCTGTTTCAAAATTGTTGTTGAAACTTCGAGTAACAAATAACTTTCTTGCCGCGTTTTGGATGTCTCTGCGATATTTAAGCCACTCTTCCCCCGTAGGGATAAACTGCGTAGCATAAGTACTTACAATTTGTTTTTGTTCATGACTAAGTTTGCCAATGCGTTCACTAATCGCTTCTTCAATACGCTCGATACGGTCCTCTAAGCGCGCTTCTTTTGTTTTTTCAAGCGCCTCTTTACGCTCTTCTTCTTCCTCTTTGTTATCTTTTTCTAACGCGGCAAAAAGCGAAACAACTTGCTCGTCATCTAAGGTCTTAGCGAGAATTGCCAGTTCCGGGCTTATTTCATCACGAACCCGTTCCCAGTGTGACCTCGCTTTAACTAAGTGGCTGTACACTGTGTTAGAGTCTAACGTGCCTTCATTTATTTCGGCTTTAATTTCACTTAGGTGTGCTTTATACCGCCTAAGCTCTGTTGTTTTATGCCAACGCAACCAGTTCTGAAGGTGGTCATCAAACTTTTCTTCTTGTCCCTCTTTGAGTTCGATGTAGTCGTCTAAATACCAATACACCCACCAATCAAGGTTGTTGTAGGCCAGTTTTGAACTACAGGCAGAGAGAAAGACAACGAATACCAGTATAAACAACGTGCGCATAATCAATCCTTTTTTGTTGTTTACGTTACTTGCAGTCAAACCGCTTACTGCAATTAAAAAAATAGAGAAATAAAATGGAACACCGTTGTAAAACTTTTTTAATCATTTGGGTGTTCAATGCTTCATTACAAACGTCCACTTTACGTAGCGTACCCTTTACTTTACCTTAACCGTATTGCCTGTAAAAAGAAGGACTTTAATGTGTCAAAACGTGTCGCAATTTTAACATCTGGTGGCGACGCACCAGGTATGAATGCATGTATTCGGGCCACTATCATTGCCTGTCAAAAAGCCGGTTATACACTGTTGGGCTATAAGCATGGGTACAATGGGCTACTGCAGCAAGAATATATTTCATTGTCCTTAGACTCTACGCATAACCTTATTCAGCAAGGCGGTACAATTTTACATAGCGCAAGGTGCAAAGAGTTTATGCACGAAAAGGGGCTGTTAAAAGCAGCTCATAATTTAAAGAAAGCGCGCATAGATTCATTAATTGTTATCGGCGGCGACGGCTCGTTTAAAGGGGCTGCTAAATTAAGCGAGCATTGGGATGGGCAAATTATAGGTATCCCTGGCACTATCGATAACGACATTGCGGGAACAGACGCAACTATCGGTTATTTCACGGCTATTGATACGGCCATGAGCTCTATCGATAAAGTACGCGATACTGCCGACGCTTTTGAACGTATCTTTTTAGTTGAGGTAATGGGGCGCAATGCTGGCTTCTTAGCCCTTAATGCTGCCCTCTCCTCTGCTGCAGACTATGTTATTGTTCCAGAATTTTTCTCTTCAGCTGAATCTGAAATAGAAAAACTCGTGTCACAAATCAACGCTCAGCGAACGCTGAAAGGCCCTGTTAGTTTTATTGTTGTGGTTGCAGAGAACGTATGGCCCAACGGACTAGCGGGCTTAACTGATGCCCTTCAACAACGAAATCTACAAGATGTAAGGCCGGTTACTTTAGGTCACGTTCAGCGCGGTGGTTCCCCGGTAGCGCAAGACCGACTTTTAGCGACTACGCTCGGAGAAGCGGCCATTCGATTGGTGGGAAAAGACATAAGTAATGTTATGGTTGGTGAGGTTAATCAGCGTCCAGTTACCGTGCCATTGTCTGAAACGTGGAAAAATACTAAACCGCTTAACGAGGCCCGTGTCGGCGCCATGCGAACGCTTATGAACGAGCGTTATAACCAAGCAGATAACTAGCGTGCATTAAAAAGCCCTGTGGCGAGTTGCGGTTTAAGCAAACGACTCAGGGCTTTTCGTTTTTGTAACGCCCGTTACATTTTCATTGCCGCTTTTACTTTGTCGCGGTGACTGCGGCTTACTTTAAGTTCAGTATCGTTTTGCAGTATCAAGTGATACTCGCCGCTTATGTGGCTAACTAGCTTTTTGACAAAGCGGATATTAGCAATAGCCGAACGGTGAACACGCACGAAGAACTGCGGGTTTAGTTCTTGCTCTAATTCTTTCATTGTCTTACGCATAATATGCATACCATCTAGGGCATGTACACACATATAATCGCCCGCGGCGTCTATCCATTGAATATCCTGAACATTAACACGGGTCACTTCCGAGCCATCTTTAATGGCCAGTACATCAGGGTATGGATTAGTTTCCACTGGTTCACCGTTAGCAAGCTTGCGCAAGATTTCTTCGCAGTCGTCACCGGTTAATTCAGCAACTAGGCTAACAAGCTTTTGCGATTGCTCATCTTGATGTTGAGTAGAGAAGTATTCTCTAACCTTGTTAAGCGCTGCGCCAAGACGTTCGTCGTCTGCCGGCTTTAGTAGATAGTCTAAAGCATGAACATCGAATGCCTTAATCGCATAGCTATCGTACGCAGTTACAAATACTATCATTGGGATGGGTTGCTTTAGTTCACGCAGTTTGTGAATTACCTGAAACCCGTTTAAGCCCGGCATTTGGATATCTAGAAACACTAAATCGGGGCGATGCTGAGAGATACTACTCACCGCTTCAAGGCCATTTTGACACTCGGCAAGAACCTGTACATCATCATGACGTTCTAACCTGGCACGAAGCCCTTTGCGTGCTAAAGGTTCGTCGTCCACTACAATGGTTTTAATCACTTGCTTTGTCATGTTATACGTCCTTAACTTCGTAAGGAATACGAATTCTCACTCGTACACCTGACGGCTGATTGTGTTCTATAGAAAATGCAAAATTACGATGGTAGAGCGACTGCAGGCGTTCTTTAATATTGGCTAACCCTACACCGTTTTCCCGGCTGAGCGTACCGTCTTTGATATCAGCGCCTGGGCCGTTGTCGGCAACATCCATTAATAAATCATTGCCAAATGTACGAGCAGTAATTGAAATGCGGCCACCGTTTTCCATTTTTGATATGGCGTGTTTTATCGCGTTTTCAATAATGGGCTGCAATATCATGCTAGGTACAAGGGCACTTTCACACTGCTCATCAATGTCCCACAGCACCTCTAGGCGGTCATCAAATCTTACTTTTTCTATCTCTAGATAAAGGCGAAGCGCTTTAATTTCCTGCCCTAGCGGCACGCGCTTTATGGGGTCATTGTCTAAGGAATAGCGCAGAAAGTCACTTAGCCTAGACACCATGGCTTCAGCGGTGTCGTTTTCCTTAAGCAAAACTAACGTTGAAATTGCATTAAGGGTATTAAATAGAAAATGTGGATTAAGCTGATAACGCAGCATCTTTATATGTGCCTGATGAGCCATTGTGCTGGCTTTTAGCGCATTCTGTTTTTCTTTTTGCAGCATCTGGAAATTTTTAATGCCAAAGTATACGCCGCTCCAGCAACCTACCATGATGAGTGAGTTAATGGTGTTGGTAAAGTACATGTACCATTCATCTGGGCGGTAGCCGTGCTTGTAGATTTCCCAGTAGTTAATGTTTTTCACCACGGCCCAAAGCAGAGCTATCAAGTAGCATGACACAATCACAATAATGATCATGTTGAGCGGGGATTGTTTTCTTGCCCACCGGTAGATGTAGCGAAGAGGAATGGTTAATAACCACCCTGCATAGGCATTGAGCATGATGATAAAAACCCAAATTGGGCGCACATCATGTAGGAAAGAACCAATGTAATAAATTATCGCGAACCCTGCCCAGCCAGCGCTGTGGAGCGTCCAAAATAAACGTTCATTACTTTCTATTACACGCTGAAAGCGACTCACAATATTACCAATTTAAAAACTTATACAACGATTATACGCAAGCCTTGTTGCGACCCAAGCGGCTTGGTCGTGCCCCTTATGCTTCTGGTCGCAGGACAACATATTGAAAACAGCGTTGTTTTAACAGCGCGTTAATTTGTTACACGCATCTAGTAACTTATGTTCATACGTTTTAGCCAGTGAACCCACCACCACGCCGGACCAACAAGCAGAAAACGTAAATCTTCAAAAAACGAAGGTTTCTTTCCTTCTATGTGGTGCCCAATAAACTGGAGTACCCACATGACGACAAAAAGCACAAGCGAAAACAGCCACACGGAAACATTGAAGTGAGCTAAGGCATTAACTGCTCCAAAGCATAAAATTGTGAGTAACGTCATTGCGGCCCCAATAGGGCCAGATAACATAAAATAGTAATACAACACAGGAACAGCAATAATATGCGCCCACGTGATGTCAAACTGCGCAATAAATTCGGGTACTGGCAAACTCCACAGTAACGCCAGTGAAACAAAATAGATACTTGGTACCGCTATCGCATGAATGATGACATTTGTTCTATTTTGATGGCTTTCACCGTATTGCATTAAGAGTCGTTCAATGCTTCTCATATTATTCCCCTTAGCTCGTTATTTTGATTATTATCTAAAGAGCACCCGGCACGCCTTAAAAACAGTTTATTGTTACGTTAATAGCGTGTGTCGGGACAGCAGCGTTTTTATCAATTTTTCATCGCAGGTAAAGGCAAGACCATAGTAGACCACGTCACTTTCTAACCTGTGATTTTTTACCTTTGCGGTAAGCGCAACTTCTTTACCGTCTATTGAATAGTTTAGCTTAACATCTGCTTCATCGAGCATAACGGGCCAGTTAGGTTTAACCTGTAGTGCGACTTTGCAGCCTTTTTCACTCAAATCAATAATGATACCGGTGACCGTTTCATCATCGGGGTAAACCTCGGCATCAAGAGAAACAGAAACGCCAAGCTGCGCTCGCTTGACAGCGCGAAGCCCTATGCTTTCAATGCGTTTAGGAAAAGACGTTATAAGCAACCCGGAGGGCTTTGAGAGCAGCTTGAGTACTTTTACTTTAAATGCAATAACCTGGCCCGTATCACCTTCAAGTACAGAACGTACGACAATATCGTTACCTACGGTCAGCGCATCGCGCACGGTGATCCACTTCGCGGTCGTGGGAATATGGAACAGCATGCATTCATTAATTAGCATGCCTGTGTAATCAGTTTTTACACGCTTGGGCGCTGCAGGCATAGCAATTTGTAAATCTACCGTATCGCCGGGTACCAGAGTACGAAGCGACGCCAAGCCTTCTGCACTGAGTAAATTACTTTGTATTTTTTCAGCCATTTGTATTTGTTATTGCTGGAAATATTGTTGATTGCCTCAATGTACGCATCAATTTAACTTTGATCAACTTTATGCTTCTAACGTGGTAGCGTTTTTCTTACTAATTACGCTATGTAGCCTTACCTACTATTGGGCTTACGCCTATAGGTTGTTATAGTTAACCGATATCATTGTTTATATTAACGGATGTTTATGCCCTCTTCTGTTCTTCATTACGCGTTAACCATTTCTGATTGGCGTTCTCACCAGTTCACTGTTGCCTTGTCAGTGCCAAAACACGAGCAACCTGACCTTGAGCTTTCACTACCTAGCTGGATCCCAGGTAGTTATATGGTGCGAGATTTTGCTAAAAGCATCATCACCCTAAGCGCGGGTGACAACAGCAATGCTAAAAACGCTTTTCCAGTTACTAAATTAGATAAGCAAACGTGGCGTGTTAAAACGAACGGTAGTGCCTGTACCATTCGTTATACCGTATATGCCAATGACCTCTCTATTCGCTCGGCGTTTATGAACCATGAATACGCTTTTATTAACGGCACAAGTGCGTTTTTACGCGTAGCTGGTTTTGAGCAATCGCGCTGTGAGCTTGATATTCAGTTAGATGAAAACGACGAAACTACGGCTAAATGGCAAGCCTATACATCGATGCCTGCTCACGGCAATAGCACAAGCGTATCAAAATGGCATTTTGCTGAAGACAACTACGATGCATTTATCGACCACCCTATTTATGTGGGAATTGCCGACACCCATAGCTTTGATGTTGATGGCGTGACGTTTACCTTGCTGTTTTCGGGTAATAACAATATCGATTATCAGCGTATAGCAAACGACTTAACACCTATCTGCAAGCACCACCTTGACTTATTTGGAGCGCCGCCCCCCATCGACAAGTATCTCTTTATGACATTGCTTGCCGACAACGGTTTTGGAGGGTTAGAGCATAAATATTCTACCGCGTTGCTCTACCCGCGTTTTGATCTGCCGCAAGTGGGCGATAATGAGAACAAAACCGATGGCTATATTACATTTTTAAGTTTATGTAGCCACGAATTCTTCCACACCTGGCATGTAAAACGAATTAAACCGAGGGTTATGGTCAATCCCGATTTATCTCAGGAAACTTATACTAACCAACTTTGGATATACGAAGGTTTTACGAGCTTCTATGACGATGTCACTCTTGCCAGAGCCGGGGTTATCGAGCCGCAAAAGTACCTTGATATTGTTGCACAGAACGTCAGCCGGCTACTCCAAAACACCGGGCGATTAAAGCAAAGTGCCGCTGAAAGTAGCTTCGATGCCTGGACTAAGTTTTACAAGCAAGACGCTAGTGCTACTAATAATATTGTTAGCTATTACACCAAGGGCGGCGTAATCGCCCTTGGCCTGGACCTTTTACTTCGCAAAGCGTCAAATAATTCAGTAAACCTCGATACGCTAATGAGGCTACTTTGGGAACACTATGGTGTTGACGAAAAAGGTACGCCCGATGACGTCATTCAAAACCTGTGTAAAACCCACTTTGACATCGATGTGTCAGATTATCTAAACCGCGTGGTTTACGGTACAGAAGATGTTGACTTAATTTCTTTCGTAAGTGAAATGGGCGTGCGCTTTAACACCCGTGCTCGTGTATCTGCTGAAGATAAAGGTGGTTTGAGGCAGCTGCCAGCAATACGTAATCAACTTGGGGCGACATTGAAACCAGCAAGCCTAGGCTTAACGGTAGTACAGGTGTTTGAAGGGTTGGCCGCTATGCAAGCCGGCATTTTGTTAAACGACGTTATCATTGCCCTTGATGGGCACATTGTTAATGCGCAAAAGCTGCAGCGCCTGCTTGATACTGCGCAAAAATCAGCTGTAGACGTTACCCTTATTAGGGATGGCAAACTACTTACCCTGCCCCTTAACGTGGTTAAAGCACGCGCTGAAATGGCGTATTTTAATATCGAAGATGTGCAAACACTTAACCAGTGGCTAGGCCGGTAAGCTATCATCTTGGCATAGTAAAAAAGGCTCCTTGTGGAGCCTTTCTATTTACTTCGAATGTACGCTTTTAAGCGACAATATTATTGGGTTTCAGGGGAGCCAGAGATAATCGTTTGAGGATCAAGGCGCATTTTACCTAAGTTTATACGCCAATCTAAGTGCGGACCTGTAGAGCGTCCTGTTGTCCCGATAGTACCGATCTGCTCGCCTTGTTTAACCTTTTCACCCACGTCTACTGTTATTGTATCCATGTGCAGAAATGTAGAAAACACACGCATGCCATGATCAAGAATAAGTGTATTGCCTGAATAATAAAGGTCGTCCGCCATGGTCACAACGCCGTCTACTGGTGCATACACAGGCGTTCCTGTTTCGTTCGCTATATCCAGCCCATAGTGTGGCCACTTAGGTACCCCGTTTAAAATGCGCTGGCTACCATAAACCCCTGAGATAACGCCTTTCGCCGGCCACTCAAACCGAGTAAAAAGCGCGTCGAGATCCGAATTAACGCTGCGCGCATTAGCCACGTTTATATTATCTTGTTTAATACGCGCCGTGACTTCAGCAGGCGGCGTTACCATTTTTTGCGCTAAACCGTCGATGCGTTGGATATTGTATTCGCGCTTTTCTAGTGTAATTTCTCGTTGCCACGTTTTCCCATCCCCATACTCAACGGTAAGGGTTTGTTGAAGCGGCGCCTCTCTTTCAAACCCAACGACAAATTTTCCATCTTTATTGGTAGGTACCGGCTTACCGTTTAGAAAAACTTTTGACTCAACCGGCGCCTGGCCGCGTAAAAGTGCCCCCTGGGTAAATTTACCGTTAAGAGAAACAGCAATATCATTCGAAGCTTTGTTACGTAAATCATTGGATGCTTCAGTTGTCGTCGCCACAGATGGCGAAGGCAATAAGCCAAAAGCTAACGTGCATGCCATGGCCGAGATAACTAAGCTTGCGGTTTTTTTTATCAATGCATTACCTGATTGGGAGAGTCTCATGGTCTATTCCTTAGCTTTAACTGCGTTCGAGCTTTGGCGGTTTAGCCTTTTACCGTGGCACCTTTACCTACGCCTTCATAGGCAATCACTTGGCAAATACCTTCTGGTGTGCGCTTCTTTTGCTCTTCAAGCAAGTATTGCGCTAAGCACTCTACCGTTGAGTCGGTGTCGATCACTTCGCAATCAGATTTAGGAATTAATAATTCAAAGTAACCTTGAGACGATTCATAGGCGAAACAATAGTAATCTTCTGCATTGTCTACCGTACCCTTTAACTTTCTATCGCTGTAGGCAATTTCGTCTTCTTGAGTTGCAATGTAAATATCTTCCCAGCGGTCTGCCCAATATTGCTGACTTTCCACACTAACTTTACCATCAAGAATGATATCAATACGCGAACGATGACCGTGGGCAATACGCTGACAGTTGCCATCATGCTTTTTCAGGCCGTGAGTATAGTGATAAAACGGCGAGGTTATTACTTCTTCACGTAAATTAAGGGTAATGTTTTCGACGTTTTCAGGAAGATGTGTAGCAAGCACTTCTTTAAGGTAAACACCTACTGAATCCATGTTAATTTCATCAGAATAGACAAAAGCATAAGCTTCTGCCGGACAGTGCAACATAATGCTGCGGCCATCTGTGCAGGTAAAGCGGGTTTCTACCTGTTCGGTTTCATCGTCGTGAAGTACCTCTGAGCCGCTGTACTCTGCAGGCACTAGCAATTTATGATCGACATATTCATCAATCAAACGCTTAAGGTTCTTCTTCACGTGACCAAAGTCCTGAACCATGCTCTCTTCGTTGAGCTCTCCGTCCAAAACTACATCGACAATCCAACTTTCTCCTACCATACCACGCTGTGGGCACAGGTAAGAAAAGTCCATCACTGTCAAATCATTTACAAATAATTGCATAACACCCTTGAGTCGAGTTTATTTACTATAAAGTGAGGCTGGCGTGTGTGCTTGATTAACACGCAAGCAACAGCTATGCCCCTAGTATACGTTTTTTATCTTGCCTTAGCAGCGACTAGTCCATTGAAGATTGTCGATTCAGCTGATCTTTCAAATTCGGTGGAATTCCACGGATAGTGAGTGTATCTGTCGCTGGGTCATAAAATACCCTATCGCCCATAAGTTTGCGCTCAAAGCTCACAGACACGCCGCCACCCTGACCAGTAAACTTCGCCAATTGTTTAAGCGCAGCAGGATCGGGCTGAATTTCATTTTCTAATGGCACTTCCAAAGACTCTGTAAACGCCTTGAAGTTGCTGCTGGTCTCTTCATTTTGAGGTAGACGGTTGGCTAATTCATTAACAGACAAGCTTTCGCCCGCATCAATCTTCTCTTTAAAGTAAGATTTCACCTCTTCACGATGTTGATGCTGTTCCTGTGGGTCTAATGACTCACTAGCAAGATACGCATCTACCGAAGAGATAAGTTGCTTATTTTGCTGTTTAACATCAACCAACTCTTCGCAGCCAACAAACTGCATAAAGAAGTCTGATACCTTGCGCCCCATTCTTCCTTTAATAAAACTAACGTAGCGCTGTTGCTCGGGTTGAATATCCCACTGAGTTAAATCAAAACGTACAGCAAGCTGCATTTTCGCTAAATCTAAATGCTCGCGAGCAGATAAATCTAATGAGTTCGTAACCTCTACATGAGAGCGAGTATTTAATAGCGCAATCATTAAATACTGGGTTGCTAGGTATTCGTACTGGCAAAAAATTAGAAAACCTGTCTCAACCGTGCCAGTTTCCGCTAATGTGCGAACCAAACGCTGAGTAGCAGACACCGAAAAAGCATGGAAAGCATCTTCTACGTTATCGCCTGCTTCTTTTTGAACTTCTAAATATTGCTCTAGACCTTCAGCAAACTCTGCCACATTTTCCGTGCTTTTTTCGGTGGTGGTTTCACCCTCTTCATTTTCTATTTTTGCTTCACGGGTTACTTCACTAACAAAATGCCCCACACCTTTGCCTGGTTTAGCATTAAAGCTGTGGTTAATTTGATGGGCAAGAAGCTCGATTTCCGGTGTCACTGCTAAGCAGTTATCGCGGGGAATCGCTTCAATTTTCTCTTCTTTGTTTACAATCAATCGATGTACAACAAAGTGGTGAATCAGTGCACTCATAGAGTATCGGGTGTCCTGTTGCTTAAAAAGTGTCAGAAATATCCAAAGAATTGCGGGATTTTAGAATGAATGATTGTACTCACTCAAACAACGATTATAATCATTTTACGTGTAAAACCATTCTTTTTATCAAAGAAATCATAAAAAAGAGGCGTAGCAATGCCCCAACAGAGCCGCTATAGCAACGACCAGTTCGAAACGCTAATGAATAACGTCATTCTAACGCTTGAAGAAGGCGGTGCAAACCGTGATCTTTCACTTATGGTGTTAGGAAACGTAATTACGCACATTTTAAACACTCAGGTAGCCCCTGAAGATCGCGAAGCCATGGCAACGCAGTTTGCCGATGTTCTTAAGAAAAGCGTAAAAAATAGCTAAGGGACTGCATGATACTTGCCGAATCACCTCGTCGCCAGCGTGTTACTAAACTGGTAAATTGGGGGCACTGGTTTGCCTTGGCGAATATTATTATCGCCATTGTTATTGCCTCAATTTTTGTTTTCTCTTCACCTATGCCAGGCACCGGTGTCGGCACCTTGTATCTACTAGCCAATTGGTTTGGTCATATTGGGTTTATGACCTTTTTTGGCTTCGTTATTTTTATTCTCCCCCTGTGCTATTTGGTCAATAACCCCAGGGTTATAAAAGGCAGCGCCTCGATTATTGCCGCTGTCGGTTTGGCGCTGCTGGCGTTCGATGCCCTTCTATTTAACCGCACAGGCTTTCACATTAGTTTTCACGCTGCAGACTTATTGAGAAGCGAAGCCCAGTCAAGTATGACCATTGAAAGCTGGCAACAGTGGGCGTTTTTATTCTTGCTGTTTATTGTGTGGTTAGGCTTTCAATTAGTGCTAGCCAATGCAATTTGGAAGCGAGTTGAGCGCTTCACTCGTTATAAGGTCGGCGTACCTGTTACTACTTTCTTCGTAAGCTGCTTTGTACTGAGCCACGCGATACACGTATGGGCAGACGCCAAGCTCTATCAGCCTATAATCAAACAAGACAATATGTTTCCGCTTTCATATCCTGCTACGGCTAAGACGACTATGTCTCGTTACGGGCTTCTTGACCTCGCGGCCTATGAGGAGCGAAAACAGCTGCAGTTTAGCCCAGACATTCACAACATTACGTATCCAGCACAACCGGTTTACTGCTCAGTGGAAACAAACAAGAACCTAACCGTAGTGGTTCAAATAGACAACGAGCAGTCGGTAGATTTACGTAGCGTGGGCGCTAAAAGCTTAAATAAAGTGAGTAATTATTATTCTACTGCTAGCAGCATTGAAGGCTTAATAACGTCAACACTGTTTGGCGTACCGGAAATCTATCAAGACGCGTTATCGAAAAAGCGCCCTGTTCTTCTTGCGCTTCCGTTAGGTTCGGGTATGCCTGTGTCTATTCATAGCGATGAAACACTGCCACTGCCGCAGCTGTCTGGGTACTTACAACCCATTACGAATAATCACGACGGCCTACATATTGCGTTTATGAAAAGCAATGATATTGCACGTTATGTAGAGAATACGCTTAAACGCAATCACGACGTAATCGTAGCCACAGGTTTTGGAAGTGAGGAAGGTAAAGGCGCGTTGTACAGTACGCTCAATCTGAAGGCCAATTTAGCCAGCACTGAAGACTTAGCGCCGACCATTTTAAATGCGCTAGGCTGTAATGCACCAGCAACCTTTTATTCTACGGGCCAAAGCCTATTAGCCCCTTCTAGAGCGTGGCTAGTAAGCACATCAGGCGAACGTATTGTCGTATTCCACGATAATAAACGTACTGATGTGTTAAGTAACGGCAGCTATGAGATAAGCGATATGGAAACAGGAAAACGCAGTAAAGACGCGCTAAACGTTGATTTATTAAGCCAAGCGATTAAGCATCTTTCGCGATTTTCAACACAAAATTAGCATTCAAAAAGGCTGCAGCAACATAAGTTACTGCAGCCTTTTCATATCATGTTTTTAAAAACTCTTTAATTTCAGCTACCTGCTTCGTTACGCGTAGCCAGATTAAGCGGTGAATTATGGTGGCGAAATTTCTGAAAGTGAAGTAACGATGTTAATTTTGTGACCTTCACTAAGCCCTTCAGCCTGCTCAGGTGTGACGACCTCTTTTGACAAGAATATGCTTTGTTTAAGGCCCGCTGCATCAGCGGCTTGTATGTCACGCCAGCTGTCCCCAATAAGTACGCTGTTACAAAGGTCTATGTTTAAATCTTTTGCAGCTTTTAATAGCATTCCTGGCGCTGGCTTTCTACATTCGCAGGAAATAGCATAGCGTGATATCGAGCCCTGTTTATGATGAGGGCAGAAATACACAGGTATGCTATTTATATTGTTTGCAGTAAAGTCTTTTTGAACTCTTTTCATGAGCGATTGAAACTCAGTTTCAGTATAAAACCCTCGGGCAATACCGCTTTGGTTCGTTACAATAACAGGCTGATAGCCTTTTAACTGAAACTGCTTGATGACATCGAATATGCCGTTTTTATATTCAAAGTCCGCATACGTTCCTACGTAGCCATGGTCAACGTTTATTACGCCGTCACGGTCTTAAAACAATGCTTTTGCCGCTGGGGCAGATTCAACTATATTTGCCATCACGCTTCTGCATCGCTGTGCTTTTTCCAAAGCTGGATGTGAAAATCGGCGGTAACGCTTTTTAGGGCTTCGACAATTTCATCAATTTTACCTTTGGGTAATTTCCAATAGAAAGGCGTCATCTTAATTAACGCAAGGGCATGTTCGCGGCTTTCAAACGCAATAGGAAATGAAAAAGTTTCGTTTTCTATACGAGAAAACCCTTCCTTTACACTATCGTTCAGCTCATGCGGTCTTGGATTAGCGTAAACCTGTTGCTTAAGCTCGAATAGATGCTTTTGTGCCGGGTCAACGGTGAGTAAATGGCCGTTATCTTTAAGCACCCTAAAGTATTCTTTGTCGCTTCCCGGCGCGAAGACCTGCAGCATCACGTCCTGACTACCTGTTTCAAGGGGAAGTTCAAAGCTACTTGCCACCACAAATTGTGCCTGTTTGAACGCTTTGGCCGCTAGTTCAACCGCAACTTTGGCGATATCACTTCCTGCACCTTGCACATTAAAACCGTGTACCGATAGTCCTTGAGTTATCGCGTCGAGGTAACTCCCCTCACCGCAACCTGCGTCAAAAATATTGATACAACCGTGCTCGCCTTGACCATTAACAGTAGGTTGCCCCGCGTATAGGTCTTTTAGAGAACGTTGTAACAGCGACACCATTTTCTCTTTTAACGGACCATACGCATTTAGCTGATGGAATTCCCGTCTCGCTTTAACCATCTCCTTATCGTCACCAGGCGCTTTCGACTTCTTGAACTGAACAGGGAGCAAATTTACATACCCAGACTTCGCTTTGTCGAAGCTGTGGCTATTCTGACAACGAATTGGAGAGGCTATTAATGATATCGGTGCTTTACAAAGTGGGCAGTGCCACATGACGGGTACTTATGTGTTTGAATTTGCCGTAAAGGATACCAAAACCGATAGCTTTACGGCAATAAGCGGTGCGACTGGCGCCATACTTTTCTAATGCATAGTCATAGAAATATGACGCTTACACGGTTGTAGCGGCTTTATGTATGCACAAACCTGCCTGAACAGGATGCCGCTCGCGTTTAGTACGCTTTGTACTACAAAGCAGCCAACGGGTGTGCTTCTTTAGACCAAGGAGACGTGAAGAAATGCGCTATCTCGGCTTCAGGTACGTCTTCAACCTTTTTAAATTTCCATTGGGGCGTCATATCTTTGTCAATCAACAGCGCCCTTACCCCTTCTTGGAACTCACCACTTTCGCCGCATCGACAGGACATATCAGCCTCCATTCTAAAGCAGTCTGCTAACGACATAGTGGCGCCCTTTGTACATTGTTCGAATACCAAGTGCATCGTTATAGGCGAGCCCTTTGACAAGGTACTTTGCGCTCTAGATAGCCATTTGTCGCCCTGCATATCGGCGGTCAATATGGCATTTACAACCTCACTTACATTGTTGGCACTACACAATTCGTTGATAAGGGGCATGTTGGGCTCTATGTTGCTCTGCACTTCCGTTTCAGGCTTTTGTAGGCGGCTTAACACCGTATTTACTGCTTCTGCAAGGGTTGAGCTGCTTGTTTCATTCCACGCGTAGTCTACAAGGCCCTGCAGCAAATTTTCTTTTTCAGCACTACTAACCATTACATCAGCGAGCCCAACGTACATAGCATCTGCTGCATTCATTTGACCGCCGGTTAAACCTAAGAATAACCCCGATTTACCGGGTAAGCGGGGAAGAAAGTAACTACCACCCACATCAGGATACAAACCGATAGAAATCTCAGGCATCGCCAAACGAGAAGTTTCTGTCACAACGCGATGGCTGGCGCCACAAAGTAACCCCATACCGCCCCCCATAACAATGCCGCTGCCCCAAACAATAATAGGCTTGTTGTAGTTATGAATGGTGTAATCAAGGGTGTATTCGGTTTCAAAGAAGGTTTCGAGGAATGCGGGAACCTCTCCATGGGCTTCAACCATCGAATTATACATAGAGACGATATCTCCACCTGCACAAAACGCCTTCTCACCTGCAGCGTCTATGACAACAGCGACAATGTCGCTGCGCGCTTGCCATTGCCGAAGTGCGTCCAGCATTATACCTGCCATTTCCAAATCTAACGCATTCAGTGCTTTGGGTTTATTAAGCGTTAACCGGCCTATTTTGTAGTCTTTACTTGCTGTAGTAATTTCATCAACCACTACAACTGAATCGGCATTAATCATCGTTATTTCTCGCCTCCTTCTTGGTGTTTACAACCATAAACACGTTCCATTAAAACCACGTCTAACATAGCTACTAAAAGCGCACTACAATACGCTGCGTTCATCCGCCAACAAACGTCTTCCAATAATAACGCGCATAATCTCATTTGTACCTTCAAGGATCTGATGCACTCTAACATCTCTAAAGTGTCGTTCTAGAGGGTACTCTTTTATATAGCCATAACCGCCGTGTAATTGAAGCGCGTCGTTACACACGTTAAAGCCTACGTCGGTGGCAAAGCGTTTAGCCATAGCGCAGTAGGTAGTTTTATCTGCATCATTATTATCTAATTTACAAGCCGCCATACGCACCATTTGTCTCGCCGCAACTAACTCCGTTGCCATATCTGCAAGTTTAAATTGTAACGCTTGAAACCCGGCAATTGGTTTACCAAACTGCTCTCGCTCATTCATGTAGTCGCGCGCTACATTCAGCGCTTGCTGCGCAGTCCCAACTGAACACGTGGCAATATTAATACGGCCGCCATCTAAGCCTTGCATGGCCATTTTGAAGCCTTGTCCTTCCTCACCTAATAACCAACTTTCATCTAACTTTACATTATCAAAGGTGATCATGCGGGTCGGCTGGGCATTCCAGCCCATTTTTTCTTCTGCCTTTCCATATTCAATACCGTCTGTATTCGCAGGAACGGCAAATGCAGATACTCCTTTAGGGCCGTCTTCACCTGTTCTGGCCATAACCACTAAAATATCTGTACTGCCTGCGCCAGAAATAAATACTTTTGCCCCATTTAGTACGTAGCCACCGTTTTCTTTAGTAGCTTTAGTTTTAAGTGAAGCCGCATCTGAACCTGCACCTGGCTCGGTAAGGCAGTAAGACGCTAGTTTATTGCCTGTTACCAACTGCTCGCACCATGCATCTTTAACGTCGTCGCTACCCCACGTCGCAATCATCCATGTTGCCATATTGTGTATGGTTAACATTGCTGTCGTGGTGGTGCACCCCATAGAAAGCTGCTCAAAGATAATAGACGAGTCGAGCCTCGATAGACCAAGGCCTCCGGCACTTTCTGGTGCATACAATCCACAAAAACCCAATTCACCTGCTTTTTTAATAGCATCAACGGGAAAGTGGTGCTCTCTGTCCCACATCGCGGCGTTTGGCGCAAGCTCTTGTTGAGCAAATTGGCGGGCGGTTTCTTCAAAGGCTAACTGATCATCGGTTAAATCAAAGTTCATTTTTCTTACCTTTAATATATTGGACTTTTCGGTAACCATACCCAATACCTACCCCTTACGTAAACGTAAAGGTAAACATTTGTTTAAATATTATAATCTATAACGTAAATATTTTGTGACGAGATGAGTCAGGTAGGTAATTGTGCGCACGATTGGGGGGGAATCTTAGCCTTATTAATAATGCACTTTTATTCTGCTACTGATAATCTAGTTACTTTACAATAACCCGTCAGGTTACCGTGGAATTTAGAATAGCGATTGTAGAGGACAATGCGACCGCTCGAACTGCGCTTCGAGGGCATTTAATGTCTATCGCAAATTTATCAGTGAGCAGTTTTGCATCAGGCGTAGAGCTAAAAGCCGCCCTCAAGAAACAAAACTTCGAATTACTGCTAATGGACTATCATTTAGGCGAAGGAAAATCGGGCGTTGAATGGGTTCAAATTTTACGGGAATCGGGTTTTATTAGACCCAGTACCGGCATTATATTTCTTACCTCTGACCGCTCTCCCCAAACCATTGGTCGGGTCATGGATTTACAACCAGACGTATTACTAATAAAGCCATACACCATTGCGTCGTTAACACGCCAAATCAATCATTACCTCTCATATCGCGACTTTGTAAAAACGTACTGCATGCTTTAGACAACAAACAAGTAGAACGCGCAGTCAGTATTGTTCGCGCCAAAATTAAAGATGGCATACCGCCGCGTTTAGTTGGTGATATAAGAAAGCTTTATGCCCGACTTCTTTTTGAAAGCGGAGAAATCCGCCGTGCGCTTAGTATTTACGATGATGTATTGACCCGTTCAGACAAAGTTTTATGGGCCCAATGGGGTAAAGTAAAATGTCAGTACGCGTCTGGACAGTGGCCCGAATGCAAAGACCATTTAGGCGATATGGTTAACTCAAGCCTTGCTAGAGATAAAGCATTCGAATGGTTGGCGTCCATTTCATTTGAGCAAAATGCTTATGATCAAGTTGAAAAGTATTTAGATGAAATCAATTTTAGCGAGTTAAGTTTGCCCGCAGCAAAGATGAAAACAATAGCATTTCAAAAGCAGGACAAGGTTGTTGAAGCCATAGATCTGCTACAAAGGAAACGCGCTATGCACCGCAGTGCAAAAGACAGGTTTAATGACTTTACCTTTGAACTTGCGGAATTCTATCTTTTCCTCGCAGAAGAATCACCTGAAACAAATCGTTCAGAAAGTTTATCTCAAGCGCGAAAGTTGGTGGGTATTGCAGGAAGAAGCCAAGGAGATCCGCAAGCCTTGCAAAAACGGGATTACCTTTTAGCGTTCTCCGCAGTCCTTGACGGCGATGTAGAAAAAGCCATACACCTGCTTGAAGGTGACTATGTCGATAATTATTTGCGTACTGAACCGTCTGTTTTGGTTATTGCTGCTAAAGTGCATCACGGCTTGGGTGATGAACGTAAGGCGAGTGAACTGTTATTAATGGCAAAGCAAAAGAATGCTGAGCTACAAGCAGTATTAGAACAAGTGATGAACGATGAACTCATCTTTTCCGGCGGGGAAAGCTTAGGTCTTAATCACCAGCAAGCCGTTTCGATTAATGAAACCGGTACACAGCTTTTTATTGAAGGGCTATTTAGTAAAGCCATGAAACACTTTTATGACGCCTTTCAACTTTCGCCGAAAACTGCCGCTTTTGGCCTGAATTTACTTCAATGCATGATTGAGGCTGATATTGGCGTATACCGAAAGTATAGGCTCAAGCAGCTTATTGAAAAGGTAACGGCATTGACGCTAAACGAGACAAACAAGGCCCGTTTAGAGCAGCTTGTTTTACTTGCGCAAGAACACGCACATTAGCTATTGGTTATAAGGGGTTAAGCCATCAGGACAAAAAAGGGGCACCTGAAATATATCTTTAGCGCTGCCCCTTTACTATGACGTAGTCTTTTAAATTATTTCAGCCGTGTAAGTAAGCTCGACGTGTCCCAACGGCCTCCACCCAGCTTTTGTACATCTGCGTAGTACTGATCAACCAAGGCGGTTAGCGCTAGCGTAGAACCGTTTTTTCGCGCTTCATCTAGTGCAATACTCAAATCTTTACGCATCCAATCTACTGCAAAGCCGAAATCAAAGCTATTGCTTAGCATGGTGCTAGCTCTGTTTTCCATTTGCCATGATTGGGCTGCACCTTTGCTAATTACATCAACGACGGCGTTGCAATCCAGCCCCGCTTTTTGTCCAAAATGTAGGGCTTCGGCAAGGCCCTGTACAATGCCAGCTATACAAATCTGGTTCATCATTTTAGCAAGCTGACCACTCCCACTTTTGCCGAGTAGCTGACTGTGTCGAGCATAGTGAGCCATGACAGGCTCGACCTTGTTATATTTATCTTCATCGCCCCCTACCATTATCGTTAGCTGGCCGTTTTCAGCCCCCGCTTGACCTCCTGACACAGGCGCATCAAGAAATCCTACGCTCTTTTCCTTACACGCAGCGTACAGTTCTCTCGCTATATCGGCAGATGCCGTAGTGTGGTCAACAAGTATACTACCCGGCTTCATTACTTGTAATGCTTGCGTGGCCACTTCTCTTACATCGTTATCGTTGCCAACGCACATAAATACGATATCGGCTGCTTCGCATGCATGGGCTACCGTCTCACTTACGGCAACATTTGCTCCACCCTTTTGATATTGGGTTGCCCAGGCTAAGGCTTTTTGTACGGTACGGTTATAAACATTAACCGAATAGCCTGCATTGCTTAAATGCCCTGCCATTGGAAAGCCCATAACCCCTAAACCCAGAAAACTCACTTTCAAATTACTCATACAAAATATACTCTATATAGAATCAACGATGTTTGGTTTACCTAAGAGTAACAGACTTAACAACAACAAAAATATAGGAAAATGACTTTGGAACTCTATCAGCATTCCCTCACGCTAAATACCGGCGAGCAAACCACCTTGGAACAATACAAAGGGAAGGTGTTGCTTATAGTGAATACTGCCAGCAAGTGCGGTTTTACGCCGCAATATGAGGGGCTTGAAGCGCTCTATAAAAAGTATCATGACAAAGGCTTTGAAATATTAGGTTTTCCTTGCGACCAATTCGGACACCAAGAGCCGGGAAGTGATGAAGACATTGCACAATTTTGCACGCTTAATTTTGGTGTGTCTTTTCCACTGTTCAAAAAAACTAACGTTAACGGCCCAGACGCCAACCCGTTGTTTGAGGCATTAAAAAACGAAGCACCCGGCCTGTTAGGGTCTAAGCGAATAAAATGGAACTTCACTAAGTTTCTTGTTAACCCAAATGGCAAGGTGTTAAAGCGATACGCGCCCACCATCAAACCTTCGGCAATCGAAGCTGATATTATTAAGCATTTACCTGTTGACTGATCACTCCAAAAAACTTTATTTACCTGCTTAAGGAGTAAGGCATATGGCACAAAAAGGTTTATCGCTAGACGACGGCTCTAGCAGAAATGTGGCTTTTTTTAGCACTCGGCCTTATGAAAAGCAGGTCTTTACTGAACTGCTCAATGTACGCAATGAGACGTTAACCTCTCCCATAGAGGCAACATTTTTTGAGCATCCGCTAAACCCCTCTACAGCTTTAAGTTGTGAAGGATTCTCTGACGTTGTGGTATTTGTAAATGACGATGTAAGCGAAGCTACAATTAAAGCGTTGAGTCAAAATAATGTAAGCCACGTAGCGCTTCGTTGTGCTGGCTACAACAATGTGGATGTGGACGCGGCAGCTGAAATGGGGATCAGTGTGAGTCGTGTACCGGCTTACAGCCCTGAAACTGTTGCAGAGCATACGCTTGCGCTTATCCTTACATTGAACAGAAAAACACACAAGGCCTATAACCGGGTTAGAGAAGGTAACTTTAACTTACAAGGTTTAATGGGCTTTACGCTTCATGAAAAAAATGTTGGCGTTATTGGAACGGGTAAAATTGGCAAAGCGGTCATCCGAATATTGCTCGGGTTTGGGTGCAATGTATTATGCTTTGACCCAACACAGGATCCTTCTGTTAGCAGCATGGGGGCTCAATATGTCTCTCTCGACGAGCTGCTCTCAAAAAGCGTGATTATTACGTTGCACTGCCCGCTCAATGAACATAGCCAGCACATAGTAAACGCTGACAGCATTGACAAGATGACTGACGGTGTCATGCTTATTAACACGTCGCGAGGGGGGTTACTTGATGATGCGGCGGTCATTAAGGGCCTTAAATCGAAGAAAATCGGCTACCTAGGCTTGGACGTTTACGAACGCGAGTCTGAACTCTTCTTTAGCGATCATTCTCAGGAAATTATTCAGGATGATGTTTTTCAGCGGCTTACTACCTTCCCCAATGTTTTAATAACCGGGCACCAAGGTTTTTTTACTCAAGAAGCTCTCCATGAAATTGGAGAGATAACGCTAGATAATATAATGTATGGCGGCAACAGGCTCTGAGCCATAGCCGCTTTTGATGGTTTATTTTTACACTCACTTATTGCGCCTTTTTCTAATCCAAGCTGCTTAAAAAATAAAGCTGTTGGGAAAAGAAAAAGGCATGCACTTACGGCTTTTTAAGTATTAATTGGAAATATTTGCCAAGCCACATATAAGGTGCTGTTTTATGATATTGACGTTCTAGCGCCAGTAGTTCGTCGAACTTACTGCTCTGATGGCTTATATCGCGCATATAATCATGAAAGCATCGAATGCCAGCTTTTTCTAACACCTGAAAACCAAGCGCCTCGCAGTGCTCCACTACCCGCATAGCACTTAATGGCTGTTTAGGATTAAGCCTAACCTGCTTTTTCACTTTCATGCCTTTGGCGATATAGTCAAAGTTACCGTAAATGGCATTCGCAAATAAGTTTGCATCTTGGTTGAAAAAGCTCAGACTAAGAGACGCCCCACTCTTCATATTGCTAAAAATGTAGTCTATTGCATCGAAGGGCGCGTTAAGCCATTCGAGAACTGCATGACATACAACCAAATCATAGTCAGCTAAGTCTTCTACAGACTGCAGGTACTGCTGTCTTATCGTTATGCCGTTAAAAGAACTAAGAACAGCAGCAGCTTGTTCAAGCACATCTTTAGATGCGTCGGTTAGCGTAACAGTGTGCCCCATTGACGCTAAATGGGCTGACATTACCCCTGTTCCGCCGCCTATCTCAATGGCGCGCAGCGGTTTTTCAACGTAGGGCGAAAGCACATCACAGAGTAAGGTGTGCCTTAGCTTTCCTTTTGTTGTACCGTAAATATTATTTGAAAATTTTTCAGCGATTCCATCAAAGATACGATCGTTGTTCATACACCTTACTCTACATCAAGCAGGGTTATCGATATCAATGAACTGAACAGTCACATCAAATTGTTCTGCTATATGCTCACCTAAAGATTTCACCCCATAGCGTTCCGTAGCATGGTGGCCAGCGGCAAAAAAGGTGATCCCCATTTCTCTGGCAGTATGTACCGTCTGCTCGGATACCTCGCCGGAAATAAAAGCGTCTACACCAAGGTCCACGGCTTGTTCGATAAACCCTTGTCCGCCTCCCGTACACCAAGCAATAGTTGAAATGGGTTTAGTGACAGGGCCCTCAACTAAAATCTCTCGACCTAGAAGCTTTTTTAATTTCGATTGCAGGGTGTGACCGTTAACCGACTCTACTAGGTCTCCCTGCATAACAACGCCCAACGGCTTAACGCTACTTACCGCGCTCACATTTTCAATTCCTAGAAGCGCTGCAAGTTGACGGTTATTGCCGAATTCTGGGTGTACGTCTAATGGAAGGTGATAGGCATATAGATTAATATCGTTAGCAAGCAGCGCTGAGAGACGTCGTTTTTTCATGCCGGTAATAACTTGAGATTCACCTTTCCAAAAATAGCCATGGTGGACAATGATAGCGTCCGCATTCTTTTCTACAGCAGCATCAACTAACGCTTGCGATGCTGTAACGCCCGTTATGATGTTTTCTATATTGCGTGCGCCTTCTACCTGTAAACCGTTAGGGCAATAATCACTTATTTCTTTGACCCTAAGCATTCCATCAAGATAATTCTGTAGTTCTAGATTGGTAATAGACACAAGTCCTCCGGTTGAAAATTAGACAAAAAAGCCAAAAAGCGCTATAAAAAGACGCGAACGTTATTCAAAATTACTGCTTATGGGCAAACACAAGTAGTTTGTAAATTTGCAGATGTTCACCTTTTCGGCTTGGGTAATTTGTCGTGAAGCGTTACATCAATACTAGTTTAAGACAGCGCTTTTATAGGTTTTGAATCGTTCGCTATGTTAACAAATTAAAGAGCAAAAAAGCATGACAAACTTAGACAAAGATGTAGTGTTAGCAGCTTTCACTGACGCTTATAAGAAGGCTCACGGTAAAAGCCCTAATATCGAAAGTAAAAGTGGATGGTACAGCGTAGACGGTGGTAAGAACGTACGACTCGCACAACTTCAAGAGATGATAGCGTCATTGGAATCACAGCACGGGAATTCTACTGAGAAAACTTCAAAGAAGAAAAATACAACTACCGCAACTACCACAGCGAAGAAAAAAGCCACAAGCCCCACGAAATCAGGATTTTCTGTGAAAGACTTTTGGGCAGAAAAACTTAATGCAGAAGCACCTGGCGCCACCCTTCCTCGCTAGGTTAACAAATAGAAAGCAATTCGAAACAAAAGGGATTTACGTAATGCGTAGTTGCATGGCCAGCTTCTCATTACGTAAAACACCTAATCTGTAGCCACCCGTAAAACAATGATAGCAGCTGATACCCAAGTGTTTGATTGTCTAAGCGGAGTGGTATTACTTGCCGGTTAGCCCTTGTGCCACAAATGGAACAAGGTGCTGAATCACTTCTTCAATATCAACGTGCTTATGAAAATCTGATTCTGCAATCTCTGTTAATGCTTGGCTCGACGCCATAGAAAACACAAAACTTCCCATTGCAAAATGCAATCGCCAGAATAGCTCCTCCTCCGGTAATTCCGGAAGGCACCGCCTTATAGCATCAACGAGCGCACGTATACAATCACCATAATCATTCATTAAAAACTTACGCAAGTGGCCCTGAGTTTCGTTATACCCTCGCCCTAATAAATTAACGAAGGTGGCGGTGCCCTGAGTAGATAGCGTATTAAGGTTTATCATAGGTGGGATAAGTGAATAAAGTAGCTGCTCTACACCTTTCACACCCTCGATATGCGGCAGCGAAGCTAAGCAGGATTTCACTTCCGGCATAAGCTGGTCGAAATAGCGCTTAAAAACCGCTTGAATGAGGTTTTTCTTGCTGCCAAAGTGGTAGTTGACGGATGCAAGGTTCACTTCAGCTCTGGCGGTAATTTCTCGCATGGAGGTTTGTGTAAACCCGCTTTGAGAAAACAAATATTCAGCCGCATCCAATATATCGGTTTTCGTATGCCGTGCCATATTCTTCTTATTATCTTTTTTGTAGGTTGAAAAACTTAACCCACGCCTGCCTGACTAAAAAAACGGCGAGATCCCGTTCTTTCAGTCGCAGACGTGTGCTTGACATTAAAACCAGTGACGGGCTTTATTCATAGATTTCATAAAAACACGCTCAACAACATTTGCTGCCGACATACCAAGTTTTTCTGCAACATTCTTTTTCACTGAATATTTTACGCTAAAGATTTCTCGCGCTGGATAGTGAGAAAGGATGTAATCATCCGATGTAGTAATGGCATCAACTAAGCCAAGCTCTTTAGCCTTGATACCTGGCCAGTATTCACCGGTTGCCACTTTGTCTATGTCCATATCTGGGCGCTGGCTTTGCACAAAATCTTTGAAGAGCACATGGATTTCTTCAATTTCCTCTTTGAACTTTGCGCGGCCTTCATCGTTGTTTTCGCCAAACACCGTTAGCGTGCGCTTAAATTCGCCCGCAGTGTGCTGTTCAAACTCGATATCGTTTTTCTTTAATAACTTATTAAAATTTGGAAGTTGAGCCAGTACGCCAATACTTCCGATATACGCAAATTGAGAGGCAAGAAGGTTGTCAGCGACGCACGCCATCATATAACCACCACTTGCGGCAACTTTATCTACAGCTATGGTCAGCTTTATCCCTTTTTCTTTAATTCTTTGGAGTTGTGACGCCGCTAGGCCGTATCCGTGCACAACACCACCACCGCTCTCTAGGCGAACCAGTACTTCATCATCTTTATTAGCTACGCATAAAATAGCCGTAATTTCTTCCCGTAAGTGTTCAACCTCGTTTGCATCCATAGAGCCTTTAAAGTCTAAAACGAACAATCTAGGTGCAGCAGACTCAGTGTCAGACTTACTTTTTGCTTTCGACTCTTTCTTTTGCTCTTTAGCGAGCTTTTTGAGAGAACGTTTATCAAGCAATACTTCCTTTGCATACTGAGTCAAATCTTTAAGCTGATCAGACAGCGACGTGATTTCAAGGTGTCCTTTCCCGGGTTTCTGCTTATTTGCAACCCCTACCGCCGTGGACACTATAACAATGAAAGCAAAAACAAATGTGATTACCTTAGCGACGAACAAACCGTATTCGTACAAAAACTCCAAATTAAACTCCTAAAAAGGTTATAGCTAATTAAATAAACCCATGATGACCATTCTAATACGAACAGCTTATTTTGCGACGGGATATTTACAAAGAGGCATTAAATCTCTGCCTTATTCTGTAGAGGATCGATTTATATTGCAATATTGTCTATAACTTAATCAGCAATACCGACAAATTGCAGCCTGATATGTAAATATGAACGCATAAGTATTAATTTCATCTAACAATCACTTAACAAACCTTTGCAAATAGATAACAAAGTCAATACTATGAAGTAACTGTTAACTGGTCTAACTTGTTAACATCTTGTTTGAGACAATAAAAGATGTACTAGAGACTAACAAATCAAACGAGCTAATAACTCAACTTAAGTTCCTGGGAGAAAAAATGAAAAAACTGTTGATCAGCACAAGTATCTCTGCTGCATTTGTGCTCGCTGGTTGCGGTAGCGGAGATGACCTAGAAAGCATTCAAGCTGAAGCTACTATCGAACGCCCTGCATCAAGGATTTTGTTTGACCCTGCGGCTAGAGTTCTTAACGTTCCAAGTGACCTTTTTTTCGCGTTAGTTGAACAGACAGACGATGGTACATTAGAATTACCTGACGAAGTAGATGGCCAAGCTAACGGCGGTACGCCGGACTTTTCAAACCCCTCAGCGGCACTTGGTGCACTGGATGGTTGGTCTACACAACACCCTTTTACTTTTTCAACCACACACCCTGCTGGCATTACTTTAGACGCAGCATCTGCTGGCTCTCCCGGCGCAATCCGAATTTTTGAAGGTGCAATTGGTGGCGATCTTAATGACGCAGACTGCACCACTGCTCCCCCTATTGCTGGGTGTAAGATTTACAGCGAGCTCACATTCGGTGTTGATTTTGTAACGCAAGCAAGCGGTAACGACGTCGCTGTTATTCCTCTAAAACCGCTGAAAGAATCAACGTCATACTACGTAGCGGTAACAAGCGCGCTCAAAGCAAGCGATGGTCAGTCTGTTAAGCCTTCAACAGGTTATGAAAGCCTTAGCCAAGATATCAACAGCTTTCCGTTATCAACAGATTCTCAGCTAGCACTACAGGGCTTAATTAACTCTTACGAAAGTGTCTTGACGTCGCAAGGTGGTGTAGATGAAGAGTCGCTAATATTCAGCTTCACCTTTACGACACAATCAACCACTGAAATTATCGAAACCGTCAAGTCGCTTTCGATAGCTCCTTTTGCGACTGCACTAGCACAGGGCGCATCTCCAGCACAGGCAGTTGCTGCTGGTACACTTCCAGTGCTTGCTGTGAGCGAATCTGAAAATGACACTGCATTTGATGTACTAGCGCCATCGCTATTGCCAGCAGCGCTGTTAACACAACTTAACGCTGTAGGGCTATCTTCATGTTCTGCTATGGTTTCTGCAGTTCTTGATCTTAGTTCACCACTAAACCCAACGGCTACTCAGGTGTTTCCACAAGTTGCGCCATTTTGTGCTGCATCTTTAAAAAAAGGTACTATCGACCTCCCTTATTACCTTGATCCAGCTGATCCACTCAACGGAAGATGGAGCGCTGCTTGTACCAATGGCCTTGCCTTGCAAACGATTGGTGCAGAATCTATTGGTGCTTTGATAGGCAATGGAACGGTAACTCCGGGCATTAATAACGATCTTTGCCAATTAGCAACCGACGGTCAGCTGCTTGACTTAGACCTCACAAATATAGGTATTAACGATCTTCGACACGTAACGCGATACAGCCCAATTCCTGCGCGCAAAGGCTCAAATGCAGATGGAACTGAAACGCTCAATGTTCAGGTTACTGTGCCGGATATTAACATTATAAACATCGTTGCAAGTAACCCTGCGTCTGGTGTTAGTCCAATTGCTTCTGCACCAGAAGCGGGCTGGCCTGTTGTTATTCTTCAGCATGGAATAACTTCACGCAAAGAAGACTTCCTTGCAATAACGGGCGCATTATCGTTAGCGGGTTTTGCTACTGTTGCAATTGACCACCCTCTACACGGTGAAAGGGGCTTCACTATAGATGGACAGCAAATTAATGCATCTTCAGCGTTAAATGGGTCGCCTACGGATTACCTAAACCTTGCTTCATTGCTTACCACACGTGACAATAATAGACAAAGCGTTGTTGATGTTATCGGGCTTCGTCTAGGTCTCAATGCCGTTGTAGACACAACGGGTGGAAGCGTTAAATTAGATCCAACAAATGTATCGTTCATTGGTCAAAGCCTCGGCTCTATTACAGGCATAAGCAGTGTAGCCGTTGCGAATAAGTCGTTCGGTGAAGGAAACCCACTTGCAAACTTCGACGGTATGTTTAAGTTCGACAGTGCGGTATTTAGCGTACCAGGCGGTGGTGTTGCCGGCTTCTTGATTGAGTCTGTCGCGTTTGGGAACTTAATTAAAGCTAATCTTCTCGCTGGTTCAGCAGACGATTCAGGTACCGACATTGCTAACATTGCCAATGCATTTTTGGCTGCGGTAGGTGCTTTTGCACAAGAGAACGGCGTGCCGCCAGAGCAAGCGATTGTTGCGGTTTATGAAGGTTTTTACAGCGCGCTTTCTGCTAGCGAGAAAAGCGTAGTGGATGCGACTTTTGCACAGTTTGTTTTCGCAGCACAAACCATCACCGATTCATCTGATCCGAACAATTTTGCAGGCTTATTGTCACAGAACACTAAATTTGTGATGCATGAAGTTGTCGGAGGTGGCACGAATGATGATGGTTCAACAGCGCTACCAGATCAGGTTATTCCTAACTCTACCGTAAGCTCTCCTACCTTCGCCGGTACTGAACCTTTAGCCGCTTTTGCAGGCGCTCCAGGTGTTTCTGTAACGTCGCAAGGAAACGGCCTAGTGCGTTTTATCACCGGAGAGCATTCATCATTGCTTAACCCCAGTGCTAGTACTGCTGCAACAACCGAAATGCAACGTGGTGCAGCTGCTTTCATCTCAACTGGCGGTGAAACAATTGTGATTACAGATACATCGGTTGTAGCCAACTAAACCGAGTGAAATGTGGCTCGCACGTCTAGTGCGAACTGACTATCAAAGGAAAAAGTGTGAGCATGCCTCACACTTTTTTTTGCCTTACGCTTTTTCTTTTCAATGTGCACTGCCCTTTTGTTTACTTCTCTTGAATGTTCCGTATCATTCCCACTCATAATTAATGATATTTTTTTCGATGTAAAGAGGCCCAATGAACGACTATCGTGCTCCCGATAATTTGCTCAAAGATAACATTATTCTAATAACAGGTGCTGGCGATGGCATTGGCGCTGAAGCGGCTCGTACATATGCTCGGTACGGTGCAACCTGTATCTTATTAGGACGTACTGTTTCGAAATTAGAAGCCGTTTATGATGACATAGTGTCATCAGGCGGTGCAGAACCAGCAATAGTTCCGCTTGATCTTAAGGGCGCCACCCCATCTCATTACCAACAAATGACGCAAACAATCATTGACCAATTTGGTAGGCTTGATGGCTTGCTTCATAATGCGAGTATTCTTGGGCACTTAAGCGCATTTAAAGACATTGACGCGCAAGAATGGCAAGACGTAATGCAAGTTAACCTCAACGGCATGGTGTACATGACTCAGGCTCTTATACCTGCGCTAGAAAAATCACATAATGCGTCTATCATTTTCACAACGTCTAGCGTAGGCAGAAAAGGACGCGCGTTCTGGGGAACATACGCGGTTTCGAAATTTGCTACTGAAGGCGTTATGCAGACGCTAGCCGACGAATATCAAAATAAATCGTTGCGCTTTAACTGTATCAATCCGGGCGGCACTCGCACAAAAATGCGATCACAGGCGTTTCCCGCTGAAAACCCCGACACACTGAAAACACCTGAAGATATTATGCCTTTGTATTTATATTTGATGGGTAATGACAGTAAAAATGTTAATGGACAGTCTCTTGACTGCCAACCGAAATAGTCATCTACTCGTAATCATGTAAAAAAACCGCTTAAAATTTCGTTTAAGCGGTTTTTATTCAGCTACATAGATTTTATGTTGCTTCGCTTATTCACCGATTTTTGCCCATGTGTCTCTTAGGCCGACAGTGCGATTAAACACCGGTTTTGCATCAGTACTGTCTTTGTCTACACAAAAGTAGCCCGTGCGTTCGAATTGCCATGCACCAACTTCTGGCACATGTCCAATTAAACCAGCTTCTGCCCAGCCCTGCTTAATCTCGAGAGATTCAGGGTTAATTGCGTCGGTAAAGTTCTCTTCTGCCGCTGGGTTTGGCACATTAAATAAGCGGTCATAAAGTCTAAATTCTGCCGCTTGTGCGGTTGCCGCATCTACCCAGTGAATAACGCCTTTGACCTTGCGGCCATCGGCTGGATCTTTACCTAATGTATCAGGGTCGTAAGTACAATATACTGTGGTAACGTTCCCTTCTTCGTCTTTCTCGACCCGATTAGCTTTAATAACGTAGGCGTTGCGTAGTCGTACTTCTTTTTCTAACACTAAGCGTTTGAATTTCTTGTTAGCCGACTCACGGAAATCTTCCGCTTCAATGTAAACCTCACGACTAAAGCCAATGTTACGCGTACCCATACTTTCATCGTTAGGGTGATTTGGCGCAACGAGTGTTTCGGTCTTCCCTTCTTCGTAGTTTTCGATAACGAGCTTTATTGGGTCAAGTACCGCCATAGCACGTGGCGCATTAGCGTTTAAGTCATCGCGAATGCAGGCTTCTAGCATGGACATCTCAACCATATTGTCCATTTTAGTTACGCCAATTCGTTTACAAAACTCAACAATAGAACCCGGTGTGTAACCACGACGACGCAAGCCCGCAATTGTAGGCATGCGCGGGTCATCCCAACCACTTACGTGGTTTTCTTCTACCAGTTGAATAAGACGACGTTTACTTAATACCGTGTACTCCAAGTTCAAACGAGAAAATTCGTATTGACGGGGCGTACAGTCGATAGAAATATTTTCAATTACCCAGTCGTAAAGACGACGGTTATCTTGAAACTCTAGTGTACACAAAGAGTGTGTTATACCCTCAATGGCGTCAGAGATACAGTGGGTAAAATCGTACATCGGATAGACACACCACTTATCACCTGTTTGGTGGTGATGAGCGTGTTTAACCCGATAGATTACAGGGTCGCGCATACACATAAATGGCGATGTCATGTCTATTTTAGCGCGTAAACTACACTCGCCCTCTTTGTAGTCGCCTGCTGTCATTTTGGCGAACTCTTTAAGGTTTGTTTCCACGTCTGTATCGCGATAAGGACTATTTTGGCCTGGCTCTTTCAACGTACCACGCATTTCACGCATAACGTCTTGCGCAGAAAAGTCTACATAGGCTAAGCCTTTTTCAATAAGTTCAACCGCATAAGCGTGAAGTTGATCGAAATAGTTTGATGAATAGCGCGCCTCGCCATCCCACGTAAACCCAAGCCAGGTTACGTCTTCTTTGATTGAGTTAACGAAAGTAATGTCTTCTTTCGCTGGATTAGTGTCGTCAAAGCGAAGGTTACAAGACCCGGTGTAGTCTTCTGCAATACCGAAGTTTAGGCAGATAGACTTAGCATGGCCTATGTGAAGAAACCCGTTTGGTTCCGGCGGGAATCGAGTTTTAATAGCGTCATGCAGACCATTAGACAGGTCTTTATCAATAATCTGACGGATAAAATTGGTCGGACGGTGTTCAGTCTCGGCCATTCGCAGGTTCCCCTTATGCACGTATAATTTCAAAATCTGTTTGAGTATAACACTGTCACAATTGGTTCAACCATGTTTTATTCAAAGAAGCATAACAAGTGGTTGAATTAGCAGCGATCCAGCAAACCTAAGAGTAAATGTATGCACCGCGTTGATAAGCCACACAGGTACACTACGCCTTTGCTTGCCATTGAGTTACGATTCCCGCTTTCGGCATTCAAAAAGCGCGCGTAAAAAGAAAAATATGGTAATCTACGTGCAGCGACAACAAAGTCGTAGCAGCAAATCATGGTATTTATGAAAGAAAAAGCAACCTCTTTTGACATTGCCCATCTGGCAGGGGTTTCACAGTCAACCGTTTCTCGGGCACTTAATAATAGCCCGTTGGTTAATCAAGAAACTCGTGACCGCGTTCAGCGTATTGCTAGGGAACTCAATTACAAAGTTGATAAGAACGCAAGTAACTTGAGAAAGCAAAAGAGCAGCACAATTGCCTTACTCTTGTTTGAAGACCCAACGTCTGATGACTCAATGATCAACCCGTTTTTTCTGGCAATGCTAGGCAGTATTACTCGAGCCTGCGCTCAGGCTAACTATGACCTCCTCGTGTCTTTTCAAAACTTAGAAGATGACTGGCACGCAGAATACGAAGATTCTAATAAAGCTGACGGCATTATTTTGTTGGGTTATGGTGACTACACCGACTACCAAAACAAAGTTGCACAGCTTGAATCTCAAGGTACGCACTTTGTTCGCTGGGGTGCACCTGATGAAGCCCACCCGGGCGTTAGCATTGGGTGTGACAACTACCAAGGTGGTCAAAGCATCACTGAACACCTGATTGCATTAGGTAAACGCTCGTTTGCTTTTATTGGTGACAATGGTGAACATGCCCCCGAGTTCAAAGCGCGCTATAACGGATATTTTGAAACCCTTATGGCTCATGGCCTGGATAAAAGTAGTGTGCAAGAAAACGCGAATTCAACAGAAGATGCAGGCTCAGAAGCCATAAAATCGCTACTTCAAAACAAAGCGCTGCCTCAAGCTATTGTTTGTGCATCTGACCTTATCGCTATGGGCGTGCTTAGGGCGCTTAGGCAAGCTAAAGTCAATGTACCCGACGATGTAGCCGTGGTGGGGTATGATAATATTGCGGTGTCAGCATACACCACGCCTTCGCTAACCACGGTTCAGCAAAATACGAAGCTTGCCGGCGAATTACTTGTTAATACACTGCTTAAAGCTATTAATAATGAAGAGGTAGAAGATTACTTAATGCCTGCTGATATTATTATTCGCCAATCTTGTGGTAGCGATTAGCGCAGTTGAGTTGACCGTTAGTTATCGTTATTGAATAGTGACGTAGCGAATATAAAAAGCCCCGAAAAATGTCTATCGGGGCTTTTTTGTATCAGTAATCAGGTGAGTATCACCTGAATGTTCGTTAAAGCATGGGCGTCACGCGATAACATCAAGGTAATAAAAAATAACAGACCTTTACTGACGCGATAGCTGATACTTAATTTGAGCAAGCAGTGCCTCGTTCTCAACCTTCCCTTCGCGCAGCCACACCTGCACCCCGTTTGGTTCAACAGTAGCCCTTAATTTCCCGCCTTCAGCAATGGTTAATTCGCGCCCCGTTAACTGCTCAACCCAGTTACCCGACTGGATGAATTGATTAACATTAAACGTCTGTGCACTATCGCCTTTATTAAGCAGAACCAGAGCAGTTTGCTGGCTTTCTGCCGTATTAATCACTCGGTAAAACGCTGCCGTGTGCCCGCTAAGCGCTACATTTACCTGAATACCACGTTGTAAAGCAGGCGTATTTTTACGAACGTTTGCGATGTCGGTTAAGGCTTGTTGAATAGGATGATTAACCGCTGCATCTAACCTTTCTTGCCCTACGTAATTACGGTTCCCTGCATGTTCTGCAGTGCCGCGCATAAACCCGATTTCAGAACCCATATATACCACAGGTATTCCCCTTACCGTGAATAACCAGTTGTGTGCGTTAATAAAACCATTGTCCGTCGCGTTGATACGCGCCATATCATGGTTGTCGTAAAACGTCGTTAAATCGTACGGGTTATGGTAAGGTCCATGCGTAAGATGTAACGCATTTTCTAAATCAGCAAAATCGCTTTCCAGTGGCTTTTCAAATACGCTGACCATGGCTTTTTGCATCGGAAAATCAAGAACGCTTACCCCACCATTTTTTGGCAGTGTATGCTGAGCAATATTATTGGCCTCGTAATCAAACGCTTCACCAAACATGAAGAAGTCTGGGTAACGCTCTCTAATTCTATCGGAAGCTTCTCGCCAAAAAGCGTGGGGAACGTGTCTAATCGTATCAATTCTAAAGCCATCGGCGCCCTGTGAAATCCAATATAGATAACTATTTATGAGATAATCACGAACTTCAGGATTCTCATCATCAAGGTTCGACAGCTTTACCAAATCAGGATAGTCATGAAAAAAACGGTGAAGCGGGTTGTTTTCTGGGTCTAATTCTTGAGGGGGTAAATTTTGATGATCAGCAACCAAGTTGTCATCTTTATCATAAATTTCACCGTACCCAGGTAAGTCTTCCTCCATCGTAAAGCTTGGTGTACCGTGATTTGCCACGATATCAAACACCGATTTTAACCCGCTAGCCTTCATTTTAGCGGTGTAATCCCTCACGCTTAAATCATCACTAACAAGGTGCTCGTCGGCTTTGTAGAAATTTGTTGCCCAATAACCGTGATACCCTGTTTTGCCACCGTCTTTAAAGGCGCCACCATAGGTAATAGGTTCATCGCCATTGAAGGCGTAATCAGGGTTATCGTGAACAGGCGTCATCCACACTGCAGTGAACCCCATATCCTTGATGTAATCAGCATTGTTTAAAATGCCTTTTAGATCTCCGCCCATGTAGCCCACGTACGCTTTTTTACCCTCAGGGCCTTCAAGCGGAAGTTGCCAAGTGGGGTATTCCCCACCTTGTGTCTCATGGTTATTTGAAGGGTCGCCATCAACAAATCGGTCGGTAACAACAAAGTACACCGCTTCACTGGCAAACGGCGTGTCCGTGCCGACAATACGGTCAGCGGCAACCTTTGACTTTACTTCATTATTTACAGTGCTTGCGCACGCTGAGCAAAGTACACCTGCTACAGTCAACGCGATAGCTGTCCGATTAAATTTCATATTACGCTCCCTTTGCTGCTTCAAGGTCTTGTTTATCGGCTTCTTTTACAAAAAATACTGAGGCAGCTCCAATCAACATAGACACACCCGCTACAACAATGATGTATTTAGCATCGTTATCGAAGACGCTACTTAAAATCCATCCAGCTGTTAAACCCGAGACAATCTGTGGCGCTGCAACGGTAAAATTAAATATTCCCATGTAAACGCCCGTTTTATTTGCAGGTAGTGCACCCGCAAGCATAGCGTATGGCATCGCTAAAATGGCCGCCCACGCGATACCTACACCTATCATCGGAATAAGTAACTTAACAGCGCCAAGCGGCACCGTTACTTCGGTGATAAGTAGGTTAACGTTTACCATGTTTAAGTCTTGGAAAAGCAGGAAACTTACATAGCTGATACCGCCTAATGCGAGGGAACCGGCATAAACGGTTTTACGACCGAATTTATCTGCAAGCTTTGCAAGAAAAATAGAAAATATGGCGGCAAACACAGAATAGGCAGCAAACAAGATCCCCACCCAATCACCTGCGGCACCTTTAGCCATAACTATCGCTTCCGGCACAACTGGCGCTGCTGCGATAAAAGTAGGGTCAAACCATTGCTTATCTACGTTCCATATATGTTGCGTAATGGCTGGCGTGGTGTAAACCCACATAATAAACAGTGCAAACCAAGAGAAAAACTGCACTACAGCTAATTGCCTCATGGTCGTTGGCATGTCTTTTACCAGTGTAAAAAACTCAGCCAGACGCTGCCCTAGCGGCGCCTTTTTCTCTTCAGTTGTTACAGAAGCTGTCTCGCTAAGGCCTTTGTAACGATTGTAGTCTTCGGGTGCATATTCTTTAGTGCGGATCACGGTCCAAATGACAGTACCTAACAACACTGTTGCGCCAATATAAAACGCCCAAATGACGGAAGGAGCAACCTGCCCCATTTGTGCCGTATTTTCAAGACCAATGACGTTCGTTAGGACAAAAGGAAGAATAGAGCCGATAACAGCGCCAATATTGATAAGTAGCGATTGGATAGAGTACCCAACATTGCGTTGCGACGGCGGTACCATGTCAGAAACTAACGAGCGAAATGGCTGGAAGCACACGTTAAACGATGCGTCCATTAGTGCCACCATCAATGCCCCCATTAGCATGGGCGCAAGAAACGCCACAAATAGCGGGGCGTTTGGTAACAGAATCATTCCCAATACTGCTGCAATAGCGCCTGCTAGAATAAATGGGCGGCGTCTGCCTAGACGGTTCCAGGTTCTATCTGAAGCTGAACCAACGATGGGCTGTACAATAAGCCCCATAATGGGCGCTACAAGCCAGAAAAGAGAGAGTGAGTGTAAATCGGCCCCTAAGTCTGACAAGATGCGACTAACATTTGCGTTTTGCAGTGCAAAACCAAATTGAACACCGAGAAAGCCAAAACTGACGTTCCATATTTGCCAAAAAGAAAGGCGTGGTTGAGTTGCTTGCATACTTTACTCTATTTATTGTTTTATTTTAATGGATACCGTTAACGCACAATGAAAACATTAGCTGACATAGCAGACAGGCTTATGGTATCTGTTGACTTGAACGTTTTACCGTCACTTATTCTTGTTATCGAATCGTTGGTCTTAAGCATTTCTGTGTAGGTCGATAAAGGCAAATCTACCGCTTTCTTGTTAAGAATTACCATGATTTTTTCAACATTGTTTCCGTTATCTGATTGGGCACTGCGCTTAGCCCCTTTTTCAGCCTCTCGAAAATAGGTGTAAACACCGTCAACGGGCGCATAGTGCTTTAACTTGCCTTGAAATAGTTGCGGGTATGTTTGGCGCAGCTGCAATAAGGCTTTAATGCGCTGCTGAGCCCAACGTTCATCGTTATTAAGCCCCTTACCCGTAAAGGCGTTTTTATCACTATCTGAAGGCCACCCGCCAGGGAAATCAGAGCGTATAATACCGTGATCGTCACTGCCTTCGTTACCCATTAGAATTTCCGTTCCGTAAAATACCTGTGGGATCCCTCGGGTTGTAAGCAATAAAGTCATCGCCATATTCCACTTGGCTTTATCGTGTCCAAGTTGCGTATAGATTCTGCTCATATCGTGGTTATCGGGGAAGATAACCAGATTGTTCGGGTCGCCATATAAAAAGTCGGTAGCCAGGGTTTCATAAACCGTAATAAAACCAGAGTTCCAACTTTCATCGCTATTTAATGCTTTAACAACGGCAGCCTGCAATGGAAAATCCATCACGGATGGTAGCGCGCTATCATAGTCATCGTGGCGCTGACTACCCGCTTGCCAATAGGCCGTGATTGCGGGGTTTACAGACCATTCTTCACCCACGATATTAAAGTTAGGGTATTCGTCCATTAAGCGATTTGTCCATTCACTTAAAAACGCTTTATCAGGGTAAGAGTAGGTATCTACACGAATACCACTTAAATCTGCAGTCTCTACCCACCAAATAGCATTTTGGACTAAATAGTTCGCCAAGTGTGGATTGCGTTGATTTAAATCTGGCATCGTAGGCACAAACCACCCATCGCTAAACCCTTTGATATCGCTTTCTATGGCATGAGGGTCGTGCAGAGACTCTCGTTTATGGGTGGTGCCGACGAACTTTCCTTCATTATTGATCCAATCCTTTGATGGCGTATCTTCCATCCACTTATGATTACTACCGATGTGATTAAGCACCATATCCATGATAACGCCAACCCCTTCGGATTTTGCTTTTTCACTGAAATCTATAAAGGCGTCATTAGAACCAAAGCGCGGGTCAATGTTGTAGTAATCTGTGGTTGAATAGCCATGGTAGCTGTACTTGTCCATCGCATTTTCAAGCATAGGCATGGTCCAAATCTGCGTGAAGCCCATGCTTTTAATGTAATCTAAGTTGTCCACGATACCTTGGATATCGCCGCCATGACGGCCACCTTTAAATTGGCGGTCTACCTTATCTTGATAACCGTCAACATTATCATTTGCGGTATTACCATTTGCAAAGCGGTCAGGTGCAATAAGGTAGATAGCGTCTTCTGGTCCAAAGCCTTTTCTTGATGCAGAGCCTTCTTTGCGTTTTTCAAGCGGGTAATGCACCGTACGTTGGCTTCTATCATTGTCAGTCAATGTAAGCACGAGGTCTTGCGCCTGGGCGCCTGAAGTATCAAGCGTTACGAAAAGATAGTTTTCACTATCAAGTGCCTTAACTCGGCTAACTTTTACATTTCCCGTAGCAAGAGAGACGGCGTCATCAGCTACGTCTTCACCGTAAATCATCAACTCGACTTCGGGATTTTGCATACCTGCCCACCAATTAGGTGGGTATACTTCAATTTGACCCTGCTGCAATGCATAAACGGGAACCGCGGCTAGTGAAGTAGCCGAAGTGAGAATTAACGGTAACGCGCGATAGCGGTTTAAACAAATAGAATGGCTTACGCTGTTAAAATTAAACACATGAACACCAATGTTAAAAATACGTTAAGTGCAAGATTATATCGAGATACTACCGTGTACACTTATTCATACCAACGCTCTGCATACGTATTCACCGAAGACCTTTTAAGAATACCTAGTAAAAATACCATGTAAAAAACAATAGCCTTCCACGTTGTACGCCTGCGCTAACTTAATGAAACTTACGGAGCTTGCTTAAAAAGCAAACACCTTGGTTTCCAACGCGTCTAACGTTGTTGTAGCGCGATAGTTCACCTCGCCCTGCTCAAGCGTTAAACCGTCATGAGAAAGTAAAGGTTTAAGCTCAAGCTTGTTGCCCGCGGTTTCTATCGCAGAAGCCGGTACTGTCAGTGAAATAGGGCCTGTAGCGTTATCGCTAAAGTTAGCAATAACAATAAAACCTTGGTCGTTTTTCTCTCTTATGAACGCAAACTGCTGCTCAGAATACGCAGATCCTTCAACGCCTAGGTTCAGGGCATGCAGGCTTTGATAACGCCCAGTAATTGCGCTATTGCTTGTAGCGATGTTCATGACGTCTTTATAAAAGCGATGCAACGCTTTTTCTTTCTCTGTTGACTGCCCTGCATCAAATTTGCCGTTGTTCATAAAACGTTGATGAGCCGGTACGCCTGCATAGTCAAAAATAGTGGTTCGTGTTGGATCGCCAAACCCAGTCTCTTCGCTACCGTCTTCACCAACATCTTGTCCAAAGTAAAGCAAGGTAGGAGCGCTACTAATTAGTGCACTTACGGCTAAGGCAGGTTTTCCTTTGTCAGCGTCGCCGGCAAAATCTGGGCTGGCTATGCGCTGTTCATCGTGATTTTCTAAAAAATGCAGCATATGTGGCGCAATATCGCGAACTTCTTCATGGATAGCGACCAAATCACTTACTGCACCACTGCCCTGCATAATCTTTTTCAACGTATCGTAGAAACCTACTTTGTCGTACAAATAATCCATTTTACCTTGCTGGATATAAGCACGGTATTTATCTGGTTGGTAAACTTCAGCCAACAGGAAGGCGTCTGGCGCCTTTTGTTTTATGCTGCTGTTTAAAAATGACCAAAATTCAACGGGTACCATTTCGGCCATATCATAGCGAAACCCGTCTACCCCTTTATCGAGCCAATAATGCGCTATATTTCTAAACTTGTACCAGGAATCCGGTACGTCTTTTCCTTCCCAGAACGCCGCATGTTCCGTAAAAGACTTTTCGCTAAAACCTTCAGGTAGGGTTGGGAAATCATATGTACCGTCGGGCCTTACGCCATAATTAACCTTAACGGTTTCATACCAGTCATTAATATCGGGCTGAGCGGCACGTGCCCCATTACCCGTCCACTTAGCTGGAAACTCATCAAACTTGCCATCGGATAAGGGATGACTGTCACCACCAAGGGGCTTATAGTCGCCGCCATCAGGAACTTCAAACGCTTCGCCAACAACATAATAAAAGTTGTTGTCGCGGGCATATTCCACAGAGGTATCATCATGGGCACCAAAGTCGCTGACTCCCTCTGGGGCTGACAGTGATTCATAGTCGCGGGCCACGTGATTAGGCACAATATCGATGATAACTTTCATTCCCGCATCATGCGTTCTGGCAATGAGAGCTTCAAACTCCTCTAAACGCTTGGCCGGATCATCGGCAAGGTCGGGGTTAACATTGTAGTAATCTTTAACCGCATAAGGTGAACCTGCGCGGCCTTTAACCACATCTGGGTCATCATTTGAAATACCAAACGCGGTATAGTCGTTAATAACGGCGTGGTGCGGAATACCTGTATACCAAACATGGCTAGTACCTAGGGCTTTTATCGCTGCCAGCGCTTGGGGCGTAAAATCACTAAACTTTCCAACTCCGTTTTGTTCTATCGAATCCCAGGGGTGGTTAGCGTTATTAGTATTGCCAAATAAGCGAGTAAAAACCTGGTATACAACCGGTTTTCCCTGTGTTTTGTCAGAAGTATTAGGTGCAATCATCTCTGCATTTTGCGTTGAGTTAGCAGTTGTCGAGGTCGCTTCTCCAGCTACTGACTTTTGAGAGGGTGATGGACCTGAGCACGCAGCCAGTCCAATGGAAAGCATAACAAGAGATAATGGTTTGAGACAAAAACGACGTTGAATTCTTGGCATTGTAATCATCATAGTAACTATTAATAATGCCAACAGGATACGCGTTAACCGTTTGTTAAAAAACATGCATACGTATTCAAAACTAAAAAAGCCGCCAGTGTAGGCGGCTTCTGCTGTTAGATATTAAATACTAACTAGGCTGCGTGCGCAACGCGTAGGGGTTGCGGTGTATACTGTACAGTTGGTACCTGTGGAGTATCCATAGCTTGAAGGGCGTTTTGTAGTCTATTGTGAATCTTCATATGAAAACCTTTTAAAGGCTTTGCAATCTCTTCAAGAAGCACGCTAAGCGACAATCGATATGGCATTCGTTTGCCATTAAACTCAATAGCCTCACCCACAGGCTCAAAATGAATACCAAATGCTTTCATACGTCGCGCAAGCTTTGGCTCCATAAGTACATAGGCATGCTCTACATTTAGGTGCTGACATACGCTGGTTGCCATTAAATAAAGCGCAATAGAAAGATAGGGAAAATGTTCTAGGTTAAACGATGTAGTACTTTTCTTTTTAGCTTTTTCTAACTTCTCTGAGGGCAAAATTTTCGAGCGCATCTGGCGTACTCTAAATTCTCTTGGTATCGCTAAACGCGATATTTCACATACGCTTTGCGGTGCTAAATTAGAGGGAAGTAACGTACCGTCTTCAAATGCATCTTTGCATTTCTCTTCTAAGGGAAGTGAAAGACCAGCATTGGTCGGTAAAACTAAACGTATTGTACCTGCGCACTCCCCTGTTGGAAGATGTTTGATGTAGCAGTTTATAGCGCGGTCGTCGAACTTATCTTTTTCAAGAGCAGTAGCATTGGTTTGCTCAAAGTTCATCTCTTCACAATAAACCTTATGCCGTGTTTTATAACTTTCTTGCTTTTCGCTTTCTTCGTTAGCAATCACTAGTTCATAACGGCTAAAGAAGAAATCGGAAATACTTTGCTCAAGCGAAAGTCGTTTTGGAAGCACTTTTGAAAGTTGCGTAGGCAGTTTATTTAATGTGCTTAATACAGCACCGTTAAATGCACGCATTGCATTCACTGTTCTTATCTTCAATGTAAAGTTCCCCTGAATTAATTTGTTATTAGGCTTGTGGGTAACTTCCTGGTCGCAACGACAGCCTTTAGTTAACGTTTAATTTATTTTTGCTTTGTTATTGGTATCTCGGCTTTGTCTGATAAGCGCATCCCCGCTTACATAATCAGACTTCGCTAAGCGGTCATACAGTAATACATTTGCAGTGGCCGCTAAATTCATACACGAATAGGTGGGCACGTACACGACGTGATCGCACCAAGACAAGATGTCTTCACCAATACTTCCATCCTCCGGACCAAGTAAATAAAACGCATTTTCCGGATGCTCAAATGAGGGAAGCGGCGTTGCGCCTTCTACTAACTCCACTGCAACGACAGACGCATGTTGCGGAATAACATCGCGCAGGTTATCTACACCTATCGTTGGAATGGTTTTATGAAACGCTTTAGTGTCTGCATTGAAATCCTTAGCGAAGCGATAGCGCTGGCCTGTGTAAAATACACTCGCTACGCCATAGCAACCCGCCGCTCGTAGAATTGATGCAACATTTACTGGATTTTTAGGGTTCACTAACCCAATTGATATTTTTTGATTTTTTATTTGCACGTTTTTTGTTTTTTTCTTATTTAATTTTGATAGTGCCACGTATGACTTAATGCTTCTAGATCAACGCGTAAAAAGTAACCTTAAGTATAATAAGCGCTCTCTAAAACAGCGCATTTTCAACACTTTAAAGCCTAGATAAGCGCTAATCGCGCTATTTTTACCGATTTTATAAGAAGGCCCCACGTTCTCCCATTTTTCTACTTGTTCTTATGTTTTAAGGCTACAACGAGACGAGAAGCTAATTTTTTAATGTCAGATTACTTCGCGACATTTCTCACGTGTGCATACACATCGTATTGAGCAATTTGCAGACCAAGTTAATGAAAGAATTACACAATGCGTGTAAACTTTACATACCTACACGGTGACAATTATGTAAATAGTCATGAGATCAGAGGCTTAGGGTTTAGTCTTTTCAACGCAATAGCGTTAAAAGTAGGCAGCCGGTTAGTATTCGAGGGAAAAATTTAAGGAAAGTAGGCGGTGATACGTTTAAGAATAATTCACTTCAGACACGTTAAAGCAACTTACTCCCCGCAGCTGTTGCAAAAAAGAAACATCGTAAGAATCTGAAAAATAGCAAATTTTTTAACGTTAACAAAAAAGCCCACTAGAAACGTGGGCTTTTGTTCGATTTGTTGCTGTTTGCAGACACAAATAATTGATAAAGATAGGTTGCTTTTACAACGCTACCTTTTTTTGATGTCTAAAACTGTTCCCACTTGAAAGCTTAAGATAGCGCCTTGCCATACGCCTACCCTGCCCGTAACCTTTTAAAAGTTTCTTTTTGTCCATGGTTAACCGTTTTACACAAAACGCCTCATCGGGTGCAATTACGCGAATGGTACAGTCGCTAGGAGGGCTGCTAAGAAACGCAAGGGTGTCGTTATAAATGGAGGCCCGTTGCAGCATTTTTTCAAGCAATGCGGGTTGGTTTTTGTACATCTTTTGCATCAACCATGGCGATTTAACTTCAGGCTTCGTGAAACCCACGGGTTGAGACAAGATTACAGTAATATCTCTCGCCCCCATTTTATACGCTTGTATAGCGGGAATAGCGTCAGCGACACCACCATCTAAATAACGCGTACCGTTAATGGTTATTTCATCGCGGTACGCCGTTGGTAACGCACATGATGCCACCATCAAATCGTCTACATTATCTTTTGTCGCTTGAATATATTCGCACTCTCCAGAGTCTGCATTAGTAATTCCAACAAACAAGGGCATGCAGCTTTTCTCGCCAGGTGCAGGGATATTCATAGACTGTTTTGAATGATGCCAAAGCCAGTGGACATCCGTCATATGCCCGCCTTTGATGAAGCGTAATGGGCTGAAGAATTCTCGTTTGGTGGCATATTGAGTAATGATGGTTTTACTCAAACCCGGCATTTTAGATACATACGTAGAGAGGTTAGTTGCGCCCGCCGAAACCCCCAGGGTGAAATCGAACGCGTAATAATCATGCTCCATAAATTTATCGAGTACGCCAGCTGCAAATATGCCACGCATCGCGCCCCCTTCTACTACCAGTGCACTTTTCATTTTCCATCTCCTTTTGAAATACGCTTTTATCTGGTAAGACCACCTATGACAAACTTCATCCTACATGATTTTACAGAATTTCAAAGTACAAGAGATGTGCCATGTTAAAAGAGGTACCAAAATAAAAAACCGCGAACGATGTCGCGGTTTTACAATTTTTTCATAACGAGGTCGTTTATTTCATCGTTATCGTTAACGTTGGCGCATTTCCATCAGGGCCTGACACTTTAAATTCATAAAGCCCAGACTCCGCAACCTCAATCATTAGGTTGTTGTTACTGCTACCCAATATTTTCGGCTCACCGGGAATTACGATATTAGTCGCTGAATCATTGGGGTTACCAAGATTTACCGTTGACCAGTCTTCAGAGGCAACCTTGAATTCGATGCTTCCTGCGCTTAATTCAATATCCGCGGTGTAAACACCTTCACCTTGATAGGTAAACATATCTACCGCTCCCCAACCGTTCATGCCGCCGCGAATATAGACCTCTGTGGCTCCCCAGAATGCTTCTTTAAATACACCAATGGTTGGCGCATCTAAATCTGTGACGTTGAATACGAACACATAACGGTCGGCGTTTTCAATATTCAAAATAAGATTGTCGTTAGTAGCGGCTAGCCCCAGAGTCTGACCAGGCGCAAGGTTGCGATCTGAATCATCGGCTGATATCGCACCGAAGTTCACGGTACTCCAATCTTCTGAAGCAACCTTAAACTCGTAAGTCCCTGGCTCAACATCACGAGAGAAAGCGTAAATACGTCCGCCTTGGTACGCAAACTCCTCAGCCGTACCCCAGTCGTTCATTGCACCACGAAGATACACTGGTGTGCCAACATAGGGCTCTTCGTTCTCTACCATAAGGATTGGTGCTTCGCTATCAGTCGCATCAATAGTAAACAGGTAGGTCGCGCTCGTCGCTGGTGTAAATGAAAGGTTGGTATTAGTACGTGCAAGAACCTTTTCTTCGCCCGCTATTACTGTACCTTCTTCACCATCCGCTGCGCCAAAGTTCACTGTACTCCAATCTTCCGAAGCAAATTTAAACCCATAAGTCACGCCGCCCTCAAGCGTAGCAGTAACCGTGTACTTACCATCACCTTGATAAGTAAACGCATCATCAGTCGACCATCCGTTCATATCACCGCGAAGGTAGGCTACCGTATCACCGTAAGGGACAACATCTGGAGCACCAGAGGTCGCAAACGCTGATAATCCATAGCCTTGGGCACCAGACTGAGGCTTCACAAACACGGCAATAGTCAGTGCTGGCACAGTAAAGGTACCGTTGCCGTCTTCACCTTCTACAAAATTTGCACCACGAACCGTCGCATCTACCGAGCTCATTTGTGTTGGGTGAAGTGAAAAACCAGTGGCGGTGTTAACCGTTATCGACTTCTCTTCATATCCTGTATTTACCAAGACCATAACCGCATCGTTCATCATATCGAGATCTGGACGAGACACTTCGCTATTTTCAGATACGCCATCGTCTATACTCATAGCAATTAAGCCGCGCTGCTGGCGTTCACCGATATTGTGGAAACCAATGCGGTCAATAATATCATCAGCGGTAGTGAGCCTAAATAATGGGCTGGTCATGCGAATATTAAGCAACTCAGCAAATACATCTGAGGCAAAGGTAATGTCTGACATCGAGGCAGCACGGGCGGGGTCGTATATAAACTCTCCCATTTCTTCCCAGCGGGCTTCGTTGTCCTGAGCTAAGGGTAAGCCTACGTTCCAGTTGTTGGTCTCGTAGGTAAAATCGACGTAGTTAAACCAGTCACCCGAGTCATAGGTGTTTCGGTCCATTGATTTAGAGCGAAGCAAGTCGCCGCCCATTTGTAGAAATGGAATGCCCTGCGAAACAAGGTTGATACCCATAGCCACATTTTGTGCGCGTACGCGCTCTTCTAAAGTGATGTCTTGTGGAAGTGTATAGTTTAATTGGTCCCACAGTGTTTCATTATCATGCTTTGACACATAGTTAATGATATCTGCCGGGTCTTCTGCATAGCCGCCCAAGTTACTTGTCGCACCAGCACTGCCCGAGGACGTTTCCAAAACATAGTCTTTTAACGTTCCGATCATGCCCATTTTTACACGGTCTTGCGCGCTTAATAGCCCTTCATCTTCCGGCCTAAAGATAGCGCCTTGGCGAATAGCTTCGCGAATACGGTCGTTATAGGTACCAATCTCGGTACCAGCCATATTGAGCTGGCTCGCTTGCTCGTAACCGCGGTCTATTTTAGTCCAGCCTTCGCCATAAAAGTAGTTATCTTCGTCGATAGCTTGAACCGCATCACGCAAGCGTACCATAGTGTCTTTTGTAGCTTGGCTCATGATGTCGAAACGGAATGAATCATACTTATAATGCTCAGTCCACATCAGCAGCGAATCTTCCATGAACTTTTCCATCATGACATTGCGAGGCTCTGTGTCATCACAGCACGTTTCACGAACAATCGCACCAGTATCCACTTCATAACGGTGATAGTAGCCCGGTACCGCTTTGTCTAATACTGACTTACTGAAAACACCAGACGCATTGGTATGGTTATAGACTACATCAAGTGCAACACGTAGCCCCATCTCGTGAAGTGCTTGGATCATGGCGCGCATTTCTACAATGCGTTCTACACCCTCTGCACTCGACGCATAGCTGCCTTCCGGCGCGTTAAAGTGATGAGGATCATAGCCCCAGTTGAATGTGTCGACGTTGCGTAAATCGTTGGTTAACTGTTGTGCTTTGCCTGCTTCAGACAAGGGGTCATAGGCGTTGTAGACATCTATAAGCAACGTATCGCTACTTTCTTCCTCGCATACAGCGGCATTGCTATTTAGGCGGCACAACTTCCCTACGGTGTCATATAAATCCACGGTTTTCGTTGGGTCTTCATCTATAGTCGCAATATCGTTAGCAGGAAGGATGTGAAAATACGTGAGGCCGGCTTCCACTAACTTTTTAAGATGCTCCACAGGTGCAGTGCCGTCTTCGGTAAAAGCTAAGTATTTACCGCGGTTTTCTTCTGAGGTAGACATATCGCGCACGCTAAAATCGCGAACATGCCCTTCATAAATAACCGCGTCTTCGTAATTATCAACCGTAGGAATAGCGTGAGTATCCCAACCCTCTGGTTTCAAATCCTCATCGGCTAAGTTAACAAAGCGAGAAAAACGACCGTTTGTGCTAAGTGATACTGAATACGGGTCGGTAACGAGTAACGTTTCTATGTTACCGGTATTTGGATGGTATACGGTAACCTCATAACGGTAAAGTTGGCGGTCAAGAGACATGTCTCCTTCGTATCGCCACACGCCCGATGTGTCATCACGCACCATATCAAGACGCTGACTTAAGGTCTTATTGTCGTTATAAAGTAATAGGTCCACGTTTGACGCTGTCGGCGCCCACAGTGAAGCAGTAATACCTGAATCTGTGTATATACCGCCAAACTGCGCTTCGTCAGCATCATCTTCACCCATTGTATATAGCGCATCAATGGCGTTTGCCAGTTGAATACCGGTTGCTGCTATAAGTGTCCCATCGGCATCATATCCACCAACTACCGCTTGTGTCGTCAGTACGGTTTTCGCATCTTCTACCGACCAGTCACCTTCCCATGCCTGCATAGAAGATAAATGCGGTACACGAGCAGATTGCTCTTCGGTAAGTGTTGTACTCATTAGAGCTACTGCGGTCCCGTTGCTCCCCTCTTCCAGCGTGCTCTCTAAGTCAGCCTTTGCTGAGTAGTGTAACTTGACTTCTGCAACGGTTTCAGGCACGTCCCATAAAATAGTGTTAGCGTCTAACCAATGTGCGCTAAAGCCTTCTATATCGACTGGCTGAGGTCCCAGCGACATAATCGGAAACTCAAAAATTGTCGGCTCACCAGATAAGGTGAAATTCATGCGAACAAAGGTGTCGTCCTCTTGAACCAGCGAAGCTTGGAAGTCACCGCCTCCCATTTCTTTACCCGCATCGTCGGTGCCTTTGTGAATGATAAAGTTATGACAACTTCCATACCCTTCTTTAAGGTCTAGAATCCAATACGCACCATAGTTTGGATCGATACCGCTATGAATGCGACCGTTGGCCCAATCCGTGTCTGCGTCAGCATAAGCATCACACTCGTCATTGTTCCAAGTATGTAGTCTCCAGCCTTCATAAGCTGCATCGTTACTTGAGTTATCAGCGTCAACAGCAGCCCGATTATAATAAAGTACAGCTTGATTAGATGAAGGGGTAAATACAGGTGCAGGTAAACTTGGATCAGCACCGGCTTCACATGCATCGTTCGCTTCATTAGGTACGAGCGGCGCATCGCATTGAATAGGTGGTGGCGGTTCACAAGCCGTACCTGTTGAATTAGGTGCATTTGGAACCTCACAGGTAAGCAAATCGTTGGTGCCCGACTCTACGCCCGAGCCACCGCAACCTGCAAGTGTATATGCGCCTACTACGAGTAACGCAGCGCGCACTACTCTTTTTTTAGTAAACATAGAATTCTCCTGAATATTTTCGCTACTTTTGGCAACCGAATATTCCTTCGTGTTGCTAAATAAATTACCTAAGATGCTGTTTTTCATAGTTGATATGTCATCCCTAGGTAATATTGCGTACCAAAGTATTGGATAGTGCCGGTTTGCTCTTCTGATGAGAAATAGCTCTTCGTTGGCTCATCTGTTAGGTTATTCACTTGAAAAAGTACGCTCCAATTGTCGTTAATCTCGTACGACGCTTGGTAATCAATAACCAATTCTTCATCAAAGTTAACCACCTGGTCGTTTACCGCTACTTGCTGCGAAACAAATGCGTCGCGATATCGGCTAGACAAGCGAGTTTCAAAACCTTCGTATTCCCAAAACACGGTTAGCGTAGCAACGTTTTCTGAAAGACCTGGTAAGTTAGCGGCATACACGTCATCACCTAGCGTGCGCTGAATTTCACTTTCGGTGTAAGAGTAACTTGCGCTAACGCCTAAGCCTGACCACATGCCAGGCAGCATGCTATAAATTTGCGTATAGGCAATTTCTAAACCACGAATATAGCCACCTTCGGCATTGTTTACGGCTGTGCTGTAGCTACCATTTTCAGTGGGAACGGTAATAAAGATAGGGTCGCCATTTTCATCAAGCGCTAGTTCGGCTTCCTGTCCTGCAAACTCTGGCGTCAGGTAAACGGGTACACTTACGTTATCAGGAATTACAATGCCGTTTGCTTCAAAATCATAAGGCTCTATTTCGATGTCTTCTACAAACGATTCAATGTCTTTATAAAAGCCAGCGACAACTAATGCGCCCTCTGTATCTGAGAAATAATACTCCCACGAAACGTCGTATTGAGTTGCATAGAATGGCTCTAAATAAGGGCTGTTACGGGCGTTACCGCTAACCCTTGCTGTAGGGTTGGAAAGCGTAATTTCACCCGAGTCTCTGTCTTGGAAAGCGGTAACCGTTTCAATAGTGGTTGACGCATTTGCGGCAAAACGGTTTATTGGCGCTCTGCCCATCACCTTTGCAGCAGCTACACGAAGTTGCGTGTCATCTGTAAGTTTAAAGTTCAGGTTAATTGAAGGCAAAACGTCAGAATATTCGTGACTTATCAACGCTGGGCGATAAAAGTTATTAATTAACCCTACGTCGTCGGTAATGTTTTGTGCACCAGCCGTAGGGTCACTAACTTCAACCGATGTTCCGGTCTCTAGGTCTTCAATTAACTGAGTAGCACGCTGTAGCGTCGTTGAACTTTGTTTACTTTTAACGTAACGAACACCAACATTACCTGTAACAGGAATACTGCCAATTTCTGTATTAATGTTTGCCATCAAGTAAGCAGAATTCACAGTTTCAAATACATCGCCACTTTCTTGCAGCGTCCACGCAGTAGCAGGCCCTGTACCTGGGCCATTAATAACGCCAGCAGCGCCAGGTCCCCACGTTTGAACAGGCTGTGGCCTACCGCTTGGAAACCAAGCATTAAGTGCACTGTCTAGATCAACGGAAAGATAACTTGGAAAATAACCAAAATCACCGCTCCAATTTACCTCTT
>JACLAD010003304.1_pt1 | contig 60263 bp, 70 predicted proteins | sample 8027901 | NCBI WGS metagenome assembly JACLAD01 (sample SAMN15725071, study PRJNA655200) | protist metagenome | isolation source: fluorescence activated cell sorting (FACS) single amplified genomes of... | place: Spain: Blaines Bay Microbial Observatory, Mediterranean Sea | collected 2016-07-05 | reverse complement strand
GTCGGGTTGGGCAGCTCGATAACCGCGACAGTCATTTTTACTTCGCCCTATATTGGGCTCAGGCGCTAGCGTCGCAAAAAGATGATGCAGATCTCGCGGCGCATTTTACCCCTATTGCTGGGGCGTTGGCGGAGAATGAAGCCACAATCATAGCCGAGCTGGCTTCGCTGCAAGGCAAAGCCGTGGATCTTGGGGGCTATTACAATATGGATGCTCAAAAATCTGAAGTCGTGATGCGCGGATCACAAACATTTCTGAACATTATTGGATAAACAATCACGGTGCCCACCGCTCGTGGGCGCCTTATTTTGGTTTTTTCGGTTAAACATTTTTGGGGTTCATTACACCGGTACCATCATTTTTGCGATGCTTATTGAACATTTTTGGAACATAGACGTTACTTTCATTGAGGCAGGATAAATTTTCCCGCCTCAGAGGGAGTGTTTGACACGTTTGACCGAAGAACTGATCGCAAGCTTGAAGCGCAGCGATCAATCACGGCGTTTATATGATTCTGTGGTAGAGGGACTTTGCCTTTCTATATCGGGTTCGGGTACAAAAACTTGGTATTTGTGCTCTGAATTTTTGGGCGAGGACGAGCGCATCAAGCTGAGGGTACATCCCAAACTATCAGTGAAAGTAGCGCGCCTGAAAGCCAATCGAATTGACGCTTTGGCAGAGAATTTTGAACAAGAAGAACTAGGTAATACACCAATGCGGACCAGCCAAGCGGCGCAGCGTATGCAAAAAAAACCGCCCGCCACAGCCGGCCCGTAGAGCCAGCGCGGGCGTTTAAACACCAAGAACAATCGCGCCTTTTTCAATCAGAGCTTCAGCTTCTTTGGAATATACATGAGGTTTCGCGCGATTTGCAGGTCTTGTCAGAAATTTTACGCAGCGGCCATTTGCAAAAGCATCTGCTTCCCACTGGAATGGCATAAGAGCTTGCCGCCTTTCTTGATCTTGTCAAATCGCATGCGTAGGCGGCGTCTGACCGGGATGATGATCATATTTTTATGTCCTATTGGCGCCATACCGAATTGAAAACTGGGTCAAATGCTTTGGTGCTGGATGAGGCGGCTCTTGCGGCCTGCGCCAATTTTATGGAGGCGATTGGCTGGCCGTGCTCTGGCGAAACGCTGCGGGTTCGCGTGTCTGAGCATTAACGCCAATTAGCGGGTACAATATGACGCACAGCTTCAAAAAGCTGCGCAGGTTTTGAAAGACTTGCCAAGCGGAACGGCAGAGTAGTAGGGGGCTATTTTCGCCAATAGCGCCATTTTTTGAATATAGGTAGTACATAGCACTGCGCGCTTGTCGCTATTCTTTACAATCAAGCTAAACAAACTCTTGGCAGCGCCGTATACCCTAGAAAGTCGTAGTTTTGAATGGGCCCGTCTCATTGGTGCGGTATGTACAGGGTTTGGCTGAAATCAAAAGATCTTTTAGTCTTTTGAGACATCAGGGTTAGGGTATGGCGACGCATTTTAGTGCGAAATCAAATTATGGCACAAAATCACAGGTCTTTGAGTCCTTCAATTTTGTTGTTGAGGATGCTGAAGATCACATACGCTTGATCCGGAAAAACGCGATCAATTAACCAAAGATCTTGAAGAACAAATTCGTTTTTTAACAGATCGTGTCTATCGCTCTGTGCGCTATACGTGGCGCAGTGATGTGAATGATAATGTTAAAAAAGTGGAAGTGCCCCTTAAAATCAAACAATGTTGGCTGGAAACTCTGGATGGGACGATACAATTATCGATGTTTTACAAAGGTCGGGCGATAGAATTACGGCAGGGCCACCATGCCATCAAAGTGGATGAAATGAAAGAGTTGGTGCCGACGCTTCAATTGTTACAACTTTCGGTCAAATTGGAAGATTTTGATAACCTGTTATAATCCAGAACGATAGGACTATATTGTTTCAAAATTACGTGCAAAAAGAAACCGATATTTCGGGATTTTTGGCCAGTTCAACGCTTTTGGGAATCTATAGAAGTCAAACAGCTTGCGTTGTGCGGACTGTTCCTGATTAAGCGGTTTTCAAGTTTTTTAACTCATGCTTGGCGAGCAATGATCGCAAATTCAATGACGACATCAGACTCAATTTTAGTTTGTCATTTTTGACACCAAAAATGAACTTATTTTGCGTGTTAGGATCACCGCCAATCCCAATTTTGTTGGCAAACGCAACGCGAGATAATTTAAAAGTTTTACGCCTAGCTTTAACTTCTTTTGCGCTTGCGCGGTTTTCTATCTTGAGTTTATAAGCATAATTTTAAAATTCCTTTTCAGTTTCAAGTCACCCATTTGGGGCTTCGAGCGTTGCAATCCATTCTTTGGCCTCGGTGATAGTTGAAACAGTGGGACAAAAGCGCAGCTGGTTTAATTTTTTTAGTATTTTTTTGTTGGTGTCCTGTTGGAATATAAACGGTATGTTTTCTTCAATAAAGGAGCTCACAATAGGCACGGTTTTTCTTTTCAAAATAAAAAAATCTGCTCTCAGATTTTGGATTTTTGGCCATAAAGTAAAAAGCCAATTCAAATTTTGCGTATAGGTTTTTTGTTGCACAGATTTTTGTCACTTAGGACCTAAAAACAGAACGTCGATACCGATGACGCAGTGATTTAGAGCATTTAATGCGGCGAATGCTGCGATCCGATGCGGTCCAATAAATCCACTCTGGGCGCTACCCCGCCAGGCCACTGGCGAAAGTGGTCGCACAGCTCGACATTCGCTCGGTATACAAATAGTGAGTCTGCACTTTCTTCGATATCAGCCGCCATCGCGTCGGTGATCCAATTCAGATCATCTTGAATATCAAGTAAGTGATCGTAAACATCGCGCGGCACTGGTCATTTACCGTTTAACAGATCGCGGGCGAAACGATCAGAGAACCCACCAGTCGCGGCAAGCTAACTGCTGCTTTATCCTAGGTTTGAGGCTCAAATATCTGGCAACGCGTCAATCATTTTTTTCTGCTATCGTATGAAAGGTACGAATTATTCCAATGCCTTTGTTTTGAAATGGATCCGATTTTGGAACCTATCAAGTTCCTTTTGTCGCACAGGTTTTAGGTAGAAGTGTTGAGCCCGGTGCCGGAAGATCGTTTGTATTGATCGTGCCTAACGCATTTTTGCTTGCCGCGTGAGTGTGCCTATAAATACCCCTGTTCATAGTTTTTGGGCAAGGCATAAACCTGTTAGAAACGTCTCTCAGGCGGAAAGATTGGAATTTTTCGATGATTTATGTGCATAAAATTTTATCGTTGTTTTTAAGCCCTTTGGGGTTGTCTCTTATATGACTGTTTTGCGCAATCTTGTTTCGCAAACGCCGGTTTTTAGTTCTAACTTTGTTGATCTTATGGTTTGGCTCTTTGCCGGTGGTGGCGCAAACCCTTCTGAAAAAGTTAGAACAGGGGAGGGAGGTGTCTTCCGCAGACGCTGCTCCAAAGGCAGATGCGGTCGTTGTGTTAAGCTGAATGCTACGCACGGTTTCCTCTGATGAAGGCGTTATCTATGAATTCAACGATGTTGCGGATCGCTTATTTAGGGATCGACCTTCTTGAGCATCAGAAAGCGCCTTTATTAATTCTCACACGGGGTCAGCTGACTTGGAGCAAGGGCGCGGCGGAGGATGAGATTTTGACCGATTTAGCTGTGAAATACGGGGCGGATCCAAAGCAAGTCAGGCTGACGCCTCTGGTGCAGAACACCGATCAAGAAGAGCGAACCATCGCTGCTTTAATGCCCCAAGAGCAGGACCGCATTGTTCTGGTAACCTCGGCGTTTCATATGCCGCGTGCCCGGCAGGTTTTTGTCGCGCAAGGTCTGACGGTCCATCCTTACCTGGTAGGTTTTCGCACCACATATAAACAGGCCAGCATTCTAGATTTTCTGCCTCAAACAGAGGCCTTCGAAGAGACGTCTTTATTTGTTTGTGAGATGATTGGCCGCTTATATTATAGACTTAAATATCCTGATTATCCTCAGCGCTTTGGTCACCGGAAAACCTTAATTTCCACTCTGCAGCTTCCTCATTACTGATTTTGCGGAATGTCACATCCGGCACGCTAAAACCGTGCCCGGGTTGCAAGCGGGTTAGGCTGGCTTCAAGATCACCATGCGGCCAGCGATCATCGCTGCTTTGCATTGCTGTCATCAGCGTGGCACTGGCATCGGGGGTAAACGGGCTGGACAAGACCGCATAGAAGCGAATGAGGTTCAGCGCCAAACGAATTTGCGCGGCGGCTTTTTCAGGGTCAGTTTTAAAGGTGGCCCAAGGAGCTGCATTTTGCAGGTATTCATTTCCGGCCACCCAGATCGCGCGCAATTCAGCCGCTGATTTGCGCACTTCCATGCGTTCCATTAGATTTTCATACGTGCGCAACTGGGCGGTTAAATCGGCGATCAGCTGCTTTTCTTCTGGCCCTAAACTGCCACCCTCAGGAACCGCTTCGCCAAATTTACTGCGACAAAATTTTGTGACACGGCTGACAAAATTTCCTAGCACATCCGCTAGATCTTTATTGACGCTGGCTTGAAAATTCTCCCAGGTGAATTCGGCATCTGAGCTTTCGGGCGCGTGGCTCAGCAGCCACCAGCGCCAATAATCTGCCGGTAATATCTCGAGCGCTTGATCCATAAAGACGCCGCGCCCGTGCGAGGTGCTAAATTGCTCGCCATCATAATTCAAATAATTGAAAGATTTAATATAATCTACCAATTTCCAAGCCGCGCCCGACCCTAAAATTGTGGCCGGAAAAGAGAGCGTGTGAAAGGGCACATTATCTTTGCCCATGAACTGCGTATAGGTAACATCCTGCGCGCCTTTATCGGTGCGCCACCAACGCTGCCAGTCGCTGCCTTTGCCGGCATCCTGCCATTCTTGCGCACAGGCAATATATTCGATCGGCGCATCAAACCAGACATAGAATACCTTGTCTTCCATGCCGGGCCAAGGATTGTCGCCTTTGCGCACTGGAATGCCCCAATTTAAATCGCGGGTGATGCCGCGATCTTGCAAGCCATCGCAATCATTCAGCCATTTTTTTGCGATAGAAACGGTTAAAAGTGGCCAATCGATTTTGCCGTCAATCCAGGTTTGCAGCTGGTCGCGCATTTGGCTTTGACGGAGGTAAAGATGCTTGGTCAGACGCTGCTCTAGATCGGTTGCTCCGGATATCGTAGAGCGGGGATTGATCAAATCGGCAGGGTCCAATTGTTTGGTGCACTCATCGCATTGATCGCCTCGTGCATCTTCAAATCCACAATTCGGGCAGGTTCCCTCGATATAGCGATCGGGAAGGTAACGACCATCGGTGGGCGAATACATCTGGGTTTCTTCGACTTCTCGGATCAGATTTGCATCGGCCAGCTTGCCCGCAAAATATTGCGTCAACTTTTGGTTTTGTGGGCTGGATGACCTACCGAAATGGTCAAATGATAGGCGAAACTCATCGGCAATTTTGGCCTGAACGGCGTGCAGCTCAGCGCAATATTCAGCCACGGGTTTGCCCGCTTTGGCCGCGGCCAGCTCGGCCGGTGTTCCATGCTCATCGGTTGCGCATAAGAACAGCACTTCATTGCCACGTGCTCTCTGATAACGCGCGAAAAGATCTGCGGGCAACTGGCTGCCAATGAGGTTGCCTAGATGCTTCACCCCGTTGATGTAGGGGATTGCCGATGTAATCAGGTGACGTGTCATGCTGGTCTCATTCTTAGCTGGCCCTTCCTCTAAACTAAGTTTGCGGCCGGGGGAAGAGCATGCCGCGTTTTGCTAAAGGTCCGCATGGGCAGGCTATCGTGCCATTTTAATTTTCATTCGTTTTAGAGCGCACATAGTTGCTGCGCTCTCTGCTGCTGCCGAATAAACGGCCAATAGTGAATGTGGTGCGCGGGGCATATATAAGGTGTTTTTTCGGTGGTTTTTGGCCGCACCCGTATACGGTTGAGGCCAAAAACCACCAAAGCCACATGCCCCAGCGCAATAAGGATGAATAAGGCTGCGGGTCCAAAGGATGAAAGCAACTGCGAGGCGATAAAGAAGGGTGCTGCGATCACGCTTAAGGCAAAGAAGAACAGCATCGTTGCGGATAATTCAACCCGTTCTCCCGGGCTGGCAAAATCATGCGCATGCGCAGTAGCCACCGAATAGATAGGAAAGATGGTGAATCCGAAGAAAGCGGCCATAATCAGAACCACGGTGATATTGCTGTTGCTGAAGCTGGCGGTTAGGATGCAGCTGAGGATTGCAGCAATAGACAGCCAGATCAAACCCATCGCCGGTCATATTTATCTGCCAGCCAGCCGATTGGATATTGCGCGATTGCGCTTTCCAAAACAAAAGTAGCCAGAGAATAGCCAAGTTGTGTGGCGCTTAAGCTTATTTCACTGCCGTAGACGGGCCCGACCATTCGAAAAAATGCACCTGATAAGTCCGCAATCAAAACTCCTGTGGCGGCCAGGGGAGAGCGCTGAATTGCAAGAGCGGGGCGCAATCGGGCGTGCTGGGCATTGCCGGTTGTTGAACCGTGGTCAAGGTTAAGGAGACCAGAATGGCGCAGCATAACAGCGCTAAGATATTATAGGAGATATAGCTTGCCGCAGGCAAAAAGCTGATAAGCAATTGCGCGCCCAGCGAGCGATCCAGATCAACAATGCGATAGGTGGCCATCGTGCGGCCGCGCGTGCTATTGGTAATTTTGGCTTGCATCCAAGCTTCAAACAGTGTGTAGTAGCTTGCAATATACAGGCCTGAAGCGGTGCGCATAGCCGCCCATGCATAAGGATCAAGTGCCAGAATATGTGCCAACAACCCGATGGTTCTGGTGGCGGTGAACTCGACAGACGCGTGCGAATGGCTAACTTTGCCCATCATTCTTGGCGCCCACCGGCAGCCAATTAGAAATATGAAAAAATGTGCAGAACCTAGCAAACCGATTTGCTGGGTAGTAAAGCCTAATGAAAAGCTCGATAAGGCATCAAGTGTACCGAGGCCGCCCGTAAAGGTTTTAAGCAACACAACGGATAGAAAAAGCGCCGCAAAGGAAATTAAAAGTCTCATAAATTTCTATGTGCCGCTTTTCGGGTGGCGTTACTAGCATATAGTCGACATTTGCGGTCTTTAATGCGCGTTAATGTATGATTTAGGTCAGGGCAGTGAAGCAATGATCAGGGGTTTGCGCGATATGCCAAGCGCGCGGCGGTGCGCGGCGCGCGCTTAAGCTGTCAGCTGGGCTGCTCTTCTGTGCTGTCTGGTTGCAAAAGTCATCATGTTTCAACCCATGCCGCAACCCCTTTATCAGGGGTTAGTAACAATCCAAGCGGCGGCCCTTTTGCGCTGTATAGTCGTTCAAATCTGCAACAACCAAAGAGACAACACCGCTGCGCAAGGCTTCTTCCATACACCACAGGCTGTCCACTGGCCGCTGTGGTGTGGCAAAAAGCAGCCGGGCCGGATCCAAAAAAAAGGCTGTATCCCGTCTGGGTTCGGGCGCTGTGTTTCATACTTGAGCGTTATCCATAAAACCGGCCCTGAAAGCTGCGCTGCAAGCATCATGGCAAAGTGGCGCCTGGCGCGTCCGGTGCATTCATGCGCCCGCCCTAAATCTAAGCTGATATCGATGTTTTGATTCTGAAAGAGAGCGATTTGGGGTCGCGTGCTGCGATTTTGTCGAGTCAGTAAGCTTGTATCCATAATGCCTTTATATAATGTTCATTATTTGTTCCAAATGGGAAATAAGCTATGGAGCCGATGGTTTACGCATCAAATGACACTCTACCGTCAGGATTAGTTTTCTCATCTGGTCTACAGCCTTTCCGCAGGGTCTTTAAGATTGATTGCACTTTGCGGTGGAATGATAGATCACTGTTAAACCAATCGGTTAAGGAGATTTTGGGTATGAAAATGAATGCGATGAGCCGCAGCGGGCTTTATGTATCCGAGCTTTGCCTGGGGACGATGACCTTCGGCAGCCAAACCTCTGAGGTCGATGGGCATGCCCAAATTGGTTTTGCGCTGGGAAATGGAATAAATTTTATCGATACGGCTGAAATGTATCGGGTAAACCCAACTGCCAAAGAAACAATAGGCCGCACCGAAGAAATTATTGGCACCTGGAACGCCCAAAACCCTGCGCGGCGTTATGTGTATATTCTGGCAACCAAACATTCTGGAGAGGGTTTGGGCTATGTGCGCGCCGCCGCGCCCATCAGTGCCGCGACCATTGCCGAAACGATCGAGGGTAACCTGCGCGGTTTGCAAATTGATTATATTGATCTGTATCAATTTTATTGGCTCAATCGAGGATCTTATATGTTCCGTAAGAATTGGTCCTATGATCCTTCATCGCAAAACCGAAGCAAAACGCTTGCCAATATGCAAGAGTGCCTTGAGGCGCTTCAAATCCAAGTAGATAAAAGCAATATTCGCCATTTTGGGCTTTTAAATGAAAGCGCATAGGGTACCGCGCAATGGTTGCGCCTTGCCGAGTATCAGGGGCTGCCACGCGTGGCTACGATGCAGAATGAATATTTGCTACTCTGCTGGCTATATGACACGGATTTGGCGGAATTGAACGTGAATAAAGATGTCGGGTCTGGCCTTTTCTCCATTGGTGACCGGCCTACTGACAGGAAAATATCAAGAGGGCACTATACCAGATGCGTCCCGCTTGTCATTGCCATTATCTTAGCGGGCGGATGACGCCGCGCGTTTTGCCCGCCGTTGCGGCATATTTAGAAATTGCACAGCGCCATCCGGTTGATCCTGTTCATATGACATTGGCGTGGTGTTGCCCCTGCCCCTTCATGTGTTCGGCAATTTTTGGCGCCACGCAATTTGATCAATTGAAATGGGCGCTAGGTTCGGTTGATATTATGCTTTCGCCAAAGTGTCTGGCGGATATTGCGGATGTTCATAAGGCGCATCCAATGCCCTACTGAGGTGGCGATGGCACTGAGTTTTCGAATGATCTGTTTAGGCTGGCTGAAAGAAGTGATGTTTGAAACGCTATGGAACCTTGGATTATTGCAACTTTGTTGGCCTCTACGTTTCAAACGCTTCGCTTTACGCTGCAAAAAATCTTAAGCAGCGACGCGTTAAGCGCAATAGGCGCCACATTGGCTCGGTTTTGTTACGCCTTGCCGTTTTTGTCTGTCGGGTTAGCGGTGTATTTTTGTATGAATGTGATCGCTTTACCTACCTTGAACGCATGGCTTTTGTTATATGCAGGCGTCGGTGGTATCACTCAAATACTTGCAACCTTATGTGTTCTTGCCATTTTCAAATACCGCAATTTTGCGGTCGGGATTACGTTTAAGAAAACCGAAGTCATTTTGGTTGCGCTAGTAGGGTTTGTGCTGCTGGGGGAAAGCATTTCAGGTCTGGGCCTTTGGTGGGGCTATTCTTTTGGGGCTGGTCGGTCTTCTACTCTTGTCTAAACAGCCGCTCTTTTGTTGTGATTGCGTTTCAAACCTGCGTGACGGAGTTTGAATGGGGTTGCGCGAGCCAGCCCAACTGCGCGCCGTCTGGCACGTCCGTAAATCCGCGCTTTGGGTTGGGATCACCGGTTTATTGGGATCACTAGGCTGGTTTACAGCTTTTATGTTGCAAACGGCCGCTTATGTAAAAGGCTTAGGCCGGATCGAGTTGCTTTTTGGCTTGTGAGTTTCGACTTTGTTTTTTCAAGAACGCGTGAGTCGTCGAGAAATATTTAGCATTTTGTTTTTGGGATTAAGCGTTTTGGTGTAATCTTTGCCGCCTAGTTTAATCGCTTGAGCTGACAGCACAGCCTTTCAGCCGTAAAAACTGGCTTTCCTCATCTTGATTCCTGAAAAATGGCACCGAATCCGGCGGGGCAAGCGCATCTAAGCGCCCGGCGATTTCAGTCATAACGACTTCGGTGATAAGGGTAAATCAAAACGGCGGGCGTGCTCTAAAGGCGCCCATCGCAAATGCGATAACTCATTTGAAGCGGCAGAAAAGTCGTCCAAATCGCTTTCCAAGAAGGCCGCGTCCAATAGAAAAAACCGCGCATCAAAACGCCGGGGTCGCCCGGGCGGAGTAATGGCACAAAACACGAATTGTAATGGCTCGGCAATCGGTCGATAGCCCTTGGTCGCAAAGGCCTGCCACCCATCGGGGATCGTATCTGACCAAGCGGCTTGTTTTCCCAAGATTTGCCGGGTCTGTTCGAAAAGTTCCTGAATAGCCGCGGCGCACATGGCCTGCGCCGAAGGTCCTTCTGACTTTTCCCTGAGCCTGTCTTTGCAGGGGCTTGATATCTCGCTCAAAAGCGGTAATGCGGCGTCTTGCGGATTAACAGCGCCGCCTGGAAACATAAATTTGTTCGGCATAGAGGCCGGCTTGCGCTTCTTTGCCCCATCAAAACCTGCGGTGTATGAGCGCGGTCGCGCAACACTAGTACCATGGCTGCGGGCCAGATGACAGTTTTATCCTGAACTATGTGCTGTCAGAGTTTTTTGCATTTTTTTTCACAGCCAAAACCATGCATGTAGTGCGCCCATTGCACTGCGATGATAACGCCTTTGAGACGGGGCAGAAGATAAAGCGACAAGGCCAAACAGCCAACCGTAAAAACGCTTAGAATGACCAATGGCTCTGATCGCCACGTCACGAAGGTAAAGTGCAATAAGGGCGCCATGATATGCGCCACGATCAAAATCGTCAGATAAGCGGGCCCATCATCTGCCCGGTGATGGAACAAATCTTGACGACACACAGTACATTTTAGCCGCACGCTCAGATAATTTTTGAACAGTGCGCCTTGGCCGCAATTTGGGCATTTGCGGCGACATTCAAACCCTATGGAATGCCAAATTCGGCGCGTGTCGGGCTCGAATATAGGGTTTTGCATCTTAATCTTTTGCAGCGCCGCAACTTTTGACACATTTTATATTAAGGCTTTGCGGTTCAAATGTCTTTGCGGCCCTGTGTAGCAACTTTTTTAAATTCAGCGACGGAAAACTTATGCTCCTGTGTTTCATATATATTGCCATCTGGTGGACTGTGCGCAGCGACCCTTATTTGGGAGATTGAAATGTTACTTAAATCCCACATCATATTTACGCTCGCTTTGGCTATAATTGGCAGCTCTGTTGCCGCTTCAGAACCAAAGCCGGACTGCCTTAAATTTGAGGAGCCAGAGGGCGCAGCTGGCGTGAATCAGGCTGAAATATCTTACTTGGAAACTGCAAAGGCACACGGTATGCTGCAATTTAAGAATTTTGACACCGATGCGAACCTGCCCATTTTCAGTCAGGAATTAGTTGCCGGCTTGTCGCAAAGTCTTGATCAGCACGCTGCATTAATCATGAAGCGCTTGGACGTCAACAGTGATGGATTGCTCAGCCAAGATGAGGTAAAGCACGCTAAAGCACAAAGACAAGGCGAAGGGTTTTTTAAGCGGCTTGATCACAATCAAGATGGCATTATTGATGAGGCGGAATTTGCTGCCTTTGAAAAGCACCGACTGAAAAAGCGCTCTCACAACCAGTTTTGGTTTGGAAAAATAAGCCTGCAGATTAAAGAAACATTGCTCTGGGGTCGTGCCTATGCCGTCTCAAACACCTAATCAGTTGGATGATGCCGCGCTTCTGGCGGCCCATGCGAAAGGGATGCCAGAAGCTACGCGAATTTTGACCGAGCGTTTGGCACCAAAGCTATATGCGGAAGCCTATCACCGACTGCAAAATGCGCAGGCCTTGATGGCTACGCAAGGAGCAGAAAAGCCCAATAGCAAGGGCCCCGATATTGGTTTTCTGAGCGGCTTATCAGATTTTGGCCTGATCTTGGCGGCCTTAAAGGCTGGGCCGGTTTGGCTGTGATTACCGTTTTGAGCCTTTAGTTTGGTGGGATAGCGTCAGAGGTTGAGGCACAAATTTATGATACGATATTGGGTCAAAATGAGCTTGGTTTAGAAAACTCTGATCCATTTGAAGATCTCTATTTAGCATATTCGGAGGGATAAGAGATGTCACAAAAACCAAAGCAAAGTGGCGTGCCAAAGCGCTTTTGGAAAGTGCTTCTTGGCGCTTCATTGGCCCTTAATATCGCCGTTGCGGGCGTTTTGGCGTCATAATTCAGAGTATCGGCGCGATGCTAGCGGATCGCGCCAGGCCATGTCACCGTATTTTCGCGCGCTTGAGCCAGAGCAGCGGCGCGCCATCGGCAAGCAATTTCGGGCAGGTCGCGATGAAAAATTCAAATTGGCTGCGCAAACATAATTTGAGGCCGCTATCCGCTTGTTGCGCCAAACGCCTTTTAGAGCAGCAGAATTTGATACGGTTATGCAGCAATAAATTGCAGGGGCGACGCAGCGGCTGCACTGCGCGCAGAGCAACCTATCCGCCTTTATAATCGGGATGAGCACGCAGGAGCGCAGCCCCCCTATGCCGATCGTCTTCAAGCTGCTCTGCAGCACCGCCTCTAGAGCGGCGTTTTATTCATAGCTTTTGACATCCGTGCCAGCGATGGCGGCTAAATTTAACAACCCCCGCGCCGTCACCGACGGACTGGCAATATGCGCCTTATTGCCCATACCCATCAATATAGGCCCAACTTCAAGCCCTCCAGCGCGCATTTTAAGAATATTGCGCACCCCAGAGGCGGCATCTGCATTGGCAAATATCAGCACATTTGCGGCTCCCTGTAAGCGGTTTTCTGGCAATAATCTGGCCCGCAGATTGGGATCCAACGCCGTATCGATATTCATCTCGCCTTCGTAGGTAAACGCCACCTTTTCAGTATCGAGAATATCCAATGCTTGGCGCATTTTCTTGCCAGTTTCGCTATTCAAATTTCCAAATTGTGATTGCGAGCACAGCGCGACTTGTGGCTCTATGCCAAAACGGCGCACATGGCGCGCGGCCCCTTTGGCTGTTTGAGCAATTTGCACTGGGTTGGGATCGGCCCAGACATGGGTGTCTGCGATGAACAGAGGCCCGTCTTCTAAAATCATCAAAGACAATGCGCCGCTTGGCGATAAGGTTTTACTACCCAAAATTTGCTCGATATAATTCAGATGCCATCTAAATTCTCCCACAGCGCCACAGATCAGGCTATCAGCCTCTCCGCGGTGCACCATAACAGCGCCAATTGCAGTGGTGTTCGTGCGCATAATCGATTTTGCAAGATCTGGGCTGACGCCGCGGCGGGCCAATAGTGTGTGATAGCTAGTCCAATAATCGCGATACCGGTCATCTTGTTGCGGATTGACAATGTTAAAATCCCGATCGGGGCGGATATCCAGCCCCAGCCTTTCGCAGCGTTGCTGGATCACTGCGGGGCGGCCTATGACGATGGGAACTTCGCTGGTTTCTTCTAAAACGGCCTGAGCGGCGCGCAGCACCCGCTCTTCTTCGCCTTCGGAAAACACAATCCGCCGAGCGCTGTTCGAAGCAGCCTCGAACACCGGTCGCATCAAAAACGCCGATTTGACGACGGTTTGTTTTAAAGCATCGCGATAAGCGTCAATATCTTTGATCGGCTGCGTGGCAATCCCGCTTTGCATCGCGGCCTCTGCCACAGCGCTTGACACCACGCTCGACAAGCGCGGGTCAAATGGTTTGGGGATCAGATAATTTGGGCCAAATGTGAGCGTTTCGCCCTTATAGGCGGCGGCGGCTTCCGCACTTGTAGTGGCCCGCGCAAGCTCTGAAATACCTTGAATACAGGCTACTTGCATTGCATCATTAATATCAGTTGCGCCCGCATCCAAGGCCCCGCGAAAAATGAATGGAAAGCATAAAACATTGTTAACTTGATTGGGAAAATCGCTTCTGCCGGTGGCGATGATGGCATCTGGAGCGACAGCGAGCGCGTCGGCTGGCATAATCTCGGGATTTGGGTTCGCCAGCGCAAAAATGATCGGTTGCGCGCTCATTTGTTTAACCAAGTCGGGTCGCAGAACATTCGGTCCAGAAAGGCCTAAGAACATATCAGCGCCTTCAATAACCTCGTCAAGACTGCGCATCTCACTGGCCTGCGCAAAGGTCGCCTTTTGCGGGTTCATATCAATATCGCGGCCTTGATAAACCAAACCATGCAGATCGCATAGCCAGATATTGCTGCGCTTAACACCGAGCTTCATCAGCATATTTAGACAGGCGATCCCCGCAGCGCCGCCGCCGGTTGAAACGATTTTAATATCCTCAAAGGATTTATTCGCCACATAAAGTGCGTTGGTTGCCGCCGCTCCAACAACAATTGCCGTGCCGTGTTGATCATCGTGAAACACGGGTATTCCCATGCGCTCACGACAAGTTTTTTCTACGATAAAGCAATCAGGTGCCTTGATATCTTCCAGATTGATGGCGCCAAATGTGGGCTCCAGCGCGCAAATAATTTCGGCAAGTTTTTCCGGATCGCTTTCATTCACTTCGATGTCAAAGCAATCAATATTTGCGAATTTTTTGAACAAAACCGCCTTGCCTTCCATCACTGGCTTTGAGGCTAAGGCGCCGGTATTTCCCAAGCCCAATACGGCAGACCCGTTGCTGATCACGGCAACCAGATTGCCCCGCGCGGTATAGCGGCCGGCGGCCAGCGGATCTTTTTGAATTTCAAGAGAGGCTTCCGCAACGCCCGGCGAATAGGCGCGGGCCAAGTCTCGGCCATTGGCCAGCGGCTTGGTGGCGCGCACTTCTAATTTTCCAGGTTTTGGAGATTCATGGTAATTTAATGCGGCCTGGCGCAAATTTTCGGCGGCTGGATCGCTCATATCCATAACTCCCAGTTTTAACTCTACTTTAATATTAAATTAAATTTACAAGGAGGGAAAGTTGCAAGTTTTTGCGTCTTTGGTCTTGTCTTGTATACTTGCCTTGCGCAAAATGACGATAAGAAGCGAGGTGAGATGACAATACGTTCAGAATTGGTATTACCAAGCACCAATCTTAGTGAGGATATCTTCTTCTTCACCAAAAAATTAGGGCTGCGTATAGAGATGATCTATCCGACGGATGATCCTCGCGTAGTCGTGCTGTTTGGTCATGGCCTGAGCCTGCGCATAGAACAGGGTGGTACCGCTGCCCCAGGCTTTTTGCGTCTGCTTAGCGCCAGGCCTGATTTGGTCGCAGAGAGCACACGGCGGCTAACAGCGCCAAATGGCACCCGGATTGAGATCGAAAATAGTGAAACGCCTTTGATCCTCCCCGAAACTCAGCATAAATTTGTGATGTGCCGATTGGCAGATCAAGCTCCTTGGGTGATTGGGCGTTCGGGCATGCAGTATCGTGATCTGATCCCTGATCGGTTGGGCGGATCGATCATCGCCAGTCATATTCGCATTCCAGATGGCGGCCATGTGCAGGATATAGTGCATTACCACACAGTTGGGTTTCAGTTGATTTTTTGTTACCGTGACTGGGTGGATTTGGTTTGTGATGATCAAGGCGCGCCATTTCGTCTATATGCTGGAAATTGCGTGATCCAGCCGTCTGAAATCCGGCATAAAGTGTTGTTCGCCAGCGATAATATTGAAGTGATAAGAGATCGGGGGGGTGCCCGCCGAACATATCACTACCATAGATCATGATATGCAGCTGCCCAATGGCCTGGCAAATCCGAAACGTCGCTTCAGCGGCCAACAATTTTTTCATCACCATGCCGATGCGGCGCGGTGGATGTTAAGCCGTTTGGCCGGCTTTGATAGCCGAGATACAATGATTGCAGCGCATACTCAAAATGTTGTCGGCATACATGTCTTGAAAGCCAATGGTTGCCCGTGTCAACGCGCATCTCACAATGCTGATATTCTGTTCAGCTTTGTCATGGAGGGTGCCATGACCCTCCAGGCTGAAGGTCAGGAGTTCGTGCAATTAATCGCAAGCGATGCGTTCGTGATCCCGCCTAGCATGCTTAGCCAGTATCTTGAAATTGGTAAAGATTGTGAATTGCTTGAAGTTGCGCTGCCGAGAAATTTTATCACAGATGCCCAGCAATAATTGATAGGAAAAGTAAAAATGGCTCTCAAACAGGCTGCATTGAAGATCAGAAAAAATGCCTATGCCCCTTATTCCGGATTTCAGGTCGGTGTTGCGTTGATGAGCAGTTCGGGAGAAATTTATACAGGCGTGAATGTTGAAAATGTGGCCTATCCCGAAGGCACATGCGCTGAAGCGGGTGCGATCGCCCGCATGATTGCGGCCGGGGATCGAAAAATCACTGCTGTTTACGTGGTGGCCGATGGCGCAGAGCCAGTGCCCCCTTGCGGTGGATGCCGTCAAAAGCTTGCCGAGTTTTCTGCGCCTGACGTGCCCGTCACAATGGCCACGATCCTAGGAATTGAGAGCACATTGACGGTGGCGCAATTATTGCCCGGGGCCTTTACGCTTGAGCATGTGGATCATGTTGGATGAGCTTTGATGCGCGCTCTATCATCGCGCAGGTGCGCGAAGGTCAGGCGCCCTCTGGCGCCGCGATGGCTTGGTTTGCCCAAGGCTTGGCAGATCATACGGTGAGTGACGCGCAAGCCGCCGCTTTCGCAATGGCTGTTTGTCTAAAAGGATTGCCGTTTAACGGCCGCGTAGATTTGACCCGCGCTATGCGCGATAGTGGCCCGGTTTTGCACTGGGATTTGGACGGCCCGGTTTTGGATAAGCATTCAACGGGCGGTGTTGGTGATTGTGTTTCTTTGGTTCTGGCGCCGCTCTTGGCTTCTGCGGGGGTGTTTGTCCCGATGGTTTCTGGGCGTGGCTTGGGCCATACCGGGGGCACGTTGGACAAATTGCAGGCCATTCCAGGCCTGTCAGTTCAGGTTGAAAAACCACAATTTGACCGTCTTTTAAAAGAGGTGGGATGTGCGATTGTCAGCGCCGGCGCGGCCTTGGCACCGGCGGATAAGCGCCTTTACGCCATTCGCGATGTGACCTCTACGGTCGATAGCCTTGATCTTATTACCGCGTCAATTTTATCCAAAAAATTGGCGGCGGGATTGGATGGGCTGATTTTAGATGTGAAATGCGGCAGCGGTGCATTTATGAAAACGCCCGACCAGGCGCGGGTTCTCGCGCAATCGCTTGTGCGCACGGCAGGTCAGGCCGGATGCAATACGATTGCTCTAATCAGCGATATGAATCAGCCTTTGGCACCGGCCTTGGGCAATGCGCTTGAATTGGTCGAAGTGATGCAGGTGCTGTGTGATAGCAAAGCAGGGCGGTTGCGGGAGTTAACGCTACAATTGGGCGCAGAGCTTTTATGCGCCAATCGGCTTTTTACCTCGTTTGAGGCGTCGCAGGAACACTTGGCAAACCGGCTGGATAGCGGGCAGGCAGCGGAAAAATTTGGCCAGATGATAGCGCTGATGGGGGGACCTCGCGGTTTTGTTGCAAACTGGCGACGGTTTTTACCCGAAGCACCGGTTATTCGCGAGATATACGCACCCCGTAAGGGATATATTACCGCTTGGGATAGCGAAGCGTTGGGCCTAAGCGTGGTGAAGCTTGGCGGCGGGCGGCAAGTTGAAAGTGATATTATTGACCCTTCGGTTGGGCTGAGTGATGTTTTGCCGATTGGCAGCAAGATCACCGCGGGCATGCCGGTGGCGCGGGTGCATGCAAATCGCGTTGGCCTGGCCGATAAAATCGGTGAAACTGTTCGCAACGCGCTGAGTATGGGCGAAATCGCTCCATCTCCGTCGCCGCTGATTTTGGAACGGGTAGAGTAAATGGGACGGTGCTTTCTTGTTGTTTTAGATTCTGTTGGGATTGGCGGCGCGCCCGACGCAGATCAATTTTTCAATATTGACCTGCCGGATACGGGGTCCAATACGCTGCTGCATATTGCCCAAGCTTGCGCTACAGGGCAGGCTAATCGCGGCCGGAAAGGGCCTTTGCAGCTTTCCAATCTAGATCGACTGGGCCTTGGCGCAGCGGTAGAACTGGCATGTGGTCAGCGCCCGCCCAATCTTTTGGCATTGCCTAAGGGGGCATGGGGCGCAGCCAGCGAAACTTCGTTTGGCAAAGATACGCCCTCTGGTCATTGGGAGTTGGCCGGCTTGCCCGTATCTTGGCAATGGCATAGCTTCCCAAGAGCCAATCCTGCCTTTCCGGATGATTTGGTTGCCGAGATCTGTGCAATAGTTGGCACATCGGATATTTTGGGCAATTGCCACGCTTCTGGAACCGAAATTTTGCAAAAACTTGGCGCGGCCCATTGTGAAATTGGCCAGCCTATTTGTTACACATCTTCAGATAGCGTTTTTCAGATAGCGGCGCATGAACAGCATTTTGGTTTAGCGCGTCTTTATGATTTATGCGAAAAAATTGCGCCACGGCTTCATGCGATGCGGGTAGGGCGCGTGATCGCGCGCCCGTTTGCTGGCGAAGTTGGGGCATTTGAGCGGACAGGCAATCGAAAAGATTATGCGATGACGCCTCCGCAACCAGTCTTGAGCAATTGGCTACAAGACGCAGGTCATCCGGTCATTGGAATTGGTAAAATCAGCGATATTTTTTCGGGTCAGGGTTTGGATATCAGCCTGACTGGGCCAGATTTTGAATTAATGCAGAATCTACAGAAGCAAGTCAGTCAAGCTGAAGAGGGCAGCTTTATTTTTGCAAATTTTGTTGAGTTTGACAGTCTCTACGGGCATCGCCGTGATGTTGCGGGATATGCGCGTGCTTTGGAGTGGTTTGATCGTGCATTGGCATCGCTTTTGGCCGCTATGAAACCCGATGATTTGCTGATATTGACCGCGGATCATGGCAATGACCCCACGTGGCCGGGCACGGATCATACCCGCGAGCGGGTACCTGTTCTTTGTGCGGGTATGGGCCCAAAGCCTCTTGGCTTACTTGGCTTCAAAGATGTCGCAGCAACGGTAGCCACATATTTTAATTTAACCCCGAAAGGGCAGGGAAAGAGTTTTCTATGAGCGTCGCCGAATGTCAAAAAATTGAGTTGCATCTGCATTTAGAAGGGGCGGCTCCACCGCACTTCATCCGCCGCTTGGCCGATGAAAAAAATATTAACCTTCAAGGTGTGTTTGATCCGGCTGGAAATTATTTTTTCCAAAATTTCGAACAATTTCTACGGGTGTATGAAGCGGCCACCACGGTTTTGCAAAGCCCCGAGGATTTTTATCGTCTAACGGCCGAGGTTCTTTCGCAAAGTGGTGTGCAAGGGGTAATCTATACCGAGTTTTTTCTGTCACCTGAATTTTGCGGCGGCGGTGATCTGAAGGCTTGGATAGATTATTTAGCTGCGATCGAGCAGGCTGCTATTGAGGCGCAAGCGAAAATGGGGATCAGAAGCCGCGGAATCGTGACATGTATTCGCCATTTTGGGCCAGATTTGGCCAAAAAAGCCGCGCATTGCGCGGCCGAGACTGCAGGAGACTACATTGTTGGTTTCGGAATGGCTGGCGATGAACTGCAGGGGAAGCAGGGGGACTATTCATATAGTTTTGACATGGCCCGAGAAGCGCAGTTGCAACTCACCACGCATGCTGGGGAATGGGGTGGCTCAGAAAGCGTGCGGCAGGCTGTGAGGGATCTGAATGTGGCGCGCATTGGGCATGGGGTTCAAGTGATTGAAGATCCAGAGCTTGTTGTCGAAATTGTCGCACGCGAGATTGTTTTGGAAATCTGCCCAGGGTCGAATGTGGTGCTTGGCGTCTGCCCTAGCCTTGCCGCTCATCCGATCGAAACATTGCGTAAAGCGGGTGTTTTATTCACGGTGTCCACGGATGATCCGCCTTTTTTTCATACTGATATGAAGCAGGAATACACAAACCTCGCTAAAACTTTTGGCTGGGGTGCAAAAGATTTTTTGGCCTTGAACGTCACGGCTGCTCGTGCGGCCTTTTGCGATGTTGAAACAAAACAGATACTTTTAAAAGCATTGGAGAATGCATGAGTGATCACTTAACCATTGTTGACCATCCTTTGGTTCAGCACAAACTGACCCTGATGAGGGATAAAACACGCTCTACGGCCGAGTTCCGGCAATTGTTACGCGAAATAAGCCAGCTTTTGGCCTACGAAGTCACGCGCAGCCTTGCTTTGGGCACGAAAACCATCGAAACGCCGATGCAAATCATGCAAGCACCGGTTTTGGAAGGTAAAAAACTGGCTTTGATTTCGATCTTAAGAGCTGGAAATGGCTTATTAGACGGGGTGCTTGAGCTGATTCCTTCGGCGCGTGTGGGTTTTGTTGGCCTTTATCGCGATGAAGAGACTTTGCAGCCCGTGCAATATTATTTCAAAGTCCCCGAAAGCTTAGAGGATCGGTTGGTGATCGCGGTAGACCCTATGCTTGCCACGGGCAATTCATCGTTAGCTGCTATTGATTTACTGAAAAAAGCGGGGGCTAAAAATATTCGCTTTTTATGCTTGTTGGCGGCGCCAGAGGGGGTGACACGCATGGCCGAGGCGCATCCAGATGTGCCTATCGTCACGGCTTCACTCGACAGCCATTTAAACGAACAGGGTTATATCGTGCCCGGGCTTGGCGATGCTGGGGATCGGATGTTTGGTACCAAGTAGCTGTGCTTGCTTGGGGCGTTGGCTTAGCCGCCGCAAAGGCTTTGCAGGCGCACCCAATACGCATCCTGCAAGCTCGGCTTAAATTGCCCAGTTTGGCCGTTGTCAATCAAGTCGGCGGTTTGCTCCCATGTTAGGTCAACGGCATAAGCATAAGGGATCGGCGAGATTTCTTTGGCTGCAAATCGCGTTTTAAGATTTGTATAATCGATGCGATGCGGGTCTGTGAGCAGCAGGGATTGGGCATAATTTGCTAACGTTGCCTCAGGCAGTTTTCCGGTTGTAAGAAGGCGAAACACGTTTAGCGTTCCGACGAAGGATAAAAGGGTTTGCAAGCTGTCTTGCTGTTCTGAGCGCAGCTGTTCTGCTAGAATATAACCTGCCAAAACATCGGGATCTTCATAATCTTCAACCAAGGTTCTACCGATCAGCATCAAAGAGCCGGGAAGGTGACGGGTGGTGTCCAGCCCGCTTGGCAGCACCAAAAGTGCATCGCGGCGTTCGAGCAAGCGCTGGCTTAACTGGCGCAAGGCAGGTTGTGCAAAGTTTGAGGCGCAGGGCGGGCCTGTGAACCCGCTCATATGGTTGAGCAGTGATTGGCCGATTTCTATGCGTTTGACCTCGGGCATAACTTGTACCGCATATTGTATGACCGCTTTGGGAAGCCAGAAAATCGCCAGCGCTGCGATCAATGTGATAACGGTGAGGAACATGCCGAGCCGCAACCGCCCGGGCTTGGGGCGACGGCGATCGATGACGCGTCTTAACGTTTCGATCGCCTCGATCATTGCCACCTCATCTTCGGGAAGCTCCAGACTTTCGGTCTTGTCGCCCTCAGGGTGATAGAGGGCGGGAACGAGGCCGGGATTAACGCGGGTAATCGCGGCGAGTGACCAATGCGCAAGCGCTTTTTCTTTTGAATCTGTAATCACAAGGGTTGCGTCACCGATTGAAAGGATCACGTCGCGCCGTTGACCTTGGTCGCTTTCACGCCAGATCCCCACGGCTTCAAGCCGTGCATATTTTTGCAACGCCGTCATCTGCTCGGGCTATTCCGCCGCCTAGTTTTGTAAACTACTAACATAAAGCTTGCTTGAAAGACAGCGCTTTAGCTTCTTTCTGAGGCTTGTTCGCGTAATTCAAATTTTTAAATTTTTCCAGTTGATGTTTTTGGGAGCTGTTGAAAAATGATTGTTTTGGGTATTTTGAAGCCTGCCAGCTTGCTACGGGCAAACCGCACCAATTCTTCTTCGCTGATGCTGGCGCCGTCCAAAAGCTCGACAAAGGCGCAGTGCACCTCGCCCTATTTTTCATCCGCCTTGGCAACCACCGCGCAAAGCGACACCGTTGGATACCCCATTAAAACGCCCTCTACTTCCACAGAACTGATATTTCCACCGCCAGAAATGATGATGTCTTTGGAGCGATTCGCGATTTGCAAATAGCTGTCAGCATGCTGCACAGCCAAATCGCCCGAATGGAAATAGCCCCCTTGAAAAGCTTTTGTCGTTGCCTTTGGATTTTCTAGATAGCCCTTCATCACCGAATTACCGCGAATCATGATTTCACCTTGAGTTTTGCCATCCATTGGCACCTGCGCCATGTGTTCATCCATAACGGTGATATGTTCCATCATCGGAAAGGCTACGCCTTGGCGAGCCTTGATGGTGGCGCGCATGTCTTCATCGGCATCGCTCCATCTGGTGTCATCCCAAACACATTCTGTTACATGCCCATAGGTTTCGGTTAATCCGTAAACTTGCGTAACGTTAAACCCAAGCTTTTCGATTTTTGACAGCGTTGCCGGGGCTAGCGGAGCGCCTGCCGTGAACACTTCAACCACATGTTTAAAGTCTCGGCGCTTGTCATCCTTGGCGTTGACAAGCATATTCAACACGATAGGAGCCCCGCAAAAATAGCCGACTTTCTCATCTGCGATGGCATTGTAAATCGCGTTGGCTGTGATGTCGCGGCAGCAAACCATCGTGCCGCCTAAAAGTGGCAGCATACCACACCTTTCGGGCGCCCCGTGATGCCTGAAGTATAATTCAGCGAGAGGCTTTCCCATTCATCCTCGGGCATATGCGAAGAAAAGTCTGGATCGCCAGTGGCCAGCAGATCTTCATAGGTTTGATGGCGCTCAGAAGTGGGAAAGCCGGCTTGATCATCTAGCACTTTGATAATCACGGGTGCCTTACCTTCCATATCGGCACAGTCAGCTATATTTTCGCGCCGCCATGGGCGAAAATATAGCTGACTGTGCCCGCGTATCAAGTCGGGTATTGATGATGTTTAACACGGCGCCGCAAGCGGGCACTCCAAAATGGGCTTCTGCCTGCGTGGGCAGGTTGGGAATTAACGTCGCCATAACATCCCTGGAGGACACGCCGCGTTGTTCAAAAGCCGAGGCTAGCTGTGAGCAGCGTGCATAATATTCCGCGCAGGTTTTGCGATGCGCGCCATAGCTCACTGCGGGCAGGTTTGCAAACACCACCCCAGCGCGCCGTAAATGCGACAAAGGGATCAGCGCCACATAATTTGCTTGATTTTTATCCAAGCCGGTTTCGTCTGTCATCCACCCTATAATACTCTCCTAAAGAATCCTGTGCCGGTGTCGGTTTCAAGCTAGATTAAGTTGTATAATGAATCAAAGAAAACCCCGATGGGCGAAAATCTTCCTTCTAATGGCCGCGTCGCAGCAAGTTGCATGATTGCTACGATGTTTGTTGTGAGATGCATCGACAATTTTATTGTTTTTATTGCGGAAACGGTCAGTATTTGGCAGTTTCAAGTGTTACGTGCCGCTATTGCTCTGCCTCTTGCTTTTGGGCAAGCTCGATCTTGCCAAAATGATTTTGGGCGGTATTTTTGCATAGCCTTTTTTTAACAATCGCAATGCTGTTTATTTTGGATCTTTGGCTTTTATGCCAATGGCGCAGGCTTTAGTTGGGCTTTTACCTCGCCCATTTTTTATTGCTGATCATCGCATTCGCGTTGGGGGAAAAGATCGGACCGATACGCGTGATTGCTGTTTCTTTGGGATTTTTTGGCATTCTATTGGTGCTCAATAAGGTTTTGAGCGATTTGAATATCATTAGCTTTCTGACCGTCTTTTACGCGTTGGTCGCCGTTGCAACCCGACAATTATGCGAGGGTGAATCAACTTTATCTTTGTTACCGATGCTATTGCTTTTGCAGTTTCTGTTCGGATTTAGCGCCAGGAGCCGATGGGTTTTTAACCCGCTCCTGGACCTGGTCGTTTGCCGTGGATTAGTATCCAAGCAGTGGGCTCTATTTTGGAAACCGGATTGATTTTCAGGGCCTATCAAATTGGCCAAGCGTCTTGTGTGGCGGTGTTTGAATATTCCACGTTTATTTTTGGGCCCTTTTTCGCTTGGCTGTTTATTGGGGAGCAAATTCAATTGCTGCAGGTGGCTGGTATCGCTTGCATAGCAGCGGCATGCGTTTTAATCGCCCGCCGCACGCTGTGATGCTTTGTCTCAAAAGCTTGGCAGGGGCATTTTTATTGCGAAGGGCTTTGAGTTTGGCCATCGCAAGGCGCTAGGCGGCACTTTGGACTTTTTTAGCTTGCCCATAAAAGCTTTGCCCTTTTCCGGCCATGCTGCGCAGCAGATCAGGGCAGGCAAAGTGGTCGCCATGGGCGTGTTGCGATTGATCGCAGCGTTCTGCCGCATACGGGCTGCCCAATATATCAAGCCAGCTGAAAGGGCCGCCTGATCAAGGTGCAAACCTCCAGCCTAGAATGCGCCCACATCGCCTTCGCGAATATCCATCAGCACGCTCTCTTCCAGCGCGCGCACCGCTTCTAAACTTTGAACGAAGATCAGCCTATGTTGCACGTCAATCAAATCGGGTTGCTGCGCAGCCAGCGGGTATTGTGCGCTCAGCACCTCCTAAGAGCCAATGCGTTTGCCCTGCGCGTCATAGCGGAAGAAGCCGGCCTTCGCCTTGCGGCCTAAGCGGTTTTTGGATTCCATCCAAAAAAGTACGTCATCAATGGCCGAATTGGGATAGGTTTTGCCCTTGTCTGCGGCCGCTTGCGTTTGATCGATCAACACCACCTGCAAACTGGCCTGCGCAGAGACTAACGCAATCCCGGCCCCCATCATACCAGCCCCCAATACACCTACTTTTTTAACAGATTGATCTGCGATTTCTTTTGGCCGCACAGCACCTTTTTCTAAGGCGCCTTTATTGAGGAAGAGGCTACGGGTCATGGCTTCGGAAGAGGGGTTCATCAAAACCGGGGTGAACCAGCGCACCTCAATTCTAAGCGCGGTTTCAAACGGTACTTGCGCGCCTTGGTACACGGCGCTGAGTAAGGCTTTGGCGGCAGGATAAGCGACCTTGGTTTTGCCATGAAGCATCGTTGAGGCGCCAATGAAGGTCATAAAGCCAGACGGGTGATAGAGGGGGGGCGCCTGGTATTTTGATCCCATGGTTTGACCAAATCAGCCTCTGTGGCAGTTAAAACCCAAGCCTGCGCATCGGCCATGGGGTCAGCGCTGACGCTGTCAATCAGTCCGGTGGCTTTGGCGGGGGGGCAGGGTCTTGCCTTCTAGCAAATAGGGGGCCGCGACCATCGCGACCCATTTGCGCACCAAGCGGATGGTGCCCCCGGCGCCGGGAAATAATCCAACAAGAATTTCGGGCAAACCAATTTTTGCCTTGGGATCATCGGCGGCAAAAATACGATGCGTGGCCAAAGGCAATTCAAAGCCGATGCCAAGCGCCGTGCCCAGCAATACGGTTGAAATTGGCTTACCTCCTTTACTGGTTTTTGCATCCATGCTTGCGCGCTCTATTTTGTGGAAAATTTGATCAATGGATTGGATCCCGTTCAAGAACATTCAAATCCATACCCGCGGCAAAATCCTTTTTGCCACTGGTTAGAATAATGCCTTTTACGGCCTCATCTGTAAGCGCCTGATCGATCATCGCGTTCATCTGCTTTAAGGCCTCAAAGCTCATCACATTCATCGATCTGCCAATGCAGTTCCATGTGAGTGTTGTGCAATGCCTTGCGCATCTTGTGTCATCGTGAAATCGTTCATTTTCAGCTCCGGTTGGCTTCTGGGGCGATCGAACCGCCATTTTTTCGGGAAAAGGCGAAGCGGCCATCCTACTGCTTCACCATCATATCTACATCTGCATAATAGGCAGTTTCTGTTTGGCTTTGTGTCCCTATGACTAAAAAGACCGCGCGTTCCGCAGATTAGTTAACCAGATGGTGGCCGTTTTCTACGCCGGCTGGAAAGGCGGCATATTCGCCGGCATTAGGTTCTACTGCGCTATCTTCTTCGATTAAGGTCAGGGTTCCCTCCTCGGTCACCATCACAAACTCATCCTGCTGAGCATGCCAATGTCGCAGTGATGATTTTGCGCCAGGAGCCAGCCGCATCAGGTTTGCGGCGAATTGCGTTAGGCCGGAGTTGCGGCTGATAGGCTGTAATTCCAAGCCAGCCAGAGCACTCTGATGCGGAGCGGGGTACCATCTATCAGCCGTTTGAACCGGCACTTTTGAGAGATCAATTTTGGGCATCAGACCCGCTTGATAATTGTGGCGGTGCCCATTCTCGAGCCGATGCATAATGTGGCCAAGCCGATTTCTTTATCGCTGCGTTCAAGCTCATCCAGCAAAGTGTCAAGGATCATCGCCTCTGTTGCGCCTAATAAATGGCCAATCGCAATCGAGCCGCCATTGACATTAACCTTGTCATGATCGACGCCAAAAGCCTATTCAAACCGCATAACCACGCTGGCAAAAGCTTCGTTGACTTCGAGCAGATCGATATCGCCAATCACCATGCCACTTTCGTGAAGAATTTTTTCTGTGACGGGCCTGGGCCCCATTAACATGATCGTTGGGTCGGTGCTAATTTTCGCGGTAGAGCTAATTTTGGCGCGGGGTTTGAGTCCATATTTTTGCCAAATTCTTTATTGCTGATCAGCAAAGCGGCGGCACCGTCAACGATACCTGAGCTGTTTCCAGCATGGTGGATATGATAAATTTTTTCTAAATGAGGATATTTCATCACTGCGATTTTATCAAAGCTGGGCATCACTTCACCTTGATCTTTGAGGGATGGTTTTAAGGCGCCCAAAGATTGTATATCGGTGCCCGGACGCATGAATTCATCATACGCCAAGATCGTAAGCCCGTTAATATCTTTCACGGGAATTATGGATTTGGAAAAACGGTTCTGATCCCAAGAGATTTTGGCACGTTTTTGACTTTCAACGGCAAGCGCATCGCCTTGATCGCGCGAAAACTCGTATTCAGTGGCAATAATATCGGCGCCAATGCTTTGGGGAACGAAATATTGATCGAAGGTAATGCTGGGATCCACGGCAATTGCGCTGTCATCACTGGCCATCGGCACGCGGCTCATGCTTTCGACTCCGCCTAAAATATCTCTCTCCCGCGCCGCGGCGCACCTGATTGGCCGCAAGATTCACGGCTTCCAGCCCAGAGGCGCAGAAGCGGTTGATTGACAGGCCAGAGATGCGTTCATCCAGGTCAGAGGCCAGAACCGCCGAGCCCCTTGTTCACCAACTTGAGTGACATTGCCCCAGATCACGTCTTCGACCGCATGGCCGCTTAAATTATTGCGCGATTGGATCGCGTTCAGCGTGAGGCTTGACAGGCGCAATGCGGTGATTTCGTGCAGGCTGCCATCTTTGCGGCCTTTGCTGCGCGGGGCGCGTAGGGAATCACAGATATATACATCAGTCGTTACGGGCTCTCCTTTAGGCGCGCTCAGCGGGGTTGCCGGATATAAGTCATAGGGGCTTTCCAGCCGTCACAGGCAGAAATATTATCCAGCCAACGATCGACATTCGGCCAGTCTTGTCGTTGAAAGCCGAAGGGCTCGGGGTAGTATAAATATCCATAATTAGGTCATATCGGCATGAGTAATGGTTTAGCCCACCAGAAAGCGGCCTTCGCTTAAAGCCAGATCCAAAATTTATAACTGGATTTTAACCGTGCGAGATTATACTCGATCACGGCGTGCGGGCGCTTATCTTCAGCTAAGAAATTCATCATGAAACGCGTTGTGCCTGCCAGCGCTGATAATTTGTGATTATCCCAAAGAATCCAACGTAAAAACTCGCGGGTTTCTGCCGTGCTAGAACCCTTGTGTTTGTTCGTTTTTTCAGCCAGATAGGCTTGAATAAAGCTAGACTGGCTGAGCATAATTTCGCCATCGCGCAAAACAGGAGCTTCCCCTAAAGGGTTAATATGCGTTCGATAGGCGTTGCTGCGTGTTTTACATTTGAAAAAATCAACAAAAACTGGCGACCAAACGCATCCTGCCAGTTGCAAAGCGGGCGCAGCTTTGTAGCTGTGGCCGCTCTCTCCGAAGCAGTATAATTCCATGACCTTTGCCTTTTTAACCTATGTGCGCAGTTTTGAGTATTTATGCAAAGAGAACATGCTTTTTAATCGCGATTTTACGTTTCGATTTTTATCGGTGGCAGCGCCACAGTCGGGAGAGCCGATGGGCGCCGAAGAAAAGTCGGGCCCAGCCGTATTTTATTTGATCAGAGGAGCATGCATATTTCGCCTTTCTTGATTTAAAGGGAGCGTAAAATCAATTCTTTCATAATTTCATTGGTTCTCCCGTAAATTCGCTGTACACGCGCATCTGTCCACATTTCAGCGATTGCCTATTCTTGCATGAACCCATAACCGCCATGCAATTGCAAACATTCATCCAAAACCTCACCTTGGGTGTCGGTGAGCCAATATTTGTACATCGCAGCTTTTTCGACGATTAATTCTCCGCGCAGGTGTTCGGTGATGCAGGCGTCTAAAAAGCCTGCGCCACGGTGGTTTTTTTGCATTCGGCCAGTTTGAATTTTGTGTTTTTAAATGTCAAAATAGATGCGCCAAAAGGCTTGGCGTTCTTTGCAATAATCGATCGTGCACGCAATTGTGCCCTTCATTGCGCCCACCGCGCCGCATCCTATAATCAGGCGTTCTTGGGCCAGTTGCTTCATCATCTGATAGAAGCCTTGGCCTTCCTCGCCGCCCAAAATATTTTCGGGTGGGGTGGGTATATTGTCAAAAAACAGTTCGGAAGTATCTGCAGATTTCAGCCCAATTTTTTTCAGTTTGCAGCCCCGAGTGAAGCCATCCGCGCCATCCGTTTCTGAAAAAACCAAAGACATCTCTTTGGTTTTCTCATTCGGATTGGTTTTGGCCGCCACCAAAATGAGATTGGCGTGTTGGCCATTGATTATGAAGGTCTTCTGGCCGCTGAGGCGGTATATATTGCCATCGCGCGTGGCTTTGGTTTTTATCGATTGCAAATCAGAGCCGGCAGCGGGTTCCGTCATTGCCAGCGCTCCGACAATTTCACCAGAGATCATTTTGGGCAGAAAACAGGTTTTTTGTTCTTCGGTGCCATAGGCCAAAATACAATGCGCGACTCATCTTGAATGAATTTTTCCGTCATTTCAGACAGCATCACATTTTTATCAGACATCCAGCGTTAAAGCCATCATCGGATCAGCTCCGCTTTTGATGCGCGCCATATGCAACGCGGTGGCGGGCAGCTCGCGTTGCATATAATGGAGCCCTGTTTTGATTTTTGCTTGATTAAACGCGGCGTCATCTGTGCCTTGTGCTAAATTCTGAAAAGCTTGCAAGATCATGCGTGCCCAGGCATAGCCAAGGCAGACATGCCCAAATAAATGCATAAAATCATAAGATCTGGCCAAAGCTGTATTGGGTGATTTCAACCCATTTTGTATAAAATACAATGCAGATTCTTGCAGCTGTTTGCTGGCTGTTTTTAAGGACTCAAAGAAATCTGCTTTAAACTCTGGGCTTTCACTGGCGTTTTCGATGCAAAAGGTTTTGATCAACTCAAAAAAGCCAGCGCATGTTTACCACCGTCTTGGGCGAGTTTTCGGCCAACGAGATCCAACGCTTGAACGCCATTTGCTACTTCGTAAATCATCGCAATTCTGACATCGCGGACAAATTGTGACATACCCCATTCTTCGATATATCCATGCCCGCCAAAAACCTGTTGGGCTTGTACGCAAAATTCAAAGCTGCGATCGGTTAGGAAGCCTTTTATAACGGGGGTTAATAAGCTGACCAAGCCATCCGCGGGTTCATCATCTGCAAGATTGCTTTGATCAATTAACCCCCAATGGGCAAGGGCGCGGGCGCCTTCCACAAAGATTTTTTGTTGCATTAAGTTGTGCCGAATATCTGGGTGCACGATCAGGGGATCTGCCGCTTCATCTGGATTTCCTGGCCCGGTTACCGCGCGACCTTGCAGGCGGTCTTTGGAATAAGCAAGGGCATTTTGATAGGCGGCTTCTGCTTGGGCGTAGCCTTGCAGCCCAACCCCAAAACGCGCTTCATTCATCATCGTGAACATCGCGCGCATGCCCTTATGGGCTTGCCCCAGCAAAAACCCCGTGGCCCCACCAAAGTTCATCACGCAGGTTGCATTGGCATGAATGCCTATTTTCTCTTCGATTTTACCCACGGAGACTTTGTTTCTGGGCCCTAACACGCCCTCTTTTTGAAGTAAAAACTTTGACACAATAAACAAAGAAATCCCATTCACGCCAACGGGTCCCCTTGGAATTTTAGCCAAAACCAAATGAATGATATTTTCGGCTAGATCGTGATCGCCAGCCGAGATAAAGATTTTTTGCCCTGTGATGGCGTAACTGCCATCTTGATTGGGCTCTGCTTTGGTGCGCATCAGTCCTAGATTGGTACCACAATGTGGTTCGGTCAGGTTCATCGTGCCCGTCCAAGCGCCGCTGACCATTTTGGGGCAGATAAGCTGCTTTCTGCTCTGCGCTGCCATGGGTATGGATCGCTGAATAGGCACCATGGGTGAGACCAGGACACATTCCAAAGGCCATATTTGCAGAGACAAAGATTTCTGCAATTGCTGTTTCCATGATATAAGGCAGCCCTTGCCCGCCAAATTCTGGATCGCAATCTAGCCCTGTCCAGCCGCTTTCTTTCACCTTATCGAATGCATCTTTAAAGCCTTTGGGCGCGAACAACGCCGTTTTCTAGACGGCAGCCTTCGCGGTCACTAGAGGCATTGAGAGGCGCAAGTACCTTTGATGCCAGTTTGCCGTCCTGTTCTAGAATAGCTTGCAACAGCTCGGGTTCTAGCGCGTCATAACCCGGGATATCTTGCTGATGCAATTTCAGAACGTCGTTTAATAAAAAGCTTATGTCTTGAATGGATGCGTTATAAACTGGTATAAAAACACTTTTTACTGATCAAAATGGCGGATGTTTGGTTCTAAAGGGGGCGCATGGACAAAAGCTTCTTCCCCCAAGCGATCTGGCTACGAAGATCGTCAATGATTTCGTCTAATTCTTGTTTTTCGCTTCGAGTGCCTTTAGTTGATGCTCACCGCGCTCATGGGCTTGTTTGGTTTGGATCTGCGGATCCTGATCCGATTTATGCAGATCGAGCAATTGGCGGATTTCTTCCAATGAGAAGCCAAAGCGCTTGCCTTTTAAAATCAATTTCAGCTTTGCGCGGTTTATTTTGGTGAACAGGCGTTCTTGGCCTTGGCTAATTGGAAAAAGCAGCTTTTTCGTTTCATAGAAACGAAGCGTTCTTGCGCTAACCCCAAAAGTTTCACACATTTTGCCTATTGCCATGTAGGTTTTGTCCATAAATGCCGCCTGTCCGTACTGCGAAGTTTCTTAGGAAAATCTACAGTAGTACAAACTTGACGTTAACGTGATGAGACGCCACGTCATTTATTTAGAAAACTTGCTCGTCTCTTTCAGGGTTTGCTGGCGCAACCCTTTCAGTTCTTCAATGGTTTGCTTAAGCTGATGTTCTTGATGTTGCTGCTCAAGCAATTTTCGATTTGCCATATCGACAAACACTTTTAAATGGGTTTGCGTGCCAGCTTGTTCATAAATTTCCAGCCATTTGCAGGCTTCTTCAAGTTGGAAATCAAACTTACGGGCCCGTATGATAAGTGTCATCCACGCCAATTCCCGCGCCTCATAAAAGCGAGATCTCCCCCTAGTCCCAGCTGCAGGAGCTCGATATATTCGTAATAGCGCAAGGTTCTTAGCGTCACCTCAAATTTTGGCGCACATCTCTTTAAAGGATAACCTCGGCTCGGTAGTCTTTCTCCTCTTGTTGCCCATCAGATAGAGCCCCCTATGCGCAGAACAACCATTGTCCTTGTGATTTTTTCACGTTCTAAGCCATATTTAAAGCGAGAATATAAAAAACCTATGCGGAGTGAGCTTTGGTGATGAGGTTTGAAACCATCGGTGAGGGTGAGGCCGAGATGTGGATGGATTACAATGAAAAATTCATTGGTGATCTGCAGACGCAGGTGATCCATGGTGGGGCCGTTTTTGCCTTGCTGGACAGTTGTTGCGGGGCGGCGGTGTTAAGCCATCCTGATCAACGCGGCCTTACAGCGACCACCGATTTGCGGATAGATTACATGCGACCTGCAATGCCACATCAAACGATCAGAGCGATTGCCACCTGTTATAACGTGACCCGCAGCGTGGCGTTTGTGCGCGCTGTGGCGCTTGATGAATTAGCATGAAAGCGATGAACCTGAAACCAGAGCCTGTTCAAGTGATCAAAAAGCGCCGTGATGGGGCTTTGGCCACATTGGTGTCCTGAGTGCTCTATATTCAGTTTATGGGGGTTCATTTTGATCGCCGCAGGGATAAGCTTACGGCAGTGATGCCGTTTCAAGAGATGATGATCGGCAATCCCGTCTTGCCCGCGCTTCATGGCGGTGCAACGGCGGCGTTTTTGGAAATTGCAGCGGCTATTGAATTAAGCTGGGCGGCGGTGTGGCAGGATATAGAAGCGGCCGCGGATGGCGATGCTGTAAGCCTAGAACTAGCCGCAATCGCTCTGCCCAAAACAATTGATTTTTCGGTTGATTACTTGCGCTCTGGCCTGCCGTGTGATGCTTATCCGCGCGCGGGTCAATCGTTCGGGCGGCGCTATGCCTAGGTTTTTGTTGAGGCTTGGCAAGATAACCGATCGCGGATTTTTGAGCGGGCAACAGGGCATTTTTTGATGCCGGAGTCGCCTTTACAGGATTTTTAGGCACCCCGCAATAATGATTATTTCGCATGCCTGTGTTTTACTGGCAAATATAATGGTCCCCTTGCTTGGCGTGGTTGACACGGCGGTTGTTAGACAAATTGCATCGACGATACCGCTTGCCGCCGTGGGTATGGGCAGTGTGATCATCACCACGATTTTTTGGGTTTTTGCGTATGGTCACAACGGAGCTTGCAGCGCAGGCGGTGGGCGCTGAACGGCTTTATGAAGTGGGTGCGATTTTAAGTCGTGTTGTCATGATCGGGCTCGTATCCGGTTTAGCGCTTATCTTATTGCAGCGGCCTTTGTTTTATGGCGCGCTTTTGGTATCGCCGGCTTCGCTGGCGGTGGAAAGTGATGCCTTTGCCTATATGTGTATCCGAATTCTCAGCGCATCCGCGGCGATTGCGTTTTTTGGCATTAGGGGTTGGCTGACCGCGCAGGAGCAAATCCGGCATGTGTTAGCGCTGCAAATCTGGATGAATGGTTTGAATATCATATTGGATCTTTGGTTCGTACTCGGTTTGAACTGGGCCGTTATGGGCGTTGCATGGGCGAGTTTTTTTGCTGAACTCAGCGGATTTATATTGGCGCTTTGGATGTGTCGGGCGCTTTGGGCCACCCCATATTGGAGAGAGTGGGCCTGCGTTTTTGATAAAATGCTGCTTTAGAAGATGTTTTCCGTCAACCGAGATATTTTACTGCGCACGCTGATGTTGCAGGGTATTTTTGTGTCGTTTCTGATGGTTGCAGCGCGCTTTGATGATGTGGCATTAGCGGCGACACAAGTGTTGAAATAGTTATTGTTGATAAGCTTCTTTGCGTTGGATGGGTTTGCCTTTGTTGCCGAAACGTTGGTGGGACAGGCCTTTGGGGCGCGCAATCGCAGCGCGTTTCGTCAAAGCGCTTTGGTCACCAGTTATTGGCCCTTCGCGGTTGCTGAATCATTATGCGGTCTTGCCATCCTATTTGGGCCTTGGACAATCGCCGTGATGACGAAATCTAGCAAAGTACAAAATACCGCGCTGCACTATCTGCCATTTTTATATTTAGTTCCGTTTTTGAGAATGCCGGTCTTTATGCTGGATGGGGTATTCGTCGGGGCGACAGCCAGCTGCGATATGCGCAATATGATGGCGGTCAGTTTATCTGTTTATGCGCTTGCAGTGATGCTTTTGCTTCCGGCTTTTGGCCTTTCTGGGCTTTGTAGGGCCTTGCTGGTTTCCTTTGTGCTCCGCGCTCTTAGCTTGGCATGGCGCTGCTATCCGGCGTTGGAGGCGCGGCTTATCTAGCCGAGTTTACAACCAGCGCTCACGTCCGGTGACGACAGCTTGATTGATCGAGGCAAAGCCATTCTTTTTTAGAAACGCATCCAAACCTCCGTTCAAGGTTGGTACCAAACTAAGCCCTTGATAAGCCAGCGCGGTGTATAATTGGATCGCGCTGGCGCCAGCTAGAATTTTTTCATAGGCGTGCTGCGCATTGCTCACTCCACCAACGCCGATCAGCAGTATTTTTTTGCCAAGCAAATTGGACAGTTATGCAAGGATGCGCGTAGATTTTTCGAATAGTGGCGCGCCTGCCCCCCCTTTTTGATCTTTATGGGGGCCGTTTAACCTGTTGCGGTCTAATGTTGCATCGGTGGCAATCACCGCATCTATTTTATGCAAAAGCACCACCTCCGCAATATCTTCAAAGCTGCCAGGGTCAAGATCTGGGGCTATTTTCAAAAAGATTGGAATGGGTTTTTTAAATCATTGCGAATGTGCATCACGCCTGCGATCAAGGCTGATAGCGCCGCTTTGCCTTGTAAATCGCGCAGCTTTTCGGTGTTAGGGCTGCTGATATTGATGGTTGTAAAACCAAGATAGGCTGCGCAATAAGACCTTGCCAAAATCGGCCGCGCGGTCATCACTGTCTTTATTCGTACCAAGATTAAGCCCAATGACAGCGTGTTTCGGGCGTTTTTGCAATTGAAGCGCGATTTGTCTCATGCCTTCATTGTTAAATTCGAAGCGGTTAATCACGGTGCGATCGCTGGGTAGGCGAAATAATCGGGGTTTGGGGTTGCTCGGCTGGGCGACCGGGGTGGCCGCGTCGACTTCGAGAACCCCAAAGCCGTATGCCACCAAACCATTTAGCGCCTGCGCATTTTTATCAAACCCGGCAGTCAAGCCTATCGGATTTGACAACGTTAGCCCAGCCAGCTGTGAATTCAGGCGCGGGAAACTGCACGAACGCGGTTTCGGAACAAGCCCCATTTACAGAGCTTTACTCGCTAGATTATGCGCCCGTTCTGGATCGAGGCTTTGTAAAACCTTCAAGCCCAGCTGTTCTAAGTTTTTCATTCCAGAGGCTCCGGAAATCTATGACGCCCATCTTTGAAACCGATTTGTTGGTGCCAGAGCACATCTTTCAAAGAAAGAGCCAGATAAAGATGCGGGAAAAGCGCCCCCCGCAGGAGGGTTCCCATTTTAGATGGCTGTTCACCGCTGTGCCGTCGCAGGCCAAAAGCTGCAGATTGGTTATGCCGGAAGAATGCTTTGATGTGGTTTCTTTCGCCTGGTCTTTTGTTGAGAAGTGAATATACCCATCCAGCAGAGCAATCGGGGCGCCAAGGGTTTCTTTTTTAGCCTCGAGCTTTTGCTATTCTGCGATCCGTAAAAGTTTATAAATGATCATTTTAAAGTTTTATTCCGTTCCATCTGTTTTTGCGGCCCAGTCTGGCTAGTCTCACGCTAGCAGCGATGCATTTTTTATTGAATTTGACGGCCTGCCCGCGATCTTCGCGCCCTTCATAGGAGAGATAATTCCAATGTTCCACAGATTTATTATACTTTCGGCCTGTGCCGTTTCTGGCTTGGGTTCGCGCAGGCAGATTTCAGCCTGACCGTGTTACACACCAATGATTTTCACGCTTGTTTTGGACCGATCAGTAAATATGACTGCGGTTGCAGCGTTGACCATAACAGTGAAGGATATTGTTTTGGAGGCTCGGCGCGCTTGGTGACCGCCGTTGCCGAGGCGCGCGCGGGCGCAAAACAGTACCTTTGTTGACGGGGGAGATCAGTTCCAAGGCACTTCTTTTATACCTAGTACAAGGGTAAATTTGCGGCTGAGCCGATGAATAAGCTGGTATATGATAGTATGACTGCGGGCAATCATGAACTTGAAGACGGTTCCGAAGTGCTTTGGGGCTTTATCGATAACTTGGGTTTCTCCATTTTTATGTTAAACGCGGATGTCGGCCGGGAAAAGCTTTTGGCCGATAAGCTGCCAAAGTTTACGGTCATCGAGCGGGGCGGCGAATTGATCGGCTTGATCGGGTTAATGCCTAAAGACACGTATGAACTGATCTCTATGGGCGATAATATCACGTTCTTGCATCCTATTGGGACCGTTCAAAATGATGTGGATCATCTAAGCGCACAAGTGGTGAATAAGATCATTGCCTTGTCGCATTTGAGCTTTGTGATGGGTCGACGGGTTGCGGCCAAGGCCACGGGCGTTGATGTGATGGTGGGTGGGCATTCACACATGTATCTGTCAAGCCTGTTCGATTCTGCGAAAGGCCCTTATCCCATGATAGTAGGGATAACCGCGATTGTGTAAGCTTACGCCTATGGTAAATTTCTGGGTGGGTTGAATCTTCTATTTGATGATCAAGTTCAGATTCTATTCGCAACCGGTGATCCATTGATTATGGATGCTGCGGTTAAAGTAGATGTGGCAACAAAATCTTGAATTGCAGAAGCCGCCGAGTCTTTGAGCGACATCATCAATACGGTTGTTGCCAATGGCTTTGGCTTCATCGATGGTGAGCGGAACATGTGTCGCGAGCAAGAATGCGAGATGGGAAATTTGATCACCGATATGATGCTGGCCAAGGTGAGCCGCTGCGGTGTTCAGATCTCCATCCGAAATAGCGGTGGGATCGGCGCATCGATTAATCAAGGTCCGGTAACCATGGAGAGGTTTTAACTGTGTTGCCGTTTCAAAATACGTTATCGATTTTTGTGATTTCAGGCGCGGTCTTACTCGCCGCGCTAGAGAATGGTGTGCGCTAAATTGAAGAAATAGGCGGGGCGGTTTCCGCAGGTTGCGGGTATGCGATATACGGTTGATCCCGCTGCCGAAATTGGAGCGCGGGTGAGTACGGTGCAGATTGTGGGTCAGCCCCTTGAGTTAGATCGGGTCTATCGGGCTATGTCTAACAAGTATATGGGCAATGGTGCAGGTGGCTATATGTTCTGCGGGGTGCAAAACGCCTATGATTACGGCCCTGATCTGGGGGATGTATTGGTCGCCTTTATGGCGGAAACTCTAGGTTACAGCCCCAGCGTTGAAGGCCGTGCTAACTTCAAATTAACCTCTGTGGAAAAGCTTCGGGCGGACGTTTTTCAACCCCCGCCCGAAAAATTCTTAGACTTTGCTAAGCGGCTTTGCTTACAGGGTCTGATAGACGGGAAATCCGGCGCAGAGCGCTCTCACTTCCGCTTTCACCTTGTTTTCGACGGCGCTATTGCCGTCTCCACCATGGGCGGCAAGCCCGTCAATAACTTCAACTATCCAATCGGCGATTTGCCGGAATTCAGCCTTTTTAAAGCCGCGGGTTGTTGCCGCGGGCGATCCCAAACGGATACCTGAAGTGATGGCTGGCTTTTCCGGATCAAACGGAACTCCATTTTTGTTGCAGGTGATATGCGCCCGCTCCAAAGCCTTTTCCGTTGCATTTCCCTTCACGCCTTTGGGTCGCAAATCCACCAATAGAACATGCGTATCCGTGCCATGAGTTACCGTATCAAGCCCCCCCTTGATCAGCTGATCTGACATCGCTTGCGCGTTTTTAATCACCTGCTGGATATACGTTTTGAACTCGGGGCGTAGTGCTTCGCCAAAGGCCACGGCTTTGGCTGCGATCACATGCATCAAAGGCCCACCCTGAATTCCGGGGAAGATCGCGCTATTAAATTTTTTGGCCAGCGCCTCATCATTGGTTAAAATCATTCCGCCACGTGGCCCGCGCAGCGTTTTATGGGTTGTCGTCGTGGCCACATGCGCGTGCGGGAAGGGAGAAAGATGCTCTTCCGCAGCCACTAAACCAGCAAAATGGGCCATATCCACATGGAGATAGGACCCGACCATATCCGCAATTTCCCGCATCCGTGCGAAATCTATTTGGCGCGGCACCGCGGATCCACCGGCGATCAGTAATTGTGGTTTATGTTCTTTGGCAAGCGCTTCCACTTGATCATAATCAATGCGATTATTGTCCTCGCGCACGCCATATTGCACTGCGTTGAACCATTTTCCAGATTGATTTGGATGCGCGCCATGGGTCAAATGCCCACCTGCGTCCAGCGACATTCCGAGGATGGTATCCCCGGGTTTCAAAAGGGCCTGAAAAACCCCTTGATTGGCTTGGCTGCCAGAATTGGGCTGAACATTGGCAAAATCGCACGCGAATAATTTACACGCGCGCTCAATGGCGAGATTCTCTGCGATATCGACAAATTGGCACCCGCCATAATACCGGCGGCCTGAATACCCTTCTGCATATTTATTCGTCATGATGCTGCCTTGCGCTTCCATGACGGCAGCAGAGACAATGTTTTCTGACGCGATCAGTTCGATTTCATCGCGTTGCCGGCGCAATTCTGAGCGAATTGAGGAAAACACTTCAGGATCGCGGCTGGCTAGCGTTTCTTGAAAAAAGTTTTGGTGTTGCTGTGGCGCATTCATGATTTAGCACTCCAGATTTGAATTAAACGGTCTAAGGCTCCTTAAAGTAGTTTATACAGGACGGAAAGTGCGCAATTCGACCTTATTTTTACTCTGCGCGCCATGTCTGGTCTTTTTTGTCGCAGTATGCTCGTTATGAGGCTGCGTGTTTGCTTGGGATATTCTGTCAATGGATCGCCGAATTGCCTTTACATCCAGTTCTTCAATAGCGGCTCAAACAGGATTTGAAAGGCTTATAGAACGCTATGGCAACTGCGCCGCGCAAGCAGCAGATGTGATCGTTGCGCTGGGAGGCGATGGGTTTATGCTCCAAACGCTTCACGCAGCACAAAAATTTGGCTTGCCGGTCTATGGTATGAACAGGGGCACGGTTGGATTTTTGATGAACCCCTATCAAGAAGACGATTTGCTGGCGCGTATCATAGCGGCAGAAGAAACTGCGATTAATCCGCTGCGCATGCAAGCCATAGATAGTGCGGGGGCAGAGCACATCGCTTTGGCGATCAATGAGGTTTCATTGCTACGCGCTGGGCCACAGGTAGCGAAATTACGCATCTCGGTGGATGGCCGGATTAGAATTGATGAATTGGTCTGTGATGGGGCACTTTTGGCGACGCCGGCCGGATCAACCGCGTATAATTATTCTGCGCATGGTCCTATTTTGCCGATCGGTGCGGATGTTTTGGCGATGACGGCACTGAACGCGTTTCGGCCGCGGCGCTGGCGCGGGGCGTTGCTCCCCAAAAAAGCCCAGGTTCGATTTGAAGTATTGGATCCAGAAAAACGCCCCGTTATGGCCGATGCTGACAGCACCTCTATTTCCAACGTGGCGATCGTTGATATCACCTCTGAAGAGCATGTGCAGCATCGGTTGCTGTTTGATCCTGGCCAAGGGCTGGATGAGCGTTTGCTGCAAGAACAATTCGTTTAAAGCGCGCTCATCCGCCGCAATAAATCAGCGTAGAGATGGTCCAAACGCATTTCGATATCCTGCAAAGCCGCCACGCAAAGATCTTCGCGCCAGCGCTGCGCGATCAGTTGAACATTGATAGGATGAGGCTGTCCTTCTATTTCTGCTAAACCCGCGGGCAGGCAGCCGGATGGATGGCCGATGAAATTGATAGAATATTACCAAAGCGCAGCGTCCAGCACGTCGAAAACACAGGCCAGCCCTTCACAATCGCGATTTGGTACAAAAAATGGTTGCGGCAAAAATGGGACCAAAATCAGGGGGTATTTTTCCATGAACAGGCCCCATTGGCGCGCATAAGGCATACGCTGCCCCAAGGTTTTTAAAAGCGCATCGCCTTCATACGGAGGAAATAGTCAAAGCAATCCTTAAGTATCTGCTGAACTTGGGGCGATCCATAAGCCTTTATATCAGGCCCAAGCAAGGTTGAGACTTTGCCCAATAAGCTGCGATAGCCCATCAGCGCAGTTTCTTCCAGTAGCAGCGGATCTGTCTGTTCCATGATATAACCGGCATCTCTTAGCGCGGCCGCAGCATTATCGAGGCCTTTGCGGATTTCTGGATGGGTTTCAAAACCCGGTGTGTCGGGGCAATAGGCCACGCGCACAGGTCCATCATGGTTGACCAAGCGATAAAGCAGGGGCACATGAAAAGGATCGCTACTATAGGGGTGCATCAAGCTTGACATTGCCAAATCAAGATCGCTGGCGCGCCATGCGACCACACCTTGGACCGACATGGCTTGCGCCAGAATGCCACTTTCCTCTTTTTGGCTGGCATTCCAAGCGGGCACCCGCCCCAATCCTGGCTTTAAGGTTACGGCACCATTCGCAGCGGCGGGAAAGCGCAGCGAGCCTCCAGTATCATTGTCATGCGCAGGCGTGCCAATCCCAGCCATCACCGCAGCCCCTGCGCTGCCGGATGAGCCTCCTGATGATAAATGCTGGACCCATGGATTATACGTGTGCCCAAAAAGGCGGTTTTGGGTATCGGCTCGAAACGAAAATTCGGGGGTGTTGGTGCGCCCAATAATCACCGCGCCCGCCTTCCTAAGGTTTTCAACCACGGGGGTATCCGCTTGAGCTATGATATCTTTAAATGCCACAACGCCATTGCTTGTGGCGCGGCCTTTTTGATCAATATTGATCTTTATGGTCACCGGCACCCCGTGGAGCGGCCCCAAAGGTGCGCCATCAGCTTGCAGTTTATCCAGCACTTTCGCCTGTTTTAGAGCGGTTTCCGTCAAAGGTTCTACCACCCGCGTTTAAGTTTGGATTTACCTCGTCTAGGCGCTTCAATGCGGCGCCCACGCTGTCATGCGCAGAGAGGTCTCGCTTTTGAATAAACGATGCTGTTTCTTGGGCTGACAGCTTCCAAATATCCGACATATTCATATGCCTCGGCCTTTTTGTATACGTGCAAAACAAATGCAGGCTACATGTACAAGCCGAATAAACAAATTAAAACGCAGCTTTTATTGAGGAAGAATGCTGTAGTCATGTTAACACCGCAACCTTTATTGAGCATACCCCAAGGCTTGCAGTGCCGCTTTGATTTCATCCAAAATCACCGGATCATCAATCTTTGCGGGCAGTTTGAATACTTCGCTATCGGCGTTTTTGACCATCGTTGCGCGCAAAATTTTGTCGGATCCGGTTTTGGGAAGCCGGTCAACGACAGCGGCTATTTTAAACGCATTCGCGGGTGATATCGCTATGAGGACAGCTGACGCCTTTGGTCAGGCAAGCAAAACCGATCGGCAATTGGCCTTTCAGCGCGTCGCTGGCCCCAATAACCGCGCATTCAGCGACATCAGAATGATTTGCCAGCACCTCTTCCATGGCGCCGGTTGAGAGGCTATGGCCCGCCACGTTGATGACATCGTCTGTGCAGGCCATGATGTATCAGTAGTTGTCTTCATCAACCATGCCGGCATCACCGGTTTCATAATATCCTGGAAAAGCAACGAGGTATGATTTTTCGAACCGCTCGGGCTCGTTCCATAGCGTAGGAAATGTTCCAGGAGGCAGTGGCAATTTAATCGCGATCGCGCCCAAAGTATTGACCGGCATCTGCTGGCCTGTTTCATTCAGAATTTGCATATCATATCCGAGCATTGCCACAGCCGGGCTGCCCAGCTTTATCTCAAGCGGCTCTATGCCCATTGGGTTGTCGGCGATGGTCCAGCCTGTTTCCGTTTGCCACCAGTGATCGATTACCGGAACGCCCAACAGATCATGCGCCCAATTTATCATATCTGGATCAGCCCGCTCACCCGCCAAATAGAGCGCGCGCAAACAACTAAGATCATAAGCAGCTTTAAACTCGCCTTTTGGATCTTCACGCTTAATGGCCCGAAACGCGGTTGGCGCGGTGAAAAAGCTACGCATGTTATGTTCTGAAATAATCCGCCAAAACGTTCCGGCATCAGGGGTGCCGATCGGCTCGCCTTCGAAGATAAGTGTGGTGTTGCCATGGATCAGGGGCGCGCAGCAAATATAGCTATGCCCGACCACCCAGCTAACATTCGACGCGGCCCAGAATACATTGCCCGGATCTACGTTGTGAATATTCTTCACCGACCAGTTCAGAGCCACCAAATGCCCTGCGGTTGGCCGAACCACTCCTCTTGGGGCACCTGTCGTGCCTGATTTGTAAGGGATATAAGCTGAGTGATTGCCCTCGACGGGAATGCAAAATGCAATCGGCCGGCTCTACGCCTCGCTGGCTTTCGAAACAATCATAGTCGCGTCCCTCTAATAGCTCGGCTTTTAGTTGTTCACGCTGCAAGATAAAAATCGTTTCGGGCTTGTGCTGCGCGATTTCGATCGCTTCGGCGATAAGTGGTTTACACGCGATGATGCGCCCGGGGCTCTATGCCGCAAGAGGCGGCCAAAATAGCTTTGTGCTGTGCGTCATCGATCCGCACGGCCAATTCATTCGCGGCAAATCCTCCAAATACAACCGAATGAATTGCGCCGATCCGTGCGCAGGATAGCATCGCAATAACGGCTTCTGGAACCATCGGCATATGGATGATAACTCGGTCGCTTTTTGTAACGCCTTTGGCCAATAATGCGCCCGCTAAAAGCGCTGTTTTGTCGCGTAATTGCTGTAAGGCGATGAAATCCTTTGTCTCCGTAATTAGGCTGTCATAAATCAAAGCGTTTTGCGCGGCGAGGCCGTTTTCAACATGCCGGTCAACCGCGTTGTAACAGGTGTTTACAGACTATCTGTATACCATTCATAAAGAGGGGCCCGGCTTGCATCCAGTGCGAAGCTCGGAGGGCGGTCTCAGTCAATTGCCTGCGCGGCCTACATCCAGAAGGTTCCGGGGTCTGATTTCCAGCTATTGTAAGCGTCTGCGTATCCTATAATACCGCCTCTTTTTGATTAGGAGCTTCAAACGCCTCTGCCAAGCGTGAGCTAATCGTCAAAGGCTTTGGCTTTCAAGGGATATTTGCCATGGAAACGAAAAAATGAGATCTTTTGGGATCTCTAAGCTGCTTGTTCAGAAAAGTATGATACGCGGTTGCGTTCCATGGCCTTTGCGCGGTAAAGCGCCCGATCTGCTTGTTCCAGCAGGGCCAGCGCGGTCAGGTGAGCATGGGTTCGAGCAGCGTTGTACCTTAAACTCACGCCAATACTGGCGGTTATTTTGATTAAATCAGGCCCGCTTTTAAGGCGGCGGATCATCGTACAAACCCGCTCTGCGATATTACTCGCGATTTCTGCTGAGGCGTCGGGCAATACAACTAGGAATTCTTCGCCGCCAAAACGCGCAACCATGTGAGAGGCGCGCGTGACGTGTCGCAGCAGCTTTGCAACGCGGCGCAGAACTTGATCGCCCGCCGCATGTCCATAGGTGTCATTGACACGTTTGAAAAAATCCAGATCAAGAACGAACAGAGCAAGATCGGTTTGTTCTTGCGTAGCGCGCTGAAGCTGATGGCACAAATGGGTCATCACGTAGCGCCAATTATAAAGTCCTGTCAACGGATCGGTGACTGTAGCTTTAAACCCTTCTTGGACCATCGCGCACAAATGATTGTTGACCCGTTTATCCTCTAATTGGGCGGCGATGCGATAGGAAATTTCTGCATCTGAAAACGTTGGGAAAAGCACATCATCTGCACCCAGATCCAGAGCGGCCAGCGTTGTTGCCGTTTCGACGCCAGTGCTGGCAAGAATAATAGTCGCATGGCGCGTTAGATTATGCGTGCGCATGCTTAGCCGCAAATTATGCGCAATCAGTGGGTTTTGCGTGATGTCGAGCAAGATATAGCATAGATTTAAAGGTCTTTTTTGATCCGTAAGAAACAAAGCGGCGGTCGTGGTAATTTCAAGCGAATACTCCTCTAAAGTGTGAAACCTATTGAGCATAGCATGGTTTTGATCATGGTGAATTTGGATCATTGCGGATTTTGGTTTTGATTGGAAGACGGCTTTGGCCTCGTGAAATCCCAACGCTCGATTTATGTCTGCGCGCGGGGCAAATTCTTGGCGCGCGCGCCGGCGGCGGAGCAGGCTGCGCAACCTTGATAGGAGCGCCTTTCCCGTGATCGGGCGTTACAAAATTTCATTTGTGCCCGCGCGCAAAAATTGCATCCGGCATCCGCCGTTTTAAGCTTCTAACACGACGATTATCGGCATTTTTTGATTTGGTGTTATTGTGCTGAGTTGATTCAATAAACTGGGTGATCCACCTAAAATGGTTAGGCAATCCCAAATCCGATGGGGCGCATAGCTTTCAAATTTGTCTGGAGATGACGCTGTGGTGACATGATACAAGGCATCGCGCAAAATCTGCCCAACCGGCAGTTAGATTTTGGTTTTTGGGCTGTAAAGCAGAGGATGTCCTGACATGGCGATGGCAATTTATAAAGCTTGTTATAGTTTGAGTATAATTTTATAGATTTGTGTTAATAAATCATTTCTCTTAAACACGGATCTTGTCATGACACCCTATTCGGCAGAAATTTTTGCGTTAGAAGTGTTGGCTTGGATGGTGCAGGATGAGGATGTTTTATCGCTTTTTCTAAATGCCAGTGGCAGCTCGGTTGCTGATTTGAAAGCGCAAGCACAGTCTTCCGAGTTTTTGCTGGCGGTGCTTGATTTTATATTGCTGGAAGATCAATGGGTGTTGGATTGTTCGGAAGCGTGTCACTGCGACCCCAGTATGGTTGGTCTGGCCCGGCAAGCCTTGCTCGGAGGCGCGATTGTGCATTGGACGTGACTAGTATCTGTTTTTGTCTGCGGCTTTGAAACGCAAAATATATGGAAAAGATTTGATGTAATGTGATGGTTTGCTGTTCGACAAAGATGGCACTTTATTTGATTTTCAAGTAACCTGGAGTGGCTGGTTTCTAAATGTTTTAGCGCAGCTTAGTCAGAGCGATTTGACAAAACAAGAGAAGTTGGCGGAGGCGATTGATTTTGATCTGTCACAACAGGCATTTTTCTCACATAGCGTGGCGATAGCTGGCACCAATCAAGATTTGGTTGAGGCTTTAATTGGGGAGATTGAAGGGATCAGCGAACAAGAATTGGAAGATTTTTTAACGCAAGAAAGTTTAAACGCCCCGGTCGTGGAAATTACGCCTTTGGCCGCGTTTTTCGACCTTTTACGTTTGAACGGGCTTAAACTCGGGGTGATGACCAATGATGCAGAAGCCGGTGCTCGTGCCCATCTTAATGCGGTTGGCGTTGCTCAAAAACTGGATTTTATCGCAGGGTATGACAGCAGGTTTGGCGCCAAGCCATCAGCAGAGCCATTGCTTGCGTTTTGCTCATCGGTTGGCATTTTACCTAGCCAAGTTGCGATGGTTGGTGATAGTATGAATGATTTAATCGCAGGAAGAGCGGTCGGTATGCATTGTATCGGTGTGCTGAATGGCTTTGCTGATCAGCAGACCTTGCGAGATTATGCGGATGTTGTTTTGCCTGATATCAGCCACATCTCGCGCTATTTGAACTTGCGCTGATCCGCTAGCCCCGACGCTTGTAAAAACGACGAAAAATGTCGGTAACGGGCAGGTTTTGGGTGTAATTCAGCCGTCTCGTGGTGGCGTAGAAGGTGGCTGCAGGGATCAAAATGTCGGATCAACCGGAAAAGCGGAGGCGCGGCGGGGGGCGGGCTGGAAATGCAAAACGGTGTAGCGCTTCGGGGATAAACTAGATGCCCTGGCACTTGCCGCTCAATCTCGATCCGCCAATCGCGCCTTTAACGGATCAGGGTGTCGAGGCCATTCATGAAGGTGCGATGCGCATTCTGGAAGAAATTGGTATTGAGTTTCTGAACCCAGAAGCTTGCGCTATTTTGCAACAAGCTGGTTGCACGGTACGCGGCACGAACGTGCGGATGGATCGGCATTTTGTGATGGATATGGTGGCCAAAGCGCCCAGCTAATGGACGTTGACGCCGCGCAACCCTGATCAGAAATTGATTATCGGCGGCCGTTATCTTTTGTTTGGTAATGTTTCGTCGCCGCTCAATTATTGGGATGTAAAGCTGAATGCAAAAGTGCCCGGAACGCATGAAACCTGCCAAAATCTGATCAAACTCAGTCAATATTTCAATTGCATCCACTTTGTTGGGGGTTATCCGGTCGGGCCTGTGGACCTGCACGCCAGTACCCGGCATTTGGAAGTCTTATACGATAAATTGACGCTCAGCGATAAAGTGGCGCATGCCTATTCCTTGGGGCAGGAAGGGTCGAAGATGTGGTGGAAATGGTGCGCCTTTTACTTTAGCTGGTGCGATGGCGCTGGTGATCTTATCAGGGGCGGTGGCGCAATCGATCGCGTAAGCGTTATGCGCGGTAGCTTTGGCGCAATGGATTAGGCTAGGGGCTGCCTGTGCGCTTGGCACCTTTACCTCGAATGTGGATATGAAAACTGGCGTTCCTGCTTTTGGAACGCTCGAATATATGCGGGCCACGCAGATGACCGGACAGAGGGCGCGGTTCTACGGATTGCCATTGCGCCTATCCGGGGTGTGCGCTGCCAATGTGCCGGATGGGCAAGCAATGTGGGAACATCAAACAGCCTTTGGGCCGCGGTACAATCGGGAAGCAATATGGTCTATCATGCTGCCGGCTGGCTGGAGGGGGGCTTGATTGCCAGCCCAAAAAAATTTTTGATGGATTACAAGATACTTCAATAAATTCAACGCTATATGGATCCAGATTTGGTGGCAACGAGCGAGCAAAAAATCGCCTTAGACGCTATTAAAAGCGTTGGCAATAACTGCTATTTTTTTGGAGTCGCTCATACGCAAGAGCGCTACAGTACTGCCTTTTACCAACCTTTCTTATCTGAATGGAGCAATTTTGAAGGTTGGGAGGCGTCTGGGGCATTTTAGACGCCCGAGCGCGCACATGCGCTTTATCAGCAAATCCGCGCCGAATTTGAGCCGCCTGCGCTTGGGGTCTCGCGGCAGAAAGCGCTGGCAGATTTTGTCGCGCGCCGCAATACCTCAAATTTTTTGCGGATTTGTTTACGAATTTCTAACCTAAGCAGGGCATGTTGGTTGGGGGAGGTTATCGTGCATGGGGTTGTGAATAAAGCGTTAGAGCGTTTTACAATTGATACATACGGGCTTGGGCTGTAGCAAAAGGTTGTTTCTGCATGCCCGCATGCCGTGGTGTTCTATGAAGCCATGCTCTGCTATCCAGATCAGGATAGCTATGATATTTTAAACTAGCTATTTCGCTTTTTGAATAAACCAAACGCCGATATTCTTGAGGATATGGGAACTTATTTGGTGGTGCATCGAAACTAGGACGGGGTTCGCAGATTATTAAGGTTTGGTGGAGGTGATTTTCGCGATTTCTTATTTTCGTTGAATGAGTTCAACGCCCGGATTGATCTTATCATACCAGATTTAAACCTACCGCAACTCAAAGCGGTTTGGGGGGCAAAAATCAAATTTCAATAAGGCTTGATCCACCATGGTCTGAATTTACATATCTATGTATCGGTATTTTGTACGCGATGGCCGATGATTGTGGTACGTTGATCCGTTTGGCGCATGTCGCTGATACGGGTTCGGCGGTAATGCAGATGACGTTGATCGATGATCATTTCGCGGTGGCGCAGGAGTTTAAATTGGCTGCGCGCGGCACGTCACAGGGATAATATTCTAAACATTCTTTGCCCATGTCACCTTATCATCAATCACGCTGGTGTGATTGTGCATGTGGCGCCTACGATGCAGAAAATTCGCCAAGATGAAACAGGGCGCGCGCATCACATGCTTGATCTTTTTTCGATTATGCCACGCGGGGGCACTTGCGCGGCTGTTCGATGTTTGAATTGGATGGGAAAAAGTTTCACCTGTCCTTGCGTCGCTTTCAGGATTTGTGGTGGAACGGGGTAGTGTTGCTATTGTAAGATCGGGACAGTGCAATCATCTCGATTCACTTCGGGATGGCGTTGAAAGAAACTGCTGAGTGTTTTGAATTGACTCATACAGATTTTGGCCCCTTGGACCTGGCGATTGATATGCTGTCTTTACTAGAGGCACAATCTGCGGTACGCGCAGCATCGCGCGCGGTCACGCAGCGCATTGAAGGGGCAAAGAAAAATGCAGAGCTTGCGGCCCTGACCGATCCTTTGACGGGCTTTGGAAATCGTCGGAGCCTGATCGAAAGCTTGACAAGCTTTGCGTGCCAAAATATATGATTTTTAATAATACAGATTGATTTGGATCATTTTAAAGCCGTCAATGATCAGATTGGGCATACGGTCGGAGATCGTGCTTTGGTAGAGCTGAGTAATATTTTTCGTCAAGAAATCAGGGCTCATAATGTAGCGGCTCGGTTGGGTGGAGATGAATTTGTATTGCTTATAGCGGGCACGAACGATCCGAGTGGGTTGTTGGGCTTGGCCGATCACCTTCTTGCGAGATTAAAACTTCCTTTCAACATTTAAATCCATAAAGCTCAGGTTGGCCTCAGCATGAGCGGATGGATCATGGAGGCGGTGGAACGCTAGTCGATGATGGATGTTTTGCAAGCTGTCGACCTGCGCTTTACCACTCAAAGCGTAGGGGCAAATGGCGGTTCACGCTTTGCAGCTGAGATTTCTATTATGCGTATGTGTTATCAACTTCTGGAAACAACCTGCTAATTTTAAACAAAAATTAGAATTTGATCTTTTTAATTTTTTAAATTTATTTTATTCACGAGACTGTTTAGATAAATCGTTTGAGATATGCGTGATTTAAAGTGTCTGATAAATATTATGAAACGCAATACGGCGCGGTTATTCAAATATGATCGATAATGACCTCAGACCTTGAGCAATCCTTTTTTGATTATGGCAGTGGGCGCGGCTGGTTTAATGCCACTGGTGGGTTGAAATCCGATGGCCGCATGCTGGCGCATGAGCTCACAAATTAGAGTTAAACGCGGATAGCGTTTCGGGCGATGGGCTGAAGCTACATCCGCACATCACCTGCCCGAGATGTGGCCAGACTTGATGAGACCGCGTTGATTGGATACGCTTATTTAAGGCGGAGGTTCTGCTTTTGCGGTATCAACCCTCATCGTTGTGCCACAAACGCTGCTGGGCGTTTTGCGTTTAGCTGCATAGGTGGTCCGGCATGGTAAAAAACTTTACAGCCTGCCGATACCCCATACCGTTGCGATCAATGAACAGGCAAGGAGGTGACTGTGGCTAAGGGTGGATTAGCGTCTTGGGCAGATAGCGCTGCCGATTTGGTCGCTGTCTTATTCTGGGTCTGTGTGACGAGCATATGCATATCGAAAGCGGCATGCTGATCCCGGCTGAATTTGCTGTGGCCGTTATCCCGCATGGCACGACCATGATGTTTACCGGCCCGCATGAAATTGCCAATGTGCTGGGTCTGGCCGGGGTGCGGATGATGTATGATGAAGCGTTGCTGCAACCGATAAATATTTTCACGCAAATGCCCTCTTACGCGCCGTCTGCCCCCGGGCTGGAAACCACCGGATTTGAAATTACGCCGCAAGATGTTGTTGAAGCGATGTGACGGCCAGGCATAATAGGCCTTGGGGAAATGATGAATTATCCTGGCGTGATCGCTGGGGAAGAAAAAATGCTGGCTGAAATGGTGGCCATGCAAACGGCTGGGAAGGTGATTGGAGGGCATTATGTTCAGGCTCGTAGTTTCATGCCTATGCCGCTGGCGGCGCTGCGGATGACCATGAAGGCACGCAAGAGGCTGATGCGGTTTACGCGCCCGAATGGGGATGCGGGCGATGCTACGATTGGACTCGGCTTGGTATGATGTAGAGTGACAAATAACCACCATCACCGAACGCGGTTTAGACCCTAGAAATTTCATTTTATGCACCGATGATTGTCACTCCGAGACCTTGATTAATGAGGGGCACATGGATCGAGTGGTGTGCCACGCAATTGACTGCGGCTGTGAGCCTTTGATTGCGCTGTAAATTGCGACGATTAATACCGCCACACATTTCGGGCTTGAACGCGAATTGGGCAGTATTGCCCCGGGGCGCCGGGCTGATTTTATCTTGTCGTCCGATCTTGTGTCCTTGTCGAATACGGTCAGCTTTCGGCAGATTGTCCGAATTTTGAGTGGCCAGAGGGGGTCAAAACATGGTTAATCTTGCAAAACCATTGGCGCTGCGGATTTTGAGGTTGCAGCACCGCCAAATATGGCAGAGGCGCATGTGAAAGTTATTGGAGTGATCGAGAATCAGACTCTGACAAAGGCGCTGAGCGCGAAACTGCCGGTGGTTGATGGGTTGGTCGAAGCCAATAAAGAGAGGGGCATGTCAAATCGTTTTGGGCGAACGCCATCGTGCAACCGGGCGCGTCAGCAATGGTTTCGTGCAAGGCTTCGCCTATCCGGGCGATATGGCCATCTCCTCCAGTGTTGCCTATGACAGCCATCATATTATCGTGGTTGGCACCAATCGGGAGATGATGGCGCAGGTGGTCAAACGCCTAGGCGAGATTGGCGGCGGGGCTACGATTTGGTGAGATGGTACAGAAATTGGGCAGCTTCATTTGCTTATTGCGGGGCTGATGTCGGAGCAGCCCGCAGCTGAGGTGGCTGCAGCAGCACAAACAATTTTAAGCGGCATGAAGCGCTGTGGATGCGCATTAAACATCTCCTTTATGCAACATTCCCTATTGGCATTGGTCGTGATATCGGCGTTGCGCATTTCAGATCTTGGCTTGGTGGATGTGGATCAATTCGCGCTCACAGATCTATTCATTCCTGAATGATGATTGGTCTGCCTGCCTTTGTGAGATGGCGCGCCCATCCTGTTGGCGCTAGTGAGATTGAATTTGCGCGATAGTGTCTTCCACAGTAGAATTTTTCGACGGCTTGATCCGAGGCCAATGAAGATTTCTTCCTGTGAAACACGGGCGCATTCGGCACGATGAAAAGCGCAGCCTTGTCTAAGTAACGCTGCGCCAATGAACGCGGCAAATAGGCCGAACCGGGGTTTTCAAGCAGATATTGTACCGCCCACTACGCGCTATCAAAATTCAGCCTTGCGATACCTGCATCATGATAAAATTTGGCATGAACGTGGCGATATTCAGCGCTGTGATCCACGAAAATATAGTCTGGATCCCCTATTATCGGCGTGTCGCGGCGATCTGAACATAGAATCTCTTCTGCGGGCAGCGGATAAAGCGTTTGAGAGGCGCACGCTACGGCCTCGAACGTGACAATAATGTTTATGCTGCCCGTTGCGATCCATTCGGTGAGATCGCGGCCGCTGCCCTGCCTTGCGCTCATTGCTAGCTTGGGCTGTGTGCTGGTTTCATAGCGAAAAAAGCCCGCCCCGCACCATGTCATAAATTGCGTTTGCATACAAAACTGCAGGCAGAGGTAAGCCCTGCGGGCAGCCCTGTTTCATTTTTTGTTTGCCGCCATAGCCCTGTGATCGCAGCCGCGTATCGCATTAGTTTCGCCCCCGCTGGCGTGAGCGTTGCCCCAGATTTCTGTCGGTTTATCAGCAATTGGCCCAGCTCTTCCTCAAGCGTTTTAAGCCGCGCGGTTACCGTGGATTGGGCGACATTCAGTTTATCTGCGGCGCGCACCAAGCTTCCGGTTTCAAGAAGCGCCAAGAAAGTTTGCAAGGATGTCAGGTTCATAAGCGGCGTTAAGTTGTAAAATTTTAGAATTCACAAGTATAAATATCACTTTTTTAAATATTCAAATTAATTTTCCCGTAATATCTTTTCTATGCCAGTTGGACAAGTTGGACGACAAAAATATCAAAGGATGTTTAAAGGTCTTGCTTTTTGCCAAAGGTATCTTTGGGGCGATAGGTTTTTACCCCTTTTTGCAAAGGGTTGGGGCTGTTGTGCTAGCTGTGTCACAGTATAAGTTAGGCCCTCAGATATTTCCATAGAAGAGTGTGAATTAGGAATAAAAACGAAGCAAATGCAATATGAAACTTACATTACATCATATTAATCTAGCGACTGAAAATATAGCCAGAATAGATAATTTTTATCAAGAGGTCATGGGGCTTTCTCCGAATGTGGCAGGATTGCCGGTTCTGGAAAAAATAGGGATATGCGGGCGATGTTGCCTTTGTGACGGATGGCCATTTGCAGGTGCATCTGGCGCAAAAGGATGCGTTGGCAGAGTTTAAATGCTGTACAAGTGGTCAATCCGGTTGCGCGCGGCTATATTGCGTATCGCAAGGATGATTTGGCCGCATTCAAAGCGCATTTACGCGCTCAGAATATTCCCTTTTCTGATTGGGGGGATAAAGCAGTGAGCGGCTGGCATCAAATCTTTTTCTATGATCCTGATGGAAATGTGATTGAAGTGCACGAGGTGCAAGATACTGTGGATTAAGGGTATACGGGGCTTTGAAAGACATAGTTTAGGAATGCCTTGGCCTTGGCAGGGGCGGGCTTTGCCTGGCGTTTAACTCAAAATGAACTGGAGCAGCGTGTATAAAATCCCCCCCACAACGGCCAAAGTGCCAAGTAGTATCAATACCGGCTCAAGGCGTTTATCGTTGATCAACGGTTCCAGGAAGGGCCATATGTATTTCTTTATCATATAAAAGTGTGCAGCTTTTTGTTTTTCCAGCGTTTAGACGCTTTACTAGCCTGACTTACGCTTCATTACCAGTTTCTTTGGTGTTAAATCGTCCGTTCATTCTATCGGGTTTGCGGCGTGCGCTCTCAGCGTCGTTTGGCAGATTGAAAAATTGCGAGGTTAATCATTTTATAATCGAGCCAACTGCCTTAAGAACGGACAGCCATAAAAAGAGGATGCACGGAGATGAATGTAGAAAAAGTTTCGGAAAATAAATGCTATAACGGCATTCAAGGTGTCTATACGCATAGCTCTGCTTCTCTATCATGTGATGTAATCCTTGGCCTATTCCTTCCGCAGCTTGCTCAAAGCGAAAAAGTGCCGCTGCTTTGGTTTTATCTGGTCTTGCCTGCACGTATGAAAATGCGATGGTCAAAGCTGGGTCGCGCAGCATGATGTGGCGCTGATTTTCCCGATACGTCGCCGCGTGGTGCGGGCGTTGCCGATGATGAGGCATTTGATTTGGGGAAGGGCGCAGGGTTTTATGTAAACGCCCCGCAAGCGCCTTGGGCGCCCCATTTTAACATGTGGGATTACATCGCTGAAGAATTGCCCTCTGTCATTGACTTGTCATTTTCAATCGATATGTGGCAGCAATCTGTCAGCGGCCATTTCATGGGCGAGCATGGGGCTTTGACGCTCGCCCTGCGTCAACCAGGGCGCTTTAAATCGGTGTCTGCGTTTGCGCCGATTTGCAACCCGATGCAATCGGATTGGGGGATTAAACAATTTACCGCATATTTGGGTGAAGATAAGGGCTTGTGGGCGCCCCATGATGTCAGCCAATTTATGGCGGAACATGGCTTTGACGGCCCCATTTTGGTTGATAATGGATCAGAGGATCCTTCTTTAGAAACGTTGCGGCCGGAAGCCTTTGCCGCAGCGATAGTCGCACGTGGCCACAATGCGCAATTACGCCTGCAGCCAGGCTATGATCACAGCTACTTTTTTACATCAACATTCATGCAAGAGCATATCGCTTTTCATGCGGATTATTTGTGCTGATGATGAAAGGATGCAGTAGCCTGTCACATTCGTGCTTAGGTGCTGCGCGATCAAAAGCGTGTTTCGCCGCCAGATCATGCCCACCTTTCGTTTCGGAGGGTTAGCCGTAAAGCGCAGTATTTCTACCTTGGCAGACCGGCTTTCAAGCGGGACCGCCATATTTGGGATAAGCGTAACGCCAAGCCCAGAGCCCACCATTTGGACCAGAGTGGAAAGCGAGCTGGCATCCATAAGGTCGCGTGTTTGTGAGGTCGAGATATTGCAAACTGTCAAGGCTTGATCCCGAAAGCAATGCCCTTCTTCAAGCAAAAGCAGCCGCATTTCATGCAATGCTTCTGGATGTGGAACCGGTTTTCCGCTTTCGGAAAACGGGCGCATCAAAGCAAACTCTTCTTCAAAAAGCGGTACTTCGCTTAGCAGCGGTTCCGATACGGGCAAAGCCAGAATGGCGGCATCCAATCGCCCTTCTAGAATATCTTCGATCAAATTTGATGTAATCGTTTCGCGCAGCTTTAACTCTAATTTTGGGAACGCTTCGGTCATTGATTGTATCAATCGGGGAAAAAGATAGGCTGTAATCGTTGGAATAACGCCAAGCCTTGCGGCACCATACTCGAGGCGTTTGCCAAATCCCCTAATTACCGCACATGTTGCAAAATCATGCCTGCATGCTTGGCAAAAGCATCGCCGTAAGGGTTAAGTTGCAAGGGCTATGATGGCATTTCAAAAAGTTGTAACGGCAGATGCGCTTCCAAGTCTTTGATTTGCATCGAAAGCGCCGGCTGCGAGATTGCGCAAAGGTCAGCCGCCCTGCTGAAATGCCGCGTTTTAGTCAAAGCCTTGAAATATCTAAGCTGTTTCAAGGTTATAAATTCTATAAGAGAAGATTATCAAAATTTTTAGTAAAATCAAGTTTATCTTATGTATTTGGCGTGGTAAATTTTTGATATTAGCTGGTGGTGAGTCGAACTGCTGCAACGCTGTTAATTGGTGTGGATCGGAACTATTTTAGATACAGTAATTTGCTTCTTCGAACGAAACGCACAATCAGGGGATAACGATGAAAGACAATGCCGGACTTTGCCCAGTGATGCATGGTGGAAACACCACAGGCAATACAGGAACCACCAATCTAGATTGGTGGCCTAAGCAATTGAATTTGAATATCTTGTGCCAGCATGATCAAAAATCGAATCCGATGGGGCCCGAATTTTCATATAGTGAAGCGTTTGATCAGCTTGATTACGACGCCTTAAAAAAAGATTTGCACGCTTTGATGACCGACTCGCAGGCGTGGTGGCCGGCCGATTATGGCCATTATGGGCCCTTTTTTATCCGGATGACATGGCATGCGGCAGGCACTTATCGCACGGGTGACGGGCGCGGTGGCGGTGGCACGGGCGCGCAGCGCTTTGCACCGCTGAATTCTTGGCCTGACAACGGCAATTTGGATAAGGCACGGCGCTTGCTCTGGCCGATCAAACAGAAATACGGCAATAAAATCTCTTGGGCTGATTTGCTGATTTTGACTGGCAATGTCGCGATCGAATCAATGGGCGGCAAAACCTTTGGGTTTGGCGGTGGTCGCAAAGATATTTGGCATCCTGAAGAAGATAGTTATTGGGGTGTTGAAACAGACTGGCTTGCAGATCAACGTTATGAAGAGACGCGCCAATCGCTTGAAAATCCTTTGGCGGCTGTTCAGATGGGTTTGATTTATGTGAATCCAGAAGGCCCAAATGGCAATCCTGATCCACTTTTAAGCGCGCAGGATATTCGCGAAACCTTCGGGCGGATGGCGATGAATGATAATGAAGCGGTTGCCTTGGTGGCCGGTGGTCACACGTTTGGCAAAGCCCATGGTGCGGGTGATCCCGAGCTTGTAGGCGCAGAACCGGAAGGTGGTGCAATCGAGCAGATGGGATTTGGATGGAAAAATGCTCATGGTTCCGGTGTTGGGCGTGACACGACCACTAGCGGCATTGAAGGTCCTTGGACAGCCAATCCAACGCAATGGGATAATGGGTATTTTGATTTGTTGTTCAAATATGATTGGGCTCTAACTAAATCTCCGGCGGGCGCAAATATCTGGCAGCCCGTGGATATTGCTGAGGCGGATATGGCCCCTGAGGTTGATGATCCCAACGTCAAGGTAACCCCAATGATGACCACCGCAGATATGGCGATGATTAAAGATCCCGATTATCGAGCGATTTCTGAGCATTATCATCAAAACCCCGAAGATCTGGCTGATGCATTTGCGCGGGCTTGGTTCAAATTGCTGCACCGCGATATGGGTCCGAAGATTCGTTATCAAGGGCCTGAAGTGCCTCAGGAAGAGCTGATCTGGCAGGATCCAGTGCCGGCTGGGGCCAGCGATTACGATGTTGCGGCCGTGCGCGTGGCGCTCAAAGCAAGCGGTTTATCCGTGCAAGAGCTGGTTGAAACGGCTTGGGCCTCTGCGTCGACGTTTCGCGGCACAGATATGCGCGGGGGCGCCAATGGGGCGCGAATCCGTTTGGCGCCTCAAAAAGATTGGGCCGTCAATAAACCAATCCAGTTGGCGCGCGTTCTGGCGGTTCTCGATCCTATTGCATCGCAATATGGAGCCAGCTTGGCAGATGTGATTATACTGGGCGGTGCGGTTGGTATTGAACTGGCCAGTGGGGTCGAAGTGGCCTTCGCACCGGGCCGCGGTGATGCTTCAGAAGAGCAAACCGATGCCGAGTCTTTTGCCGTTCTTGAACCAATGGCAGATGGCTTTCGCAACTATCAGAAAACCGAATTTACGGTCTCTCCGGAAGAGATGATGCTGGATCGCGCGTATCTTCTGGGGCTTACCCCAGCTGAAATGACGGTGTTGGTTGGTGGATTACGCGCTTTGGGGATTAGCGCTGATGGTCATGGCCTGTGGAGCGCAGGCGGCGCGCTCAATGCGGATTGGTTTAGCATTTTGCTTGATATGAGCGTAGACTGGAGTTCGACCGGGCCCAACAGTTATGAGGCAAAAGACCGCATAACTGGTGAGATCATCAGAACCGCAACCCGCAATGATTTGGTGTTTGGATCCAATTCCCAATTGCGGGCTTTGGCCGAGGTTTACGCGCAGGATGATAATAAAGTCAAATTCACGGCAGATTTTATTTCAGCCTGGAATAAAGTGATGAATGCGGATCGGTTTGATCTTCTATAAAGCTTTTTGCTAAACGAATGTTTAATACACAAAATGCAAATTTTATACGTTTAGGGCTGGCTGGCGCTTTGTTTCAAATCGCGGTGATAATCAATCGAATTTCTGGGCTCTTTATTTTGTCTTCCGCGGGATCCTATTCTTGATCAATCGTCCTTTGATGGTAACCAAGTCTGTACCGGAGTTCCCAAAAATCAGGGCATGCGCTGGGCTTTGGCCATCTCGTCTTGCCAAAGGCGTGATAGCTTCATTTGGAACAGAATTTTGTTTGGGACAGGTCGCGCCTTTTTGGAGAAAGTCGCACTAGTTGATTTGAAAGATCATGGCGCGCCTCATCTCCAATTCTTTGTGCTTGTAAGGGATGACGTCGATCTGCGGATGGGCCGAGGCAACCTATCAATCCACCTACGCGCGATATGCGCGGCATTAGTCAGGCCTTGGTTCCAAATTATGAGCGGCCAGCCGTATGGGGTTTCGTCATGAGGCTGCTTTGTTTATCTGATCCGCTTTTGAGGTTGCGTATTGAAATTGTCGTTGCGCTGTGGCTGATTTTCGCAAAGTGAGAGTTGGCGGCGTTGGTCTTCAGCGGCGGCGCGATTCTTTTATGCGCGGCATTCAGGCGTTATAAAAAAGGCTTGCTTATTCTAAATCCTGATGGCGCATGACAACCGCAGGCAGGTTTTGTAATTCTTTGTAGCAAGCGATGTGAAGCAAAGATTGCGCTTTGAGATCTCACACCGACAAACGATATGGCGTCAATAAGATCTTGACATTTTCAACACATGTTCTGCGACATAGCTCAGGATCAGATTGGTTCAGATCGGAGCGACTTGGTAGAGGCGCGCCTCTCGAAATTTACGTTCGATATCGTATTCTTCGGTAAACCCAAATCCACCATGAGTTTGCAGACAAGCTTCTGCCGCTGCCCATTGCGCTTCCGCTGCCAATAATTTTGCAAGATTTTCTTCTTCGTTAGGATTTTGACCGGCATCGTATAGCTTGATCGCTTAATGCAGTATCAATTCGGCAGCGCGCATTTGGCTATAGGCTCTGGCGATTGGAAATTGAATGCCTTGTTTTTGTCCGATGGCGCGGCCAAAAACCTACCGCTCGCAGGCATAGCCCGAAGCTCTTTCAATGAACCATTTGGCATCTCCGATACATTCGGCTGCGATCAAAATACGTCCGGCATTCATTCTGGAGAGAATATATCGAAAGCCTTTGCCTTCTTGGCCGATGAGATTATTAAAATATAATTCTCTCGTGGCGTGGCTCATCATCTTACGAATGGGGCTGAATGTTCAGCGCGCTTTCGCTTCCCTCACGCATATCCACCAGAAAAACTGATAAGCTTTCGGTGCGTTTTTCCACCTGATCTAGCGGCGTGGTACGTGCCAAGAGCAGTAATGAATCGGAATTTTCGGCGCGGCTGGTCCAGATTTCTTGATAATTCACAATATAGGCCTGCCCCTCTTTGCGCGCTGTGCAGCGTAAAGTCGAGGTGTCTGTACCGTTGGTTGGTTCGGTTACGCCAAAGGCTTGAAGGCGCAAATTGCCTTGTGCGGCTTGCGGCAAATATTTGGATTTTTGAGCGTCAGAGTCATGCCGCAACAGCGTGCTAATCGTATACATTTGCGCATGACAGACCGCGGTATTACAGCTGGCGCAGTGGATCTCTTCCAAAATCGCGGCTCCGGCAGAAAGCGGTAAGGACAGCGCGCTATAAGCCTCTGGTATAAGCGCGGCCAGATAGCTTGCTCCGATCAAAGCGGTGACGAAGGTTTGCTGATAGGCGTGATTGCGATCGCATTCCTGCCAGTAGCCCCCCGGAAAGCGTTTGCATAGCCGGACAACGGCGGCTCTGATCTCTGGGTGATTCAGTTCATAGGTCATGGGATGTCCGAGGTGTTTTGGGAGGGGAGTGAGAATTCATGGTGCAAAGCAGCGCCATCGGCGTTAAGGTCCGGTACAAGCTTTACGGTATCGCCGATTGTAGCAACCGGTAGGGAGGCCATGTCGATTGGCATCCCTCCAGTAATGGCGTTTGAATTTTTCAAAAATGGATGCTCTGAAAGCTCGGCAACTGAATTCAACCGCGCATTAGAAATTTTGGCCGCGTCAAGCTTTCGCACCATTTCTTCACTGTTGAAATTTCCAAAAACTGCGTTTAAAATAAGTTAAAGCGCAATGCGGTTAGCACACCAAGCGGTGTTTTCAGAAAATTTTGGATCCTTGGGAAGCTGCGGTTGCTGAAAAACCTGCTCACATAACGTGATAAACTCTCGATTGTTTTGAACTGAAATCAAAATAAGAGCGCTATTTGCGCAGCAAAACGCGCCATAGGGCGCGATGAAACTATGTTTAGCCCATGCGATCGGGCGCTCCGCTTGTATAGCGATGCGCTAAAAGCGGCACATTCATCCAATCGGCCATGGCATCAAACATCGAGATCTTCAGATCAACGCCATAGCCCGTTTTGGTACGTTGCAACAGTGCGTGCAGAATGGCTGAAAAGGCCGTCAAACCCGTGGCAAGATCGCTTAGAGATACGCCAACGCGGGCCGGGGCATCTGGCGTGCCGGTCACCGCGCAGATGTCGGCCTCTCCTTAGACTAGGAAATCATAGGCTTTCTTTTGCGCCGCATCGCCTGTATCGCCATAGCCTGTGATGGTGCAGCTGATTAGGCCGTGATTATCCCGCCGCAGCTTTGAGCTTGTAAGCCCAAGAAATCAATTGCACTTGGTGCGAAGTTTGAGAGAAACACATCTGCATTTTTCAAAATCTGACAAAGTAAAGCAGTATCTTCTGACATTTTTAAATTCAGAGCGATCGCTTCTTTTTCGCGATTGAGCCAGACAAAAATGACGCTTTGACCATTTGCACCTGCATCATAATCCCGCGCAAAATCCCCCTCTGGCCGCTCTACCTTAATCACTCTGGCCCCTGTATCCGCCAGCAGGGTGCCGCAATAAGGTGGTACCACCGTTTGTTCTAGCGAGACCATCAAAAATCCATCCAGTTCTTTGTTCAGACCCATCTTCAAGATCCCTATTATCTGCGTGTCGCGGTTTCAAAAGCCCCTCTTGGCAGTTTTTACCGCAGGCGCATCTCACAAGGGATGGGGAGATACTGATTTGGAAGAAATTAATTTATTTTTAAAACTCATATGGGTTTCGTTTCTCTAACGAACGCGATGGCGCATTTAAATATGCGTGCAGCGCTTTTCTTCGATGTGGTCTGATCTCAGCGGTGTAATTCGCTGTCGTGCAGGCGCCAAGATGGCGCCTTTTGGTGGCGCTTTGTCACAGCCACAAGTGAACCCGCTGAGCAGCAAGATGCCTTAAATGCTAGAGCTGAGAGTGCCTGACTCCTATCGGCTAATGTTTTTTGCAAAAACGTTGATCGGGTCGACATTATCCGAAGCCCCCCTGCGCTGCTTGGCAAGAGATCTTGCAAAAGACAGACTTTAACCAAGCTAAACTTTGGCATAGTCACAGTTCCTTTGGCCAAAGTGGGAGCAGCCTGAAGAGGCGCTAGGTGCGCGGAACGGTTTGCATGCGCTCTAGAATATCCACGCCTTGCATTTTCCAACATGCAGCAGATGGATGAAAATCTAATTCTCGGCCAGTTTG
>JACLAD010017162.1_pt1 | contig 60464 bp, 45 predicted proteins | sample 8027901 | NCBI WGS metagenome assembly JACLAD01 (sample SAMN15725071, study PRJNA655200) | protist metagenome | isolation source: fluorescence activated cell sorting (FACS) single amplified genomes of... | place: Spain: Blaines Bay Microbial Observatory, Mediterranean Sea | collected 2016-07-05 | reverse complement strand
CCTATTCTCAAGTCGGCAACAGGGCGTGTAAAAGTAAAAGGCAAAAGCTGGTTCCTTGCAGAACCGTCAAAAAGGATATAATTCATGCTTTTAATTTTTTAAAAAAGGTGCCGGAAAATGTCATTTTTGAGACCTTTCCCGATTGTGAACAAAAAAAGCCCCCATTCCTGGAGGCTTTCTATTTTGAATAAATTCAGGAAATTACTTCTTGAATTTAGCATATTTGTTCTTGAACTTGTCGATACGACCGGCAGTATCCAGTAATTTGGATTTACCTGTGTAAAAAGGATGAGAAGTCCTGGAAATTTCCAATTTCACCAACGGATATTCCTGGCCATCAACCTCAATAGTTTCTTTTGTATTTGCGGTAGATTTAGAAATAAAAACCTCGTCGTTAGACATGTCCTTAAACGCTACCAATCTATAATTTTCCGGATGGATTCCCTGCTTCATCTCTTTATTCTTTAAAATCTTGTAATTTTTTCGAGCTGCAAATTTAATAATTTTTTATAAAACAACAACTATTGCAACTTAATTTTCACTCTCAATTTTTATCTTGTTCTTCCTCTGTAACGTTTTGCTATATTTGCTTACTAACCGAAAGTAACCAATTATTTCAATAAAAATGGAAGAATCTACTTCAATCAAACCAATCGCCTACTCTTATGGCGGCTTTTTGGCACTTTATTCAATTCTAGTGCTCGTATTAATTTACGTATTTAATATAGCCCAGGACAACTGGATAGTAGGCAGCATTAATTTTATTATTACTGTCATTATCTTCGTTATGGCCATTAAAGCCTACAAAGCAAAAAACGGCGGATTTCTTAGTCTAAAAGAAGCCATAAAAACCGGAGTAGCCGTTGGAGCAGTTGCCGGTTTAATTACCGCCATCTACGCTTTTATACATTACACTTTCGTGTATCCTGAGTTTTCTGAAATGGTCTATGACCAGGCTACGATCCAAATGAGTGAACAGGGATTGTCTGATGCTCAACAGGAACAGGCACTTCAAATAACCAGCTTTACCACCAGTCCGCTTTTCTTTGCGACCATGAGCTTGATTTCAAGTCTCTTCTTCGGATTTATTATTTCTTTGATCGCCGGGGCAATCATGAAGCAGCGCAGGCCATACGAAGCATAAAAACCAGTGAATGCAGTTATCAATTGTCATCCCTCTTCTTAACGAGGAAGAATCTTTAAAGGAATTATATGATTGGATCGCAACAGTTATGCGATCCAATTCCTTTTCTTATGAGATTATCTTTATTGATGATGGCAGTACAGATGATTCCTGGAAGGTCATTCAGGAAATCTCTCAAAAAGATGGTTTTGTGAAAGGCGTAAAATTTAACCGAAACTACGGAAAATCACAGGCCCTGCACGTAGGTTTTGAAAAAGCACAGGGTGATGTGATCATCACCATGGATGCCGACCTGCAGGACAACCCTGAAGAAATCCCCGAGCTTTATGAGTTGATCACTACAGAAAATTATGACCTTATTTCGGGCTGGAAGAAGAAAAGATATGATTCTGTCCTTTCTAAGAACCTGCCTTCTAAACTGTTCAACGCAGCCGCACGAAAAACCTCCGGACTCAACCTACACGATTTCAACTGCGGATTAAAAGCCTATAAAAAGAGAGTCGTCAAAAACATTGATGTCTACGGCGAAATGCACCGTTATATTCCCGTACTGGCTAAAAATGCCGGTTATTCGCGAATTGACGAAAAAGTGGTAAAGCACCAGGCCCGCAAATACGGGAAAACAAAATTTGGGGTAGAGCGGTTTATCAATGGTTTTTTAGATCTTATCACCATCTGGTTTCTTTCCAAATTCGGAAAGCGGCCAATGCATTTGTTTGGAGCACTGGGAATACTCATGTTCGTGCTGGGATTTCTCGCCGCCGGCTGGATTGGAGCTACCAAGCTTTACAAACTGCACCACGGCCTGCCCAATATTCTTGTGACCGATAACCCGTGGTTTTACATCTCTCTTATAACCATGATCATTGGTACGCTGTTTTTTCTTACCGGTTTTCTTGGCGAACTCATTCTTAGAAGCAGCCGGGAGAAGGAACGCTACCGCATAAGCCAAACAACAGGGCAATTTTAGCATCCTTTCCCATTAAATCCTTATTTTTGTTTAAAAATAAGAGATAGCAATGAGTTACTACGATATTAAGAGCAGGGCAGAAACCTGGACAAAGGCTCCTTTTGATGCCGGTACACAACAAAAAGTTCAGGACCTTCTTCAAAACAATCCCGATGAACTTAAAGAAAGTTTTTACAGAGACCTGGAATTTGGTACCGGCGGAATGCGTGGTATCATGGGGCCGGGAACTAACAGGATCAATGAATATACCCTCGGAAAAAACACACAGGGTTTATCTAATTATCTAAAAAAGCAGTTTAAAGGGGAAGATCTTAAAGTAGTAATAGCTTTTGATTGCAGGAACAACAGTAAGGAACTCGCGCAAACCGTGGCCGATGTTTTTTCGGCAAATGGAATTCAGGTGTATCTTTTCAGCGACCTGCGCCCTACTCCCGAGCTTTCTTTTGCTGTAAAATATCTTGATTGTCATGCAGGCATCGTGCTTACCGCCAGTCACAATCCGCCGGAATATAACGGCTACAAGGTTTACTGGCAGGATGGAGGGCAACTTGTTCCACCTCAGGATAAAGAAATTGTAGAGGAGATCAACGGACTTGATTATACGGAAATCAATTTTAAAGCCGACAATGCGCTCATCAAGAAGATCGACACTGAAGTTGACGAGGCATTTGCAAAGGCTTCAGTTGAAAACGGAAGTTTTAACACACCAAATTCAGCTAAAGAAAACCTGAAGATCGTATTTACCTCTCTCCACGGAACTTCTATTACAATGATTCCGAAGGTGCTGGAGAAAGCAGGCTATAGAAACGTGGAAATTGTAAAAGAACAGGAAGAACCTAATGGGAATTTCCCAACGGTAAAATCTCCCAATCCTGAAGAACCTGAGGCCTTAAAAATGGCATTAGAGCTTGCCGCTCAAAAAAATGCAGACATCGTCATTGGCACAGACCCCGACAGCGACCGGTTGGGTGTAGCCGTAAAAGACCTTGACGGGAAAATGGTGCTGCTCAACGGTAACCAGACCATGCTGGTGATGACCTGGTTCTTACTGGAACAATGGAAGAAAAAAGATAAAATAAAAGGAAAGGAATTTGTGGGTTCCACCATAGTTTCAACTCCAATGATTCGCATCATTGCTGAAGATTATGGCGTGGAATACAAAGAAGGATTGACCGGCTTTAAATGGATCGCAAAGATGATTAAAGATCACCCTGAACTTGATTTTGTTGGCGGTGGCGAAGAAAGCTTTGGTTATATGGTGGGAGATTTCGTAAGAGATAAAGACGCGGTTACTGCTACTCTTCTTTCATGCGAGATTGCTGCACAAATGAAGGCAGAAGGCATCTCATTCTATGAAAAACTACTGGAACTTTACCAAAAGTACGGCCTCTATCGTGAAGAACTGGTTTCTTTGGTAAAAAAGGGAATTGACGGGGAAGCGCAAATTAAGAACATGATGATTAGCCTTAGAGAAAATCCGCTGAAGGAAATAGGTGGCGAAAAGGTGGTTTTGGTTGAAGATTATTTGAGCAGTGAAGCCATTAACAGTAGTACAGATTCCAGTGAAATTCAAAGGCTGGATATCCCAAAATCAAATGTTCTTATTTATTACACAGAGAACGGAACCAAAGTGGCTGCCAGACCAAGTGGCACAGAGCCCAAGATTAAATTTTATTTTAGCGTGAACGGCAGCCTTGATAAACCCGAAAATTACGACCAGGTAAGCACTGAATTATCTGAGAAAATTTCAGAAATAAAATCTGAATTAAAACTGGCGTAAGTCCTATTGAATGAATTATTTTAAGAAGATCCTTCAATTCGCAGTACCCTATAAAAGGTACGCGATATTGAATATCATTTGTAATGTTTTTTACGCTCTTTTTGGAACTTTGTCTTTCCTGGCCCTCATCCCGGTGATACAGATCTTGTTCGACAAAACAAAAAGAGTTGCTGTAGCGCCAAAATGGGAAGGCTGGAGAGAACTGAAGGATTATGTCGTAGACTGGTTCAATTATGAGGTTACTCAACGAGTGAACGAAGATGAAGTCACCGCCTTGATCTTTATTTGCGGAGTCGTGGTGGTCCTTTTCTTTCTGAAAAACCTCTTCGGCTATCTTGCAGCATTTTTTATCACTTTTCTTCGGAATGGAGTTCTAAGAGATGTCAGAAATGCCATTTATGACAAGATTCTTTCCTTACCGGTTTCTTACTTTTCTGAAAAAAGAAAAGGAGATACCATTTCCAGGATCACTGCAGATGTAAATGAGGTACAAAGTTCATTTCTATCCATCTTGGAATTGGTGGTAAGAGAGCCATTGCTCATTATTTTCACTATCACGGCAATGTTGATCATGAGCCCCACATTGACCCTTTTTGTGTTTATTTTTCTGCCTATCTCGGGATTTATAATTTCTGCAATAGGAAAAAAACTTAAAAGTAAATCAAATGAAGCACAGGAAGAAAATGGCTACTTTCTATCGCTTGTAGAAGAGACACTCTCCAGCCTAAAGATCATAAAAGGTTTTAATGCAGAAGATAAGATGAGGAACAAATTTCAGGATTCCACCAACAGGTTGAAGAATATCCTGAACAGCCTCTTAAACAGACAAAACCTCGCTTCCCCAACCAGTGAATTTCTGGGGATCTTCGTTATTGTTGTAATCCTGTGGTTTGGAGGACATATGGTGCTGGTAGAAGAAACCTTAGACGGCGCTACCTTTATTGCTTTTATGGGATTGGCTTATAATATCCTGACTCCTGCAAAACAAATAAGCAAGGCTTCTTATAGTGTTAGAAAAGGAGACGCTGCTGCAGAGCGAATTTTCCAGGTGCTGGATACACCATCTACCATTACCGACGCTCCCAATGCTGTAGAAAAGGAAAGTTTTGAAGATTCGGTTGAGATCGAAAATATCTACTTTAGATATGAAGATGAGAATGTTCTAAAGAATTTTAGCCTGAAGGTTGAAAAGGGGCAAACAGTGGCTTTAGTTGGGCAATCCGGGAGTGGGAAGTCGACTATTGCAAACCTGGTAACGCGCTTCTACGATGTAAATGAAGGAGCTATTAAAGTAGATGGTACAGACATTCGCCAAATTACCAAAAGATCGCTGAGGGAACTAATGGGACTTGTAACACAAGATTCCATTCTTTTTAATGACACAATTAGGAACAACATAAGTCTTGGGAAACGGGATGCTACCAAAGAAGAAATTATTGAAGCTCTAAAAATAGCAAATGCTTGGGAGTTTGTAAAAACGCTGCCAAAGCAACTGGATACGAACATTGGCGACAGCGGAAATAAACTTAGTGGCGGACAAAAACAGCGGCTTTCCATTGCCCGCGCAGTTTTGAAGAATCCGCCTATCATGATCCTCGATGAAGCCACCTCTGCGCTTGATACTGAAAGTGAAAGACTGGTGCAACAGGCCCTGGAAAACATGATGCGTAACCGCACGTCAATTGTGATTGCACACAGGTTGTCAACTATTCAAAACGCAGATAAGATCGTGGTGATGAAAAAAGGAGAAATAGTTGAAGAAGGCAAACATGAAGAATTGCTTTCCCTAAACGGCACCTATCAAAAGCTGGTCGCAATGCAATCTTTCGAATAAACGCAGTTTCCCATATTTTAAAAATAAAAAATGGATGAAGTAGGCTTCATCCATTTTTATTTAAATTCATTTTCCATAGTGGGGCTAATGGAAACAAATCAATTTGGAGCAAAAAAGATGGTCTTTTTTACTTGTGTAAATATACTACTAAAACCCAGTCTAGCAAATTTTTTGTGTATTTTATCTACTTTTTGTGTATTTCATCGAAAATAAGCAGCGAGAAACAATAAGTTATCTTATGCCCGATTTTATGAATAAGCGTTATCTTTACAGCTGTTTATAAAAAATAAAGGTACATAGTCACATCATCTTCCTTTGAACACTTCAGAAAAAGATCTCATAGATAACCTTAGAAATACCGAAAAAAGCCATGCCGCTTTTCGGGAACTTCTATCTCTTTATAAGGAAAGACTTTACTGGCAGATAAGGAACATTGTAAAAGATCATGATGACACAGATGATGTGCTGCAAAACACGTTCATTAAGATCTTTAAAAATATTCATCAGTTCAAGGGAGACAGCCAGTTGTTCTCCTGGATGTATCGTATAGCAACAAATGAGGCCCTGAATTTCCTTAACCAGAAAGCCCGCAAACTTAAGGTAACTTCTGAAGAACTACAGGAAAATATCGTAAACAACCTGGAAAGCGATGTCTATTTTGAGGGAGATGAGATCCAGCTGAAACTGCAAAAAGCCATCACCCGCCTACCGGAAAAACAACAACAGGTTTTTAACATGAAATACTTCCAGGAGTTGAAGTATAAAGAAATTTCTGATATCTTAGGAACATCAGAAGGTGCCTTAAAGGCATCTTACCACATTGCAGCGAAAAAAATTGAAGAATTTCTAAAAGCCAATTAAACCTTAAACAGAAAATTCGGTCAAATAAATAAATGGAAAAGAATAAGTTACCATATCATCAGCAAAAAGATTTCAAAGTTCCGGAAGGATATTTCGAAACTTTGGAGGAGCGCATTATGCAGCAGGTAACTTCATTGAACGGGAAGGAACAAACAGCCCTGCCATCAAATAATGGATTTAAAGTTCCTGAGAATTATTTTAATAATTTCGAGACTAAACTTTTCCAGAAGCTTGAAAAAGAAAAGAAAACTCCACGGGTCATTTCCCTTCTCAACAAGGAGATTTTCTATTATGTTGCAGGAGCCGCTGCCGTATTTGTTGCATTGTTCAGCACCATCTTGAACAAGCCTTCCCAACCAGTGGAATTTGGAGATCTGGAGATAAGTACTCTTGAAATCTATTTATATGAAACCCTGGAACCAGATGTTTCTCAATACCTTAACGAAGAAGAGGCTTTTCTCTCTAAAGCAGAAAATGCTGATGTAGATTTTGAAGCTGTCTACGAATACCTTAATGAGAATGTAGAAGAACCTGCAGTCTTGGTTAATGAAAAATAACATGAAAAATTTATATGTTTTAGGTCTTCTCCTTTTGAGTTCGCTGCAAATGCTCGCTCAGGACAGGAATGATCGTGAGCAGATTCAAGCCTTGAAAACTGCTTATATTACCGAAGGATTAAACCTCTCTCCAGAGGAAGCACAAAGATTTTGGCCGGTTTATAACAGGTTTGAAGAAAAAAGAAGAGATCTTCGAAGAAGAGAACATGCAGACATAGAAAACCTTGAATGCATTACTGAAAATGAAGCCAATAAAATGGTACAGGAATACGTTCAAATAGAGAGAGAAGATTACCTGCTCCAGAAACAGTTTTTTGAGGAACTGAGAGAAATATTTTCAGCCAAACGAATTATCCAGTTAAAAAAGGTGGAAGATGATTTTCACCGGAAGTTATTAAAAGAATATCGCGCAAGAAATTCGAAAAATGTTCAATAATTCACCCTATGATTACTGAACGTTATTATTCCGGATAGGCCCCCTGTCCGGAATATTTTATTTAAAACTAAGCCGTGCCAGCCGATTTTTTCCTGCAGCATAAGCCACAGAATCATTTAAAAACCTGAGAGTATAAAATCCTTCATCTGAAAGATTTTTCCAGGATTCACCACTATTTGAAGAATAGGCAATTCCCGTAAAACCAACCGCTACAATTTCTTTTCCGGCACTATTCGGCACAAAACGCACACTGCTTTTATAACCCGGCCCGGAACCGGGACTTACCAGCTGCCAGGTTTTACCTCCATCCTTCGTAATTGCCTTATTCGCATCATTGCCTTCTGGTTTAGTATAGTCTCCACCAAAGATGATCCCTGTATTTTCATCATAAAAATCTAAAGAATAAGCTCCTGTCGTAGCTTCCCCCTGTACAAGGGGTGTATCAAAAACCTCCCAGCTTTTAGCTTTATCCGGACTAAAAAATACACGTGATGCTTTTCCGCCGGAAATGATCCAGGTCTTGTCTCCCTTTATGGCAATATTTGAATTACTGGCTGCAAATGCTGCTTCACCTTCCATGGTTTCAGGTAAATTGTCACAAGAAAGCTTTTTCCAGGTCTTTCCACCGTTTCTCGTGATGATAATGGAAAGGCAATTATCCAATGGATCGCCCATTGCTATTCCTTCGGTATCATTCCAAAACATCATGGAGTCATAGAATACCTTTTCATCTTTTTCCTGGTATACCAGCCTCATTTTACCCGCGTCGCCGGTTTTGTACAGCAAAGCAGGATTTGCCACGCTCAACATGAAAAAATCTTTTGAGGTGCTCGCTACTGCCCTAAATTCAGGAAAGATGGAATCATGCTGAATTTTATTCACCTTGGTTTTATGCTGCGCCGCATTATAGAGTCCGTACATGCCGTTAGAACCGGCAAAAGCCACGTTATGCCCAATGACATCAATGGCTCTTATACTAATGGAGTCTTCGAAAACCACTTCCACTTCAACTTCAGAAAAAGCCTTTTTGCGCTGCTCATTTTCCGCGGAATTACAAGCTGCAAAAAGAATGGCGATAAGTATGAATATTTTCTTCATTTCATGTAATTTGAATATTCAAAGATAAAATTATTCCGAAGCAAAAAACCGTACCTTTGCAGCTTTAAACACATTTTATGCGCTTACACAGAAATTTAGTATTTGCAACTGTAGATGCTCTGTCCAACATATTTAACGACGGCGAATATGCCGACAAGGTCATTGAAAAAACCCTGAAACGAGACAAACGCTGGGGCTCGCGTGACCGCAGTTTTATTGCCGAAACTACTTACGACATTGTTCGCTGGAAAAGGTTATATTCTGAAATTGCCGAAGTAAAAGCTCCTTATTCAAGGGAAAATCTTTTTAGATTATTCGCGGTTTGGGCCACTTTGAGAGGAATTGAACTGCCAGACTGGAAACAACTGGAACCCACTCCTACCCGCCGCATCAAAGGAAAATTTGATGAATTAAGCAAGATTAGAAAATTCAGGGAATCTGTGCCAGACTGGCTGGATGAAATGGGTGTAAAAGAACTGGGTGAAGAAATTTGGGAAAAGGAAATTCACACACTTAATGAACAGGCGCCAGTAATTCTTAGAACCAACACCCTAAAAACCACCCGCGAAAATCTTCAAAAAGAACTTCTAAAAGAGAATATAGAAAGTTCATTTTTGGATGCTTATCCAGATGCCCTTCAGCTAACCGAACGTGCAAATGTTTTTAGAACCGAAGCTTTCCAAAATGGCTTCTTTGAAGTGCAGGATGCCTCTTCGCAGCTGGTGGCAGAGTTCCTTCAGGTCGAACCCGGAATGCGGGTGGTAGATACCTGTGCCGGTGCCGGAGGAAAAAGCCTTCACCTGGCTGCAAAAATGGATAATAAGGGGCAAATTATTTCCACTGATATTTACGCCAATAAACTCAAGGAACTTAAAAGACGTGCAAGACGTGCGGGAGCTCACAATATTGAACCGCGACTCATAGATAACAATAAGGTGATCAAAAAGCTTTACGGCTCGGCAGACAGGGTTTTGATTGACGCACCTTGTAGCGGTTTAGGAGTTTTGAGCCGTAATCCCGACGCAAAATGGAAACTTCAGCCTGAATTTATCGACACCATTAAAATGACCCAGGAGCAAATCCTTAGTCAATATTCAAAAATGGTAAAATCGGGAGGAAAGTTGGTTTACGCCACCTGCTCGGTTTTGCCTTCAGAAAATCAACAGCAGGTGGAGAAATTTTTGGAGTCCGAAGATGGTGAATCTTTTAAGCTCATTGAAGATCGTAAGATCCTTTCCAGCGAAACAGGTTTTGACGGATTCTATATGGCATTACTGCAAAAAGAATAAATTCTCTGATTATTCAGAAGTTAAAAAAGAGGTTGTAAAATGCCATTTTTGAAGCCACAAATTCAGCTGCTGAATTTGTGGCTTTTTTCATTTTTCCTGCTGTTGAAATCTCTTAAAAAAGCTTAAATTTGCTTCCTTACAAACAACACAAAATCATCCAGAATGATCCTATTCTTTGGTAATCATCCCAATAAGTTTTACGCCGTCCAGACTAATAAATCGCTTTCGGCTGAAAACATCTCCAAACTAAACTGGTTATTTGGAAACGCGAAATACTTAAACAAATCTGCCCTGGCAGATTTTTTTGTTGGGCCCCGTGCCGCCATGATTACACCGTGGAGTACCAATGCCGTAGAGATCACCCAGAATATGGGAATTGAGGGAATTGTTCGTATTGAAGAATTCCTGCAGGTAGATCGCCATTATTCCAATTTTGACCCGATGCTTTCGCAAAAATATGACGGGCTTGATCAGGATATTTTTACCATCAACATTGAACCCGAACCGGTAAAGGAAATCGAAGATATTGCCGAATACAACCAAAAAGAAGGATTGGCTCTAAATGCCGAAGAAGTTGAATACCTGGAAAAGCTTTCAAAAAGATTAGGACGAAAATTAACCGATTCTGAAGTTTTCGGATTTTCACAGGTAAACTCAGAACACTGCAGGCACAAGATCTTCAACGGAACTTTTGTGATCGACGGAGAAGAAAAACCCGTTTCCCTTTTTAAACTCATCAGAAAAACTTCGGAAGAAAATCCGAATGAAATAGTTTCAGCATATAAAGATAACGTTGCCTTTCTAAGAGGTCCACGCGTGGAGCAATTCGCTCCAAAATCTGCCGATAAACCAGATTTCTATAAGAAATCTGATTTTGAATCGGTAATCTCTTTAAAAGCTGAAACGCATAACTTTCCTACTACCGTAGAACCTTTCAACGGAGCCGCTACCGGAAGCGGTGGAGAAATCAGGGACCGGCTTGCCGGCGGAAAAGGTTCGTTGCCTTTGGCAGGAACTGCGGTTTATATGACCTCCTATTCCAGGCTTGAGGAAAACCGGGAATGGGAAAAGGCGATGCCGGCAAGGCCATGGCTTTACCAGACTCCCATGGATATTCTTATCAAAGCTTCCAACGGAGCTTCAGACTTCGGAAACAAATTTGGACAGCCTTTGATCACAGGCTCCATATTAACCTTTGAACATTCAGAAAATGATCGTCCGCTGGCATATGATAAAGTAATTATGCAAGCCGGCGGAATTGGCTACGGAAAAGCGAGCCAGGCGATCAAAGATGTTCCAAAAAAGGGAGATAAGATCGTGGTTTTAGGAGGGGAAAATTACCGCATCGGGATGGGCGGTGCCGCAGTTTCTTCCGCAGATACAGGAGAGTTCAGCAGCGGAATTGAGCTTAATGCCGTACAACGATCCAACCCCGAAATGCAGAAAAGAGCCGCCAACACTATACGGGCGATGGTGGAAGCAGATGAAAATCCAATAGTTTCCATCCATGATCACGGTGCCGGCGGACATTTGAACTGCCTGAGCGAACTGGTAGAAGATACCGGAGGAAATATTGATCTGGACGCGCTTCCTGTGGGAGATCCAACTTTATCAGCAAAAGAGATCATTGGAAATGAATCTCAGGAAAGAATGGGATTGGTCATTGGTGAAAACGACCTTATCACAATGAGAAAGATTGCAGAGCGTGAGCGTACTCCGTTGTATTCTGTGGGAAATGTGACCGAAGACAGGCAGTTTACCTTCGAAAGCAAAACTTCGGGCGAGAAACCAATGGATCTGGCGTTGGGCGATATGTTCGGAAGTTCTCCAAAAACCATCATGGAGGATAAAACTGTTAAAAGAAACTATTCAGAAATAGCATATTCAGCTGAGAATCTGCACAAGTACCTGGAGCAGGTGTTACAGCTGGAAGCCGTAGGTTCAAAAGACTGGCTCACCAATAAAGTTGATCGTTGTGTGACGGGAAAAGTGGCAAAACAGCAGACTGCCGGACCTTTGCAGTTGCCGCTAAATAACTGCGGAGTAATGGCGCTCGATTACAACGGAAAAGAAGGAGTCGCGACTTCGATTGGCCACTCCCCCATTTCGGCTTTGGTCGATCCTGTGGCAGGTTCGAAAAATTCAATTGCAGAAGCCCTTTCCAACATCGTCTGGGCACCGCTTGAAAAAGGATTGAAATCAGTTTCCCTTTCGGCTAACTGGATGTGGCCGTGCAACAACGAAGGCGAAGACGCCCGGTTGTATGAGGCTGTTCAGGGAGTTTCAGACTTTGCAATTTCTCTGGGCATCAATATCCCAACCGGAAAAGATTCGCTTTCGATGAAACAAAAATATAAAGATAAAGATGTGCTTTCCCCGGGAACGGTAATTATTTCTGCTGCAGGACATTGTGATGACATCACCAAAGTCGTGGAGCCTGTGCTGCAAAAGGACGGTGGTGCGATTTATTATATCAATTTATCGCAGGATTCTTATAAATTGGGCGGTTCTTCTTTTGCGCAGATCCTGAATAAAATCGGCAATGAAGTTCCTACCATAAAAGACAATGAAAAATTCGGAAAGACCTTTAATGTGCTTCAGGAGTTGATAAAGAAAAACCTAATTCTTGCCGGTCATGATATTTCTTCGGGTGGATTGATCACTACCCTCCTGGAAATGTGCTTTGCAGACATAGATCTTGCTGCGAAGCTCGATCTTTCAGCATTGAACGAAAAAGATACTGTAAAACTGCTTTTTTCAGAGAACTGCGGAATTGCTTTCCAGGCGAAAGATGCTTCCGTAGAGTCCATCCTATCTGAAAATGATATAGAATTCTTTAAAATAGGAACTCCTTCCGAAGGAAAAATTCTTAGCATCAAAAATGGCACTGAAGAGCTGGAATTTAATATTCCGAAGTTGCGGGATACCTGGTCAAAAACCTCTTTTTTGCTCGATCAAAAACAAAGCGGATTTGAGAAAGCAACAGAGCGGTACAGAAATTACGCTAAACAACCGCTACATTTTAGATTTCCGGAGCATTTTACAGGGAAACGACCTCTCGACTCCGCTCGAGGTGACAAAAAGATAAAAGCGGCGATCATTCGGGAAAAAGGATCTAATTCTGAGAGGGAAATGGCCTATGCAATGGATATGGCAGGGTTTGATGTGAAAGACGTTCATATGACGGATTTAATCACCGGTCGTGAAACCCTTGAGGATATACAGTTCATCGCTGCGGTAGGTGGATTTTCAAACTCCGATGTTCTGGGAAGTGCAAAAGGCTGGGCCGGGGCTTTCCTATATAACGAAAAAGCAAAAGCGGCACTGGATAACTTTTTTGCACGCGAGGACACACTTTCTATTGGTGTTTGTAATGGTTGCCAACTGTTCGTAGAACTTGGATTATTAAACCCAGATCATGAAGAAAAACCAAAAATGCTGCACAATGATTCGGGTAAATTTGAATGTAATTTTACTTCGGTGGAAATTTCAGAAAATGATTCTGTAATGTTACATACCCTTTCGGGCAGCAGACTCGGAATTTGGGCAGCGCACGGGGAAGGAAAATTTAGTTTTCCATATGCAAAGGAACACTACAACATCATTGGTGAATATGGCTACGAGACCTACCCCTCAAATCCTAATGGTTCGCATAACAATACCGCCATTTTAGCCAGTGACAATGGAAGACATGTAGCGATCATGCCACACCTGGAGCGGTCTACTTTTCCCTGGAATTGGGCTTACTATCCTAAAGACAGGCAGGACGAGGTTTCTCCATGGGTAGAAGCTTTTGAGAATGCGAGGAAATGGCTTGAAAAGAAAAACTAGAGCATCAAAAAAGGCGGACTATGGTCCGCCTTTTTGATGCTTTAATTCCGATTTTCTAGCTTTCAGTGAGAGGATATTCTTCAAAAATGGCATTTACCAGCTCCCTCATGGCCTGTGGGTTTGGTTGATCATATAAGGGATCTGAAGTAACGCCTTTCCATACAGTTTGCTTGGTTTCCCTGTCTACCAGGTTAATGATCACAGTACCCTGTTCATAAGCATAAGTATCTGTATCATATCCAACAATTCCACCGCCAAAGGTGTTATAACCACGGTAATAATAAGAATTATAATAAGGACTTACGCTCCCAACACCTGCTGTATAAGGATATGTAGCATACATGGGGTCTGTCGTTGTTTCTCTTTCAATTTCGGTCCTGGTGCTAACAAGTACAAGTAAATCTGGGTTATCACGTTCCAGTGTATATCCTGCCTCACGCATATTTTGGTTTACCGATTCCACAACGAGCTGGTTAATACTTTCGTCATTATAAGATTTACCGGGGACTTCGGCATTAGAATTAGGTAAAAAAGCAAAGGTGCTGTATTTACTTAGATCAACATTCGAAGGGCGGGCAGTTTCCACTCCCGGTCCACAACTTGCTACTGTAAAAAGTATAAATGCAAAAAGTAATAGATAAATTCGTTTCATAGTCATTTTTTTTGGATTCAGCTAAAAATAAAAACATATTTTACTGAATCACAATTAATTAAAACACTTTAACCTCAATCGTTAAATTTTAGAGAAATTTAAGTATGACAGGTATTTATGCATATTAATACATCTTTTTCACATTTCCATATGATTTTGAAACACCTGTTTTTCTTACCTTTTAGAAAAAACATACCAAAACAAAAGCTATGACAGTAAAAGAAAAAGATGAAAAATTTTTTGGTCGCGGTGGGCCGGTTTTAGATCTGAAAGTAGAAAGAGCTAAAGGCAGTTATATTTACGATGCCCATGGAAAAGAATATGTGGATTTCTTAGGAGGTGCCGGTGTGGGTAACCTCGGGTGGGGTCTTGAAGATGTGGAACTGGCTATAAGAAATTCTAAAAGGCCTTCTTACGTATACCCTCACTTCTACTACAAACCATGGACAGAGCTGGCCGAGCTTCTCGCGGCAGTAACTCCAAAGCATCTCACGACCAGCTTTCGAATGACAGGAGGCTCTGAGGCGGTAGACGCCGCACTTCAAATGGCCATGATGTATACAGGCCGAAAGAAGATATTGTCCATAGAGGGAAGTTACCATGGCAACACCTTTGGGGCTTTAAGCGCTGGCACCTCTTCAAATGGCGCTAAATTTCATAATTTATTACCAGGTTTTGAAAAGATCAACACGCCTTTAAACCAGGATTCACTTAATGAGATAGAAAAGAAACTAAAAGGCAATGAATATGCGGCCTTTATTATGGAACCGGTCATTGTCAACCTGGGAGTTGTGATTCCGGAGGAAAGTTTCATGGAAAAACTGGACCAGCTGTGCAAGGAACACGGTACACTGTTGATCATGGATGAAGCCATTACCGGGTTCTACAGAACCGGTAAATTCTTCGCTTCAGAACACTACAATATTAAGCCAGATATTATGTGCCTGGCCAAAGCATTATCATCTGGTTATGCAGGCATGGGCGCAGTAATGACTACTTCGGAAATTGCCAAAGCCGTCAAAGGAAAAATTGGATTGTATTCCTCCTATGGCTGGCACCCTGTAGGCACAGATGCGGCCATTGCCACTATAAATTATTTGCTGAACCATACAGAAGAACTTTTGAACAACATCGAAGAGGTAAGCAGCATATTCAAAAATGAGCTTTTAAAGATCAATTTTAAAGAAACTCCTGAAATCAGGATTAAAGGAATGGCTGTTGCTGTAGATCTAAAAGATGAAGGCTATGCTTCAGAAGTCAAAAAGAAAGCCCTCAAAAACGGACTTCTAATGAATACGGAAGGAAGCAGCCTTTCCTTTCTTCCAGCGCTGAATATAGACAGGGAAACAGTATATAAAGGTTTAAAAATCCTTAAGCAAACGGTAGAGTAAACAAAAAAGCTTCCCCTTTAAATCCTGATCCTTAATAAGCTGGGGTCAGGATTCTTTTTGCTTGAATAAAAGCGATTAGATTTTTCATGAATGTCCGGAAAAGTTAAAGATAAAACCTTTTCCGAAGAATTATTAAATTCATAAAATATGCGGCTATTAATTTTAAATTAAATTTGAAATACTTCTCCTTTTTGCTATTTTGCAAGGTATATATTAATCAATCCTCCACATGACCGAGATTAAACGATTATTTGATTTCCCATATTATCAGCTGAACAATGCACCTCTTGAAAAGTCCTTAGTAACAAAAACTAACGGTAGCTGGGAAGCTATTTCAACCAGAGAATACATTGACAGAGCTAATGCCGTAAGCCGTGGTTTACTGCGCATGGGAATAAAGCCCAATGATAAGATCGCTGTAATTTCAACTAACAATCGAACCGAATGGAACGTGTTGGATATTGGGGTTCTCCAAACAGGAGCTCAAAATGTCCCTATATATCCCACAGTTTCCGAAGAAGATTATGAATATGTGATCAATCATAGTGAAGCGATTTACTGTTTTGTGTCAGACAAGGAGGTACTTGATAAACTAAGAAGCGTTCAAAAAAATACAGGCCTCAAAGGCGTATTTTCTTTTGATGAAATTCCGGGCTGTGATAACTGGAAAAAAGTGCTTGAAATGGGCCAGGATGAGTCAAACCAGGACGAGGTAGAGGCACGAAAAAAGGCAGTGAATGAAGATGATCTCGCAACGCTTATCTACACCTCAGGAACCACCGGTAAGCCCAAAGGTGTCATGCTTACTCACAAAAATATTGTAAGCGACGTCTTATTGAGCTCAGACCGTGTTCCGTTTGAATTTGGAACCTTTGTAGGGCTAAGTTTCCTGCCTGTCTGCCATATTTTTGAAAGAATGATTTTGTACCTGTATCAGTATTACAGTGTTTCCATTCATTTTGCCGAATCTATTGAAAAAATAAGCGATAACCTCAAAGAGGTCAAGCCTCATGTAATTTCAGCTGTACCGCGATTACTGGAAAAAGTATATGATAAAATTATTGCCAAGGGTTCAACAGTTGGCGGAGTGAAACAGAAACTGTTTTTCTGGGCGGTGGAACTCGGTTTGGAATATGAACCCTATGGCGCAAATGGCTGGTGGTATGAAACCCGTCTGTCGGTGGCCCGTAAGTTAGTGTTCTCCAAATGGAAAGACGGGTTGGGAGGAAGAATTGAACTTATTGTTTCCGGTAGTGCCGCCTTACAACCAAGACTGGCAAGAGTTTTTGCAGCTGCGGGAATTCCCGTCATGGAAGGTTACGGCTTAACCGAAACTTCCCCTGTTATTGCTGTAAATGATCAAAGACACAAAGGCTTCAAAATTGGCACTGTGGGAAGGGTTCTTAGAGAGGTGGATGTGAAAATAGCCGAAGACGGTGAAATCCTTACCAAAGGTCCCAATGTAATGAAGGGCTATTACAAAGATGAAGAGAAAACCCGCGAAGCCATTAATGAAGATGGTTACTTCCACACAGGTGATATTGGTGAACTTGATACTGAAGGCTTTCTTAAAATAACCGATCGTAAGAAGGAAATGTTTAAAACCTCGGGTGGGAAATATGTCGCCCCCCAAATCATAGAAAATCAAATGAAGCAATCACGTTTTATTGATGAGATCATGGTAATTGGGGAAGGAGAAAAAATGCCTGCAGCTTTTGTGCAGCCCAATTTTGATTTCTTAAGGGAATGGGCAAACCGCAAAAATATTGAGGTTGGTCCTTCCAATGAAGACCTTATAGAAAATCAGGAAGTAAAGGAAAGAATTCAGGAAGAGATAGATTTTTACAATCAAAAGTTCGGGAACTGGGAAAAGATCAAACGTTTTGAACTTACTCCCGATGTTTGGAGCATTGAAGGAGATCACCTCACTCCTACCATGAAATTGAAGAGAAGAAATATTTTAAAGCTCTACCAAAACCTTTACAATGATATATATGAAAAATAGGCTTTTTGACTACTATTCTTTTGAATGTCCGGGTGGAACTGTTTTCCCGGACATTTCTTTTTAAAATAGTATCACAATTTGAAGGAATCGGTAAAATTCAAATCGGTCGAAAATCTTAATTTAGCAGGTAAACCTTATATAAATGCACAAATTATTTTATGCTCTTCTGGCTGTTTTTCTCATCGGCTGCAACGAAACTGAAAAAGCGGATTTAGATTTTTTTCCTGCTAAAAATGATAATTTTAAATATTCAGGAAGAACTGAAGCCAAAGAAACCGGAATGGCACTTATTAATTCGGCTGCTTCGGTGAGCACCCGGGTTTTTGGTGATACCTGCGTCGTCTACCTGCAAAGCGATAATGATGAGCATCATTACGTTTCCCTTCAGCTTAATGAAGGGCTTTTAGGACGATACAGGATAAAGCAGGATTCTATCAAAATTCCTTTGCCATCTAAAGAGGAAGGTGCCCTCCTTCACATATACAAAGATACAGAGGCCTCAAACGGGGCCGTGATTTTTAAAGGTCTTTCTGCAAAGAAGATCCAGCGCATCGCCGATGATAACCGTCCTGAAATTGAATTTATAGGAAATTCTATTACCTGCGGAATGGGTGCCGACCGGCGTGAGATTGATTGTGAAGAAGGCGAATGGTACGATCAACACAATGCCTACCTCGCTTATGGGCCGCGTGTAGCACGGGCACTAAACCTTAACTTTGAATTGAGCTGTGTCTCGGGTATGGGAATGTACCGCAACTGGAATGATGAAGACCAGCCGGTGATGCCCAATGTTTACCCCAATCTTTACCTAAACGGCGATGACTCACAAAAGACCGATCTGGAATCAAATTCTCCTGAAATTGTTAGTATCGCCTTAGGAACCAACGATCTTTCTTTGGGAGATGGTGAAAAAGAACGCACAAATTTTGATCCTGAAAAATTTACACAAAGCTACATCTCATTTGTAGAAAACATATTTGCCTATTACCCCCAAACCAAAGTTGCTCTCATTTCCAGCCCCATGATTGGTGAAAAGGAAGACGATATTTTGGTAACTTGCCTTATGAACGTAAAAGCGCATTTTGCAGAAAATCCGGTTTTTGTATATGATTTTGAAAAAATGGATGCCGGCGGATGTACTTCCCATCCAGACATTGAAGATCACCGTGCGATGGCACAGGAACTTATTCCGTTCTATAAAGAAATTCTCAACTTATAATTAAAATTATGACGACCTATTCAGCTTCAGAAGACAGATATGATAAAATGAAATACCGCCGATGCGGACAGAGCGGAATTCTCCTGCCAATGATCTCCCTGGGCCTGTGGCACAACTTCGGAGATGTGGATGACTTTGACAACAGCCGAACCATTCTAAGAACTGCTTTCGACAACGGAATTACCCATTTTGACCTTGCCAATAATTACGGGCCACCATACGGTTCAGCAGAAAAGAACTTCGGAAAGATCTTTAAAGAGGATTTCAAGCAGTACCGCGATGAATTAATCATTTCCACCAAGGCGGGTTGGGACATGTGGCCGGGTCCTTACGGAAATTTTGGTTCCAGGAAGTATCTTATCGCCAGCCTGGATCAATCTCTTCAAAGAATGGGACTGGATTACGTTGATATTTTTTACCATCACCGCCCAGATCCCGAAACTCCCCTCGAAGAAACCGTGCTCGCACTGGATCATATTGTGCGACAGGGAAAAGCGCTTTATGTGGGAATCTCCCAGTATTCTGCAGATGAGACAGATCGAGCGGCAGAAATTCTGAAGGAATTGAAAACGCCATTCCTTATTCACCAGCCCCGTTACAACATGCTGGACAGATGGGTTGAAAATGGACTTTTAGACACTCTGGGAAGAGAAGGTGTGGGAAGCATTGTTTTCTCTCCGCTTGAACAGGGGATCCTTACTTCCAAATACCTTGACGGCATTCCCGAAGATTCAAGAGCTGCTATTGAAGGAGGTTATCTTGACAAAGAAATAATTACTCCGGAATTAATAACGAAAGTTAAAAAGCTCAATGAGCTGGCCGAATCCAGAGGCCAAAGCCTTGCACAAATGGCGATTTCCTGGCTGTTAAAAGACGAGCGTATAACCTCTGTCCTTGTAGGTGTAAGCAAAGTATCCCAACTTCAGGATAACATTTCTAGTCTTAAAAAGCTCGAATTTAGCGATAATGAACTTGAGCAGATAGAGCGCATTTTAAAAAAAGAATAAAATGAGAACAATTTTTAATATTCTGATTTTACTGATGATAAGCACTACCTCCTTTGCCAATGTGAGTCTGCCCAAGATTTTTTCAGATAACATGGTGTTGCAGCGCAATGCCGAAGTAAAAATATGGGGATGGGCAAAACCTGGTGAAGAAGTTAGTATTCGCACCACCTGGAGTGAGGAAGTTTATAAAACAAAACCAAACAATATGGCCTATTGGGAAGTGATTCTTTCCACTCCCGATGTACGCGGTAGCCAACAGGTAACCGTTCAAGGCTACAATCAAATAGTACTTAAAAATGTGCTCTTAGGAGAAGTTTGGCTGGTCTCGGGGCAATCCAATATGGAGTGGAGCGCAGATGCAGGAATAACGAATGCCGAAGAAGCCATTGCAGGGGCAGAGAATCCAAAAATAAGGTTTTTTAGCGTGGTTCATCGCACTGCCGAAGATCCGCAGCAGGATCTCGAAGGAAGTTGGGTGGAAAGTACGCCCCAAAGCATGCGCTATTTTAGCGCAGTCGCTTATTTCTTCGGAAAAAAGCTGCAGGAAGAGCTAGATGTTCCTGTAGGTCTCATTAATTCCAGCTGGGGCGGAACTCCTGCCGAAGTCTGGATCCCTTCAGAAAAAATAAACGAAAACGAACGGCTTTCTGAAGCTGCTGCCCTCCTACCCGATGTTGAATATGGCCCGAATGCACCGGGAAGTATTTACAACGCCATGATTGCACCTCTCATTCCATTTAAGATTGCAGGAATCCTTTGGTACCAGGGAGAATCCAATACCGGAAACGCCGAATATTATGAGGAAATGTTTTCCAGTCTCATTCAAAGCTGGCGTACAAAATGGGAGGAAGAATTGCCATTTTACTATGCCCAGATCGCGCCTTACGACTACGGCGACAACTTTGCCGGCGTAAAAGTACGCGATGCACAACGCCGGGTTCTGGCTCTTCCAAAAACCGGAATGATCATGACCAGCGATATTGGAAATGTAAAGGATATTCACCCGCGCAACAAATTAGATGTAGGACTCAGGTTTGCAAAACTCGCACTAAGTGAAATTTACAACAAAGAAACCGGTGACGCCTATGCACCACTTTTTGATCATGCTGAAGCTGATGGCTCCATCGTAAAAGTTCATTTTTTAAATGCGGATGGTCTTTACTTCGATAAGAATGACGTTGCCTCCCAATTTGAAGTTGCAGGAGAAAACGGCAATTTTCACAGGGCCGATGTGAAGATCGAAAACGGCAAAGTACTCCTGAGCTCCCCAGAAGTAAAAAATCCTGAATATGTGCGATTCTCCTGGGGAAATATGAGCACTTCAAATCTTTTTAATGCCGCGGGATTGCCGGCTTCCAGTTTTACAGAAGAAGTAAAATAATAACAATAGAAAAAGGCTGTTTAAGAGGGTCTGTAAATTAAACTCTGTCTGATGTTTCAATTCCTCTGGGGCTAGCCCCAGAGGAATTGGCATTTATGGCGAGGGGTATTCTGCCCCCAAATTTAATATAAAATTGCTGGATTGTCAGGCTCCAATTATGCAAAGGAGCTGTCCATTTCTTCTCGATATTCTTTGTGGCCAGGTAAACCAGCTTGAGCAAGGACATGTCGTTGGTAAAAGCTCCTTTGGTCTTGGTGACTTTCCGGATCTGGCGGTGGAAGCCTTCCACGGCGTTAGTGGTGTAAATGATTTTTCTAATTGGTTCGGTGTATTGAAAATACTGGGATAGCTGCTCCCAATTACGCTGCCAGCTTTCTATGACTACAGGATATTTACTGCCCCATTTCTCTTCCAAATTCAGAAGTTCATATTCCGCTACCTCTTTGTTTACTGCTTTGTAGACCTTTTTTAAATCTCTCATAAACTCCTTCTGATCCTTGGAAGCAACGTATTTAAGGGAGTTACGGATCTGGTGCACTATACAAAGCTGTACCTGTGCTTTTGGATATACACTTAGGATCGCTTCTGTAAAGCCTTTGAGGTTATCAGTACAAGCAATAAGGATATCCTGTAGTCCCCGGTTGTGCAAGTCTGTAAGTACCTGTAGCCAAAAATTGGCACCTTCACTCTCAGAAATATACATTCCCAAAACTTCTTTATACCCTTCTTTGGTAATGCCCAGGATGTTGTAGAGTGCTTTATGGGTAATCTTCCCATCGACTTTGACTTTATAATGCATTGCATCGAGCCATACAATGCAGTAGAGAGGTTCTAAAGGACGACTCTGCCAGGCTTTTACATCAGGAATAATCTGATCGGTAATTTGACTTAAAACAGTGTGGGAGATATCGGTATCGTAAATTTCTTTGATATGCCCTGAAATATCCCTATAACTCATCCCTAGCCCGTAAAGGCCAATGATCTTTTCGGAGAGGTTATCCGCTAAAATGGTTTGCCGCTTTTTGACCAGTTCTGGTTCAAAGCTACTTTGGCGATCCTGGGGAGTATCAATATCAAAAGATCCAAAGCCACTTTTGAGCTTTTTCTTTCCTTTGCCATTGCGTTTATTGCCACTAGATCTTTGCTCCGAATCTAAATGAGCATCCATCTCTGCCTGTAATGCCTTCTCGATGACATTCTTCAGCATTGGCGCAAATGCACCATCTGAACCAAAAAGGCTTTTGCCAGACATAAACTGGTCAAGCACTTTGTTCTCAAATTCTTGTTGTTCTTTTGTTGTCATAATCTGTCTGAATGAAATTAATAAATAATTATATTCAGACAGAGTTTATTTTACACCCTCGTTTAAGAAGTCGATTTACATCAACCTGAACTTGTATCAGGTTCTTTAGAAATCTGGAGAACCAGATTATAAGATTCTGAAATAAATTCTGAATGACGGTTTTAGACAATCTTCTTAAACAGCCTCTTAACTTTATAAAAGCTTAGAATTTACTGGATAAAAACTTCAAGTAATTCGGCATTTTTGGATGAAATGCTTACTTCTTTATTCTTAGCCGGAACCAAAACCGTTTGACCTTGCTCTATTACTTCAGAATTTCCGTTCACAGCAATTTCTGCCTTTCCACTCACGCACATATAGATTACGAAAGAGTCTAGATTGCTGTAATCTTTTTCTACCTGTCCCTCCACCGGAAGGAAATTCGTGGTAAAATATTCGCAGCTCGCGATATTGGCAGATTCATTCCTGACTGAATCGTAATTTAGCCTGAAATCATCTTTTTTCTCAAAATCTATGGCATCAATTGCCAGCGCAGTATGCAGTTCCCGTGAATTTCCTTCTGCATCCTTCCTGTCCCAGTCGTAGATTCGATACGTAATATCTGACGTCTGCTGAATTTCAGCTAAAAGGACTCCGGCGCCAATGGCGTGTACTTTCCCGGTGTTTATAAAGAAAGCATCACCTTTTTGCACTTTTTCGAAATTAAGTACTTCGGTTATTTTCCCTTCCTCCAGCTGTTTTATATAATCCTGCTTGCTAAGCGACTCTTTAAAGCCCACGTTGATTTCTGCACCTTCATCGGCCTGCATGATGTACCACATTTCGGTTTTTCCGAAGGAATTGTGACGCTGTTTAGCCAGCTCATCGTTTGGGTGAAGTTGAACAGAAAGTTCTGTCTTCGCATCTATGAACTTGATTAACAAAGGAAACTCTGCACCAAACTGCTGGTAAATCTTATTTCCGAGGAGATCTTCTTTATATTCAACAAGCAGCTGGCTTAAAGATTTTCCTTTCAAAACACCATTTTCGACTGTGGAAACCGCTTCTTTCACTCCTGAAATTTCCCAGCTTTCTCCTACATTGCTTTGATCTGTTTCTTTATTGAGTACTTCTTTCAGTTTATTTCCACCCCATATCTTTTCCTTAAGAATTGGAGTGAATTTTATTGGATAATCAAGCATTTCTTATGATTTTGGTTGGACACCAAAAGTAAACAATATTTTCCTTTTTAATTCTGCTCTTCAAGTACAAAAGAAGCCTTCATAGTATCTGCCGAGCTTCCTCCTACAAACACTTCAAACTCTCCCGGCTCAACCACATATTCTCCCTGCTGATTATAAAAACCTAATTCTTCCTGGGTAAGTCTAAAATTTACCGTCTTTGTTTCGCCTTTTTTAAGCTCCACCAATTCAAAACCTTTCAATTCCTTTACAGGGCGAATAACGCTTCCATACAGGTCACGAATGTAAAGTTGCACCACCTCTTTGCCATCACGATTCCCCGTGTTGCTAACTTCTACCGAAACCTCTACCGGTTCATTCATGGCAAAGGAGCTTTTATTCAGCTGTAAATTGTCGTATTCGAAAGTGGTGTAACTCAATCCATAGCCAAAAGGATACAGCGGTGTATTTTCAACATCCATATAATGTGACCAGAAAACCATATTATCACCCGGCTGAGGATCTACGGGACGCCCTGTATTGCCGTGATTGTAATAAATTGGCGTTTGCCCAACATTCCGCGGGAAGGTCATGGGCAGCTTTCCACTTGGATTATAGTCGCCATAAAGAACCTGGGCAACTGCGTTCCCGGTTTCAGTTCCAAGATGCCAGGCTTCAACAATGGCCGGAATATTTTCTGCCGCCCAGCTAATTGCCAATGGCCGGCCGTTATTTAATACCAGCACCACATTCTCGTTTGCTGCATATACTTTTTCCAGTAATTCCTGCTGCACCCCCGGAAGATCAAGATTGGTTCGGCTTCGGCCTTCTCCACTCTGGAATCCATGTTCGCCAAGTACAATCACCACCACATCGGCGTCTTTTGCAACTTCAATTGCCGCATCAAATCCGCTTGTATCAGTAGTATTAAAATTAAGTTCATTGATAAAAGTTACCTGTTCTGTGACGAGGTCTGCTCCTTTCTCGAATACAAGTTCATTGCCCTCATACTTTTGCATTCCTTCAAGTACAGAAACCGCTGTATTATCATCGGAAGCGATTCTCCAGCTTCCAAGCGGACTGTTCTTATCATTGGCCAAAGGTCCAATCAAAGCTATTTTTTGACCTTCTTTTTTCAGCGGAAGGAGGTCATTTTCATTTTTAAGCAATACAATAGACTTTTTTGCCATGTCTAAAACTGCCTCCCGGTTCTCTGCGCTTCCCACTATTTCTTTCTCTCTTTGCTCATCCAGGTACCTGTAAGGATCATCAAATAATCCCAATTCATATTTTACTCGAAGAATTCTTCTCACGGCGTCATCAACTAAAGCCTCGTCCACTTCTCCATCTCTTACCAGGTCCACGAGCTCATTTACATAAGAATAAGCTTCCATGTCCATATCAACACCGGCTTGTACCGCTCTCTTAGCTGCCATCCTCTCATCCTTAACAAAGCCGTGCGTGGCCATTTCTTCAATAGACGCATAATCTGAAATCACATAGCCTTCAAAGCCCCATTTGTCTTTAAGAATATCTCTTAAAAGGAACTCACTTCCTGTAACGGGCACCCCGTTGATCTCATTAAAGCCATTCATAAAGGTTTTTACTCCGGCTTTTTCCGCAGCCCTGAAAGGAGGCAATACGATGTTGTAAAGGGTAAGGCTTCCAATATCTGCTTTGTTATATTCACGTCCTGCTTCAGCAAAACCATAACCTGCAAAATGTTTGGCGGTTGCAGCAATCGTTAAGGGATCTGAAAGATCTTCTCCCTGGAATCCCTGCACCCTTGCCACCGCAATCTTACTTCCCAAAAAGGGGTCTTCACCACCACCTTCCATAACACGGCCCCAGCGCGCATCGCGGGAAATATCGACCATAGGCGCAAAGGTCCAATTTATTCCTGAGGCAGCTGCTTCGGAAGCTGCAACTTCAGCAGATTTTTTGATCGCTTCCATATCCCAACTTGCAGACTCTGCCAGCGGAATTGGGCTTAAAGTTTTATAGCCATGAATGACATCAAAACCTATAATAAGCGGAATGCCAAGTCTGGTTTCGTTCACTACCAGTTCCTGAACTGCCCTTACCTGGTCCACACCTCTTACAGTAAGCATAGATCCCACAAGCCCGCTGCGAAGATGCTCGTACTTTTCTTCTGCACTTCCACCTTCGGGAGCCGGCCCGGTTACTTCCCAGAAGCCGTTGTACTGGTTCATTTGCCCTACTTTCTCTTCCAGGGTCATGATACTAAGCAAAGAATCCACTTTTCTGGTAATGGGGTCATTGCTTACGTTAGTAACTTTTTCTGATCCTGATTGCATATTAGAGGTGTTTCCGGATGTTTGCTGAGAACTGCAGGCAGCTATAGTTGCTATAGAACCTGCTAAAACAGAAAATATTATTGATTTCTTCATATCTACAATTATTTATGGTCGTTTTATTAATTCGGAAGCGTGTAAAAATCCTGCATATCCTCCAGCAGCATTGGTTCTTCCATTTCCACAAATTCCAGGAAATCTTCATCGCCGTCCACCCCGGGAACAGGCACCGTATATTCATTGGCTGAATTTTGCCAGAACATCATAAACCCTATCTCCACATCATCCCCTGTAAGCACTTCATACAATTTTTCTGAAAAGAAATTTGCAGGCAAAGGATTCCCGGCACCTGCAAAGAACCCGGTTTCGGTAAGGGCAGCGATCTTTACCTTTTCTTCAGCAAGATCTGAAACGATTTTCAGCTTTTCATTTGCTATTGGAATGCGCGAAACATCCTGCGGTAAAAGATCTCCGTAATTGTCCATTCCCAGGATATCCACATATTCATCGCCGGGATAACGCTGCAGATAAAGGCTTGAAGAAGCGTAGGAATTATCGGGGGCGTAGGCGTAAAGGATATTGTGCACCTCAAGCTCATCGCGTAAATATTCTACTGTAAACCTCCAAACGGTTTTAAAGTCCTGCGGTGATGCATAAGCAGCTCCCCACCAGAACCAATCGCCATCAAATTCATGAAAAGGCCTGAAGATCACCGGGGCGAGCGTACCGTCACTCCCTTTAATGCTCTTCACCACTTCCGCTACTTTTTGCAGTTTTTCTTTGTAATAATCATGGTTTGCACCACCCGGAAGTATACTTTTAAAAGCATTTGCCTTCTGAAATTCGGTCATTTCGGAAGTGTAAAATGCGTCTCCTTCATAAGGTTCCCGCAGGTGCCAGGTGAAATGATTGATCATTCCCCTGTTATAGGCTTCGATAGCATCTGCAATGATATTTTGTTCCTGCTGGTAAAACCAGTTGTTAGCTTCACCGTTGTTATTATCATCGGTAATGAACATAAAATCAAGGCCAATCAAACCGGGATCGCTTCCGGTGGTCTTTTTAATGTCAGATTCCCCGGCATTGTCGTTGTAAAATGCACGGAAAGCTTCCTGTTGTCCCACGACAAAATGAGATTCAGAAATGGTTTTTAGGTGATAGAACAAAGCCACCGTTTCATTTGTAGCGGCAGGATCTACCATGTACGTCCTGGTGTCTCCCGGCTGAAGGACAAACGCCTCTTCCTCCTCATCATCATCGTCATCATCCCCGTCATCATCGGGATTTTCTACTGGGTCTGTCGGTTCCTCTGGTTGCCCCGGATCATCTTTGCTGCAGCCTATAAGCATTGTGCTGGCAAAAAACAGTAACAATGGTAATTTTTTCATGAATATCGTTTTATTAATTGAATGCAGCCCCTTGAGTTGTGATAAGGGCATTTCCACATTCCCAGTTTATCTTCTTTCTTGTATGGCTGATTGTTTTCATCAATTCTGAAAAACCACTCCCCGTTTTCCGAATCGATTATGTGTTGTTTTGTGTATTCCCAGATGTCAAAAATGGCATTTTGAAAACTCTTTTCTCCGGAAATTCTGAAGGCGTAATCCAGTCCAACCATAGCTTCTATTTGCGGCCACCAATGCCTGTCTGTATCGATTTCGCCGGAATCCAGATCTTTTTCGTTTAAAACGCCCTTTCCTTTAATATATCCTTCTTTCAGAAAAGTTTTAGCCACTTTTACGGCAACTTCTTCAGCTTTTTGCAGCAAATCATCATTTTCTGAAGCCCGGGCAGCTTCAATCATAAGCCAAACAGCTTCAATGTCGTGCCCGTAGGAAACCACATTTCCTTCCCGACTCCATTCTTTATCAAAAAAGAGCTGAAAATGAGTATTTTTAGGATCGTAGAATTTCTTCAGAAATAATTCTGTAAGATTATCTAAAGCCTCCTTCACTTTGGCATTTTTGGATATGCTGTAAAGCGTGGTATAGGCTTCCAGCACATGCAAATGCGTATTCATGGTCTTTGCAGAATTACGGTCCTTTTCACTCAGCCGCATATCTTCAATTGGCGACCAGTCTTCCTGAAATGCTTCAAAATAACCATTAAAATCATCATCACGAGCGTGCTCTTCAATTAAATTGAATAAAGAAATTGCCCAATCTTTGGCTTTTTCTTCTCCACTGAAAATGTGATATTCAGAAAGTGCATAAATGGCAAAAGCCTGTGCATAAATTTGCTTCCGTCTATTCACCGGATTCCCTTCTGCATCAAGTTCCCAATAAACGCCGCCAAAATTTTCATCCTGAAAACGGCTTTTTAGATACTCATAGGCACGATCTGCATAAAACCTTAAATTTTTGTCATTTTTGAAGTTCCCCGCAGCCGAAAAACTCCATAAAATGCGGGTATTCAGGATGATTCCCTTATTCGCACCGGGAACCAGGCGATTGTAATGATCCCGCTGCCCTACAAAACCGCCTTTTTCTTCATCCAAACTGTTTTCCTTCCAGTATTTTAGAATATTATCCAGTTCAGAAGCGAGTTCAGATTTTAATTTTTCAGCGGAATTCAGCATTAATCCAGGTTTTTATTGTGATCTACAAGTTTGATGATATTTTGTACAGAATCTGCGGAAGTCATTTTATCTTCAGGAGTATGTTTCACATAATCCAGGAGTCTTTCCAGAGTGGAAACCGCGACGTGGCTCCTGGTATCTGAAGAGGCGTAATAAATGTAGACTTTTCCGTCTTCATCTGTGATCCAGCCGTTTCCGAAGAGCACGTTTGGAACATCTCCCACAGTTTCTTCATAATTTGGTGCCATGAAATATCCAGCCGGCTGATGAATGACCTTTGTAATATCGTTAAGATCTGTCATAAAAAGGTACAGGGTATAACGCAGACCGCCGGCCGTATTTCTCACGCCGTGAGCGAGGTGCAACCAGCCATCTTCCGTTTTGATTGGCGCAGGGCCAAGTCCGTTTTTCATTTCATAGATCGTATGATAGGCTTTATGGTTGATGATCTTTTCATCTTCCAAAATAGGGTTTGTGATATCCTTTACATAGCCAAGACCGATACCACCGCCTTTACCGACTTCAATAAAACCATCCTGGGGACGGGTGTACAAAGCATATTTTCCATTTACAAATTCGGGATGCATTACCACGTTTCGCTGCTGCCCCGAAGTTGAAATAAGATCTGGCAGGCGTTCCCAATTTACAAGGTCTTTGGTACGGGCAATTCCTGCATTGGCCACGGCCGCAGTGGTATCGGGATTTGACTTATCCTTTCTTTCTGTACAAAACACGCCGTAGATCCAGCCATCTTCATGTTTGGTGAGACGCATATCATACACATTCGTATCGGGCTCCTCCAGCTGTGGCATCACCACAGGTTTGTCCCAGAATTTGAAATTGTCAACACCGTTGGGGCTTTCGGCCATGGCAAAAAAGGATTTGCGATCATTCCCTTCCACACGTACCGCCAGTACATATTTGCCATTGAATTTAATTGCGCCGGGGTTAAAAGTGGCATTTACGCCTATTCTTTCGAGCCCCAGCGGATTGGTCTCTGCATTAAAGTCATATCTCCAGTGAAGGGGCGCATGCGCTGCCGTAATAACAGGATTTTGATATCGCTCGTAAATTCCGTTGGAAGGAAGTACAGGGCCATTCTTAAGCTGAAGAAAATCTTTGTGTTCTTTCATCAGGCTTTCATATTGAGGAATCATCTTCATTTCACCTCTTTGTTTGGTTATACTCATAGCGTATATTTTATTTAATAGTAATGTCTTGTTCTTTTTTAATGTGGTCCCACCAGTTTTTCTTCAGAATGAATACACAAATAAAAAGAACCACCAGCGATATTATAAACGGTATGTTTTTATGCAAAATGAGGTACAGCGGGATAAGTACCAGCAGGGTTTGCGCAACAATTCCAATGAAAACATTAAACATGTCTCTTGAAAAATTCCTGTTCTTAGTAAATTCTGGATCGCTTTCCTTTACCTTGTTGTGAATAGGTTTCCAGAATCCCCATGGGCGGGTTTTCTTGTAGAAATCTGTCAGTACTTTTTCGTTTGTTGGAGGTGCTGTATAAGTACCTATAATACTACCGGCTATTGAGATCAACAGGATTGCAGGAAAATAATAAAGATCAAGCGTATCTGTTAGTAATGGAAAAATCATTGCAGGAACAATTCCCGAAACCATTCCCCAGAAATAGCCTTCGCCGTTAAATCTCCACCAGTACCATTTTAATGTATTTGATACCACATAACTTCCGTAAAGTGCCGAAACGATCCATTGCAGGATAGAGTTCACATCGAGCACAAAGAATCCAAGGATAATACTTATAAGAACCACTACAATTCCACTGCCGTAGTTCATTTTCCGCACTTCTCCGGAAGTCGCTTCCGGCTTGTATTTTAGGTAGATATCATTCACAAGATATGCCTGTGCAGCGTTCAAAGTTCCTGCAAAAGTGGACATAAAAGCTGCTAAAAGTCCCGCCAGAAGTAAGCCCAGCAGACCAACGGGAACAAACTGTTCAATTGCTGCGGGAAGGATCTTTTCAAGATCCAGAATTCCGGCGGTTTCGAGATTGAGATCATCGTAGAACAGAATCGCTAAAGTAGAGAAACCACCCACCATAAGATATCTTGTTGGAATAAGCGCTGCGATAGAGAAAGCACTCATTTTTGCTGCTTCCAAAGGAGATTTCGTGGAAAGGATCTTCTGCATGTCATAATTTGGTGCAGGTCCCGCCACACTTGACAGGAAACCTTTGAAGACCATGAGCATAAAGAATAAGCCGAAAAGCGAATATTGATCTGATGCTATTTTGGCATTTACCTCACCTATTATTCCGGTCCAGTCGAGATCCAGTTCCCAACCAAACAGCGGACTGAACCAACCTTCAGGCACGTTCATCGTATTTTCCCCGAGAGCCATCCATGCAATTACTGCGATAGCAATAGAAGAAACGGTCATGATACTGTACTGCAAAAGATCTGTCCATACAATTCCCGACATACCGCCAAGTATGGAGTAGAAAATGGCAAAAAGTGTAAAGATTATTCCGTAGAAATGCGGAATATATTCTGCCGGAACATTAAAAGGAACATAAGCCGAAACGATCTCCCACGGAATGAAAATTTCTACAAATTTCCCTAAACCTATAAAGCCATAGGCAAGAAAACCCAGGCAGCTCAAAATGGCAAAAATCACGATAATACTGTGAGACCTGTTACCGCCCTGGCCCTTTCCAAACCTGAAGTGAATCCATTCAGCCCCCGTGGTTACCTGCGATCGGCGTAGCCAGGCCGCCAAAAAAATCATAAGAAACACCTGATTAAAAACGGGCCACAACCATGGGATCCAGATGCTTTTTAATCCGTAGACGAAAGTGAGGGTCACCAGCCACATTGTTCCGGAAATATCAAACATTCCCGAAGCATTGGATAGCCCCAGCATATACCACGGTAAATCCTTACCACCCAAAAGGTAATCATCCTTACTCTTCTGCGCTTTTTTTCGCAGTGCGAGTCCAATGACAATGGTTCCAATTAAGTAACCCAGTATAATTGCGATGTCTAATCCTTGTAACATAGAGGGGGATTTCTTTATTTAGTTGGCAATTTCTTCTACTTCATCAAGGAAAAGTATTTCCTCAAAGGCTGCAAATTCTTTAAAATCTTCTTCAGAAATTTCTCCTTTATAGGTTGAGAAATAGTGTGAAGGCCGGTCGTTTCTCCACAAGAGCACCCATGAGATACCAGAATCCTTAATACCGGGATAAAGCGTTTGCGTCCACCAGTGCTCATCTTCCCCAAAATTGTTGTTTCCGGTTTCAGTGAGCGCATAAGGTTTTCCATTAATCACGGCTTTCTTCTGAAGAATTTGCAGGTTCTCCTTTACACTAATGGTAAAAGCTTCATTTCCGCTGTGGTTATAAATGTCAACTCCCAGGATATCCACATATTCATCCCCGGGATAAAAGTGATCAAAATCCTGCTCATTCCTTAAAGTATTGGGAGAATATGCATATAAAAGATTGTTGACCTTATTCCGCTTTAAAAGCTCCTGGGTTTCGCGCCACAACTGCTTGTAATTTTCCGCAGAAACATTTTCTCCACCCCACCAGAACCAGGAACCGTTCATTTCATGAAAAGGCCTGAAAACCACAGGAATGGCATTTCCTTTTTTATCCATCAAAGAATTCAAAAACTCACTCAATCTCTGGATCCACAGCTCATACTTTTCACGCTCCTCACCACCTTTGAGGATTGCCGGAACTGCCGGCGTGGTATCCCAGGAGCCTCCATTTGAAACCGGGTTGTTCATGTGCCAGCTCATTGTAATAATTGCACCCCGATTGTACATTTTTTGTATATGATCTTTCATAAGTGCAAATGAAACCGTATCCAGGTTTGCCGCTTTTCCTAATTCTATATGACCTATATCAAAACCATGTACTGCGGGAAATTGTCCGGCAACATCTTTTATGTCACTTCTTAATTTGGCAGGATCATCGGCATGCTCCCAATTTGCGCCATAAGCAGTAGCATCCTGATGCCCAAAAGCAATCCCCTGTTGCGCTATTTCCTGAAGCCGGTGATACAATAATTTCGTTTGATCTGTCGCATTTTCATCAGAGATTTTAATCTGTTCTAAATTGATTTCGCTCCTTGTCTTACAAGAGGTTACACTGCTAAAAATGGCAAACAGAAGAGTGATTTTGATAAAATATTTCATCTGAAGTGCAGAATAATAGTTATTTATTGACAAAAAGTTTTAGGCCATGCTAAAACTTATATTATATTTAACCTGAAAAATTTGCTAAATATATTATTTGGCAAGTGGTAAATTAATTATTCCAAAAATAAGCCGCTTCCATTTATTGAAATAATATGATTTTGTCATTTATTGATAAGATTTTTTCTGCCTGAATAAATCAAGAGTATGAACGAAGATATCCATAGAGAAATCACCCCTTTAGCGCCCGAAGATAGCTTTTTGGTTTTCGACCGAATTAAAGACGATTTCGATTTTCCAATCCACTTTCACCCCGAATATGAATTAAACTTCATTCTCAACGGCAAAGGAGTGAGAAGAGTCATGGGCGACAGCCTGGAGGAAATTGGTGAAATTGAACTGGTTCTTGTGGGACCAAACCTGCAACATGGCTGGGAACTGCATAATTGTAAAAGCAAAAACATCCACGAAATAACAATCCAGTTTCACAATGACCTTTTTGACAGTAAACTTCTTTCCCGGCGCATCATGAAACCTATTAAGGACATGTTCGAAAGGTCTGCACACGGCATTCTTTTTTCAGAAAAAATAGCGGAAGAAATAAAACCCAAATTGCTCAAGCTTTCCAGGATTGACAGTATAGACTACTTCCTGGAACTTATTTGCATCTTACAGGATCTCGCCACTTCGAGGAACCAACGAATGCTTTCCTCCTACACTTCCAACAATAAGAATTTCGAAAACAGTGAAAAAATTAAAGTGATCTATGAGTACATACAGGCCAACTATCAAAACAAGATTTCGCTGGCAGACATTTCAAAGCTTGTAAACATGAGCCCGGTTTCATTCAATCGCTTTATAAAAAAACGTACCGGTAAGACTTTTATTGAATATGTCAATGACACGAGAATTGGATACGCTGCCCAATGGCTTATTGAAAAAGACCTAAGTATTGCCGAAGTCGCCTTTAAAAGCGGTTTTAATAATATCGCCAACTTTAATCGTGTGTTTAAAAAGAGTAAAAACTGTACACCAAGCCAGTACCGTGAGGAATTCAGCGGAATTAAGCGTGTTCTTTAATAAAAACCAAATTACAGCGAATGATCATATTAAAACGACACTTCATTATCCTCTTTTTAAGTATCCTGCTGCAGGCCTGCGCAACAAATAACCCGGGAGTTGATGCCGGGGAAGATACTTCTACGGAATTGCATGATACCCCAGAAGATGATTCCGGAGAGGATTCTTCGGGGGATTCTGAAGAGGAAACAACTCCAATTGCCCGCTACGGCCAACTTAAAATAGAGGGAGGAACTCTTATAGACCAGCACAATGATCCGGTGCAACTAAAAGGAATGTCTTTGTTCTGGAGCCAGTGGCAGCCTCAATTCTACAATGAAACGACCGTAAAGAACCTTGTAAAATTTTGGAACATAGATATTATAAGGGCAGCAATGGCCGTGGAACACGAAGGGTATCTTAAGAATCCCGAAGAAGAAATGGCAAAGGTGCAGCGGGTGATAGAGGCAGCTATTGAAGAAGAGATATATGTGATTGTGGACTGGCATGATCACCATGCAGAAGACCACCTGGAAGAAGCCAGGCAGTTCTTTTCGGAGATTGCTCAAAAATATGGTGATCATCCAAATATCATCTATGAACCTTACAATGAACCTTTAAAAGTTTCCTGGAGCGAAGTTTTAAAACCTTACCACGAAATTATCATTTCAGAGATACGAAAATACGATCCCGATAACCTGATTGTCCTGGGAACTCCCGAATGGTCTCAGCGGGTAGATCTCGCCGCAAAAGATCCTGTTGATGATGAGAACGTGGCTTATACGCTTCATTTCTACGCCGGCACCCATAGATCAGGGCTTAGAAAAATAGCACAGGAAGCATTAGACAAAGGATTAGCTTTATTTGTAACTGAATACGGTACCGTTAATGCCGACGGAGATGGCGCAGTAGCGGTCGAATCTACCAGAGACTGGTATGAATTCATGGACGAACATAAAATTTCCTGGTGCAACTGGTCTATCACTTCTAAAGATGAATCTTCGGCAGCGATTCTTCCCGGCACTACCCCTGATGGCTTAAAAAGTGAAGAGAATATTTCGGTTTCAGGAAATTTAGTACGCTCTCAACTCTTAAGCAAAAATTAAATACATTTACGCATTTTTAAGAATTAGTTATTCGTCAGCAAGCCTTTAAAGCAATTAGTAGATCAAATTCTTTCTCAAAAGGTCAATTATTAACATATCAGGAAAAAATATTATTAATAAATGATAAAATAATATTAACAACAGCTAAACAGCTACTTTAAATTTGAAGCGTGTAAAATTTCGAGCTCTTATGACACAGGTCATTTAAAGGTTTGAGGTTTCTGCATTTTTTACAGTTCTTTTTTTTAAAACCAATTAACCATACATTTCTTATGTACAAAATGATTAAAAGCGAAAACGTTTTCTATCGCTACGGCAAGATTTTTCTGATCCTGCTCATGTGTACGGCCGCGCAGGTCATACATGCCCAGGAAGAAGTAACCGGAACGGTGACTGATTCTAACGGAGTACCTCTCTTAGGGGTAAATGTGATAGAAAAAAACACAACCAATGGTACCACTACAGATTTTGACGGTAACTTCAGTATCACTGTAGGCGAAAGTGCCACATTGGTTTTTAGTTATGTGGGTTTTGTTACCCAGGAGGTCCCTGTGCAGGGCGGGCAGGAATTAAGCATTGCTCTTGACGAAGACGCTGCAGCCCTTGAAGAGGTAGTTGTAATAGGATATGGCGCACAGCTGGAAGAAAACATTACAGGATCTGTTTCAAGAATTAATTCTGAAGAACTGGAGAATGTTCCACAGGTAAGTGTTGACCAGTTAATGCAGGGACGTGCTGCCGGGGTAGCCGTTACCAAGAACTCGGGGCAACCGGGAGCTGCAGTTTCGGTAAGGATTCGTGGGGTAAACTCTATTACAGGTACCAGTGAACCTCTTTATATTATTGATGGCGTTCCCACCTCGGGAGAAGCCGGCGCTGAAGGATTAAGTCCGCTCGCCGCTCTTAACCCAAACGATATTGAATCAATTAACATCTTAAAAGATGCTTCTGCAACTGCTATTTATGGTTCCAGAGGTTCCAACGGGGTTGTATTAATCACCACCAAAAAAGGTAAGATTGGTCAAAGCAAGCTTACTTACAACTCATACATAGCGATTCAAAGGCCTACAAACAAGATGGACGTGATGAACCTGCAGCAGTATGCCACTCACCAGAACAATATTGCTGAGATATACTCTCTTAATCCTCAAATGGAGTTTCTTAACCCAAGCCTTTTAGGAGAAGGGACTGACTGGCAGGCAGAGGTTTTCGATGATGCACTTCAGCAAAACCATCAGCTTTCTTTTTCAGGAGCAAAAGAAGGACTCAACTACTATCTTTCCACTTCTTATACAGACCAGGAAGGTACCGTGATAGGTTCCGGATTCGACCGTATGACCGTTAGGGCCAATATCAATGCCGACGTTAAAGACTGGATCAAAACAGGAATCAATATTTCTGCAAGTAGAACAAATGACCGAATCACTCTTAATAATGCCAGTAACGGGATCATTTCCCTGTCATTGCTTAATAACCCGGCAACTGCCGTTTACAATCCTGACGGTTCTTTCGCAGGACCTGTGACACCAGATGAAATTGCTTACGGAACAAGAAACCCTATTGCTGAAGCTTTGAGTATCCAGAATACCGTGGAAAGAAACAGAGTGTTTGGTAATATGTTCGTAGAACTGGACCTTCCTGCAAACTTCAGCTTTAGAACAGAAGTAGGTGGGGATATAGGAAACAATCTTAGAGACAGATTCCAACCTACTTATTCTTACGGAGAAATAGAAAGTGGTCAAAATATGCTGAATGTGACCAGGGAAAACAGTACCTTCTGGATCCTTAAAAACCTGCTTACTTACAACAACTCGTTTGCTGACAGACATGACCTCACTGTTCTTTTGGGACAGGAAGTACAGGAGTCTGAATGGGAAGGTGTGACTGCCCGTGACGGACAGTTTGTGACAAACAGGTTGCCTGTACTTGGACAGGGAAATGCTGATGACCTTGTAGATCAATACATTGGAAGCTCTGCCCTTGAATCCTATTTTGGAAGGGCTATTTACTCCCTTGACAACAAATACAACCTTACCTTGTCTTTAAGAGCCGATGGTTCTTCAAAATTCGCAGAAGGTAGAAAATGGGGATATTTCCCATCTGTATCTGCTTCGTGGAGAATCTCCAATGAACCATTTCTGGAAGATTTTGATGCCCTTCAAAATATTAAGATCTACGGTGGATATGGAGAAGTGGGTAACCAGAACATCCCTAACTTCGCCTATGGAGTTCGCCTTAATCCTATAAATACAGGGCTTGGAACCGGTTTTGAATACACTAATTACGAGCGACCTCAGCTTACCTGGGAGTCTTCAACCCAAACAAACCTGGGTATTGATTTCTCAATGTTCAACAACCGTTTAAACACTACAGTAGAAGTTTACAACAAAGTATCCAAAGATTTCCTATTCCAGTATGCAGTAACCGATTTCATTACAGGTGGTGCTTCTCCGGGAGCTATTGCTGCACCTTGGATCAACCTTGGGGAAATGGTGAACCGTGGTATAGATGTAGCCTTGTCTTATAACACTCTTGGACAATCTGATTTTAACTACTCTTCTACCCTTACTTTCTCTCATTACCAAAACGAGGTTACCGAATTACTTGGAGATCTTGCCATAAACCAGGCACTTTATATTAGTGATTCAAACATGAACGTCACCCTTACACAGGTTGGTGAACCTGTGGGAATGTTTTACGGGTACAAAGTAGAAGGACTTTTTAGAACTCTTGAAGACCTTGAAAATGCGCCAATCCAGTTTGGAAGACCTGTTGGAGATGAGCTTTTTGGAACGACCTGGCTGGGTGATATTAAATATGCCGATGTAAATGGTGACGGAGTTGTAAACAGCGATGACAGAACCGTGATTGGAAATCCACACCCGGATTTCACTTTCGGTTTCCAGAACAATTTTACTTATAAGAATTTTGACCTTGGGGTATTCCTTCAGGGATCATACGGAAATGACGTTTTTAATGGTGTAAAGCGAACTCTTACTGCAGGAAGCAGCTACTATGTAAATCAGGATCCTATTGTTCTTGATTACTGGTCTGTAAACAATCCTGACGGACAACAACCAAGACTGGTAAGAGGTAGTGAAGCGAACCCAAACATCATAATGTCAGACAGATATATTGAAGATGGTTCTTATCTTAGGATCCAGAACGTGACCCTTGGATACACCCTTGGTTCAGATTTGGCTGAATCCATTGGCATAGGCCGCTTAAAGGTCTACGGAAGTATTCAAAACCTTTACACCTTTACAAACTACTATGGATATGATCCTGAAGTAGGAACGTATAACCAAAATACCTTATTAATGGGTGTTGACAACGGGCGTTATCCATCGCCAAGAACCTACACCTTAGGACTGAATGTAGAATTATAAAATTTGATATGATGAAGAATTTAATGAAACTGAACAAAGTACCGTTACTGTCTGTACTTCTCAGCGTGCTGCTTTTTCCGGCCTGTAGTGAAGATTTTCTGGATAGACCGCCAGAGGATACTTACAACGTAGAAGATTTTTACCAGACAGATGCCGAAGTAGCAGCAGCTGCCAATCACCTCTATTCAAAACCCTGGTTTGCTTTTGTGAGCAATGTATCATGGGGTATTGGGGAGCTGGCCTCAGGAAACGCACGTACCTGGGATGCACGTAACTCAGAGTTCCAGACTTTTGCAATTACAGGTGAGCATGGAACACTTACTCAGGCATGGGAAAGCCTTTATGCTGTTATTGCCCAGTCAAATTCTGTAATTAATACGTTACCTGAAAACGTAGGACCCAATGTTTCTGAAGATGTTTTAAACAACTCTTTAGGAGAAGCGAGAATGATAAGAGCAACTGCTTATTTCTACCTGGTACGCATCTTTGGATCTGTGCCTCTTATTGCAGACAATACTGAGTACGTTCTTGAACCAGTTGTACCACGCAACCGCGTAGAGGATATTTACACCTTCATTCAGCGTGACCTTGAATATGCGGTAGAAAACCTGTATGACAGAACCGCCACTTCAAATTACCAGGCAGGAAGAGTTTCCAGCAATTCTGCAAAAGCCATGCTTGCGAAGGTTCACCTTTACCAGGAAAATTGGTCAGAGGCGTATACTCTGTCAAATGAAGTGATCAATTCAGGAGCTTTCGGCCTTGTTGATGAATACAACGACTTGTTCCTTGTTGAAAATGAAAACAACATGGAATCAGTATTTGCCCTTCAATGGACAGATTCAGGAGTATATTCCGAAGGTAATGCACTTCAGTCTTTCTATGGATCTTCAGGAATTTCAGGATTTGCTGATGGATGGTCTGCTTTAGGGCCTTCAATTTCCCTTCAGGAAGCATATGAAGAAGATGACGAAAGATACTACGGAACCATTATGGCACCGGGAGCAGTTTACCCGAGCATCAATGGCGGATATACCGTACCTGACAATATAAATTTCCAGGGAACCAATGTTGGTATTAAAAAGTATGTAGTTGGAAACGTAGGTGGCGGAATGCAAAGCTACCCTAACAACACCTACATCATGCGATATGCAGAAGTACTGCTGATAAAAGCTGAAGCTGCGATTATGGGCGGCGGACCCGTAGACGAAGGCCTGCAGGCGCTTAATAAGGTTCGTGAAAGAGCTGAACTTGATCCGCTTGATTCTTACACATGGGACGATGTTTTCCAGGAAAGAAGGATCGAACTTGCTTTAGAAGGAGAGTTCTGGTATGACGTGGTAAGACAGGGACCCGATTTTGCAATCCCATTCCTTGCTGCACAGGAAAAAGGTACTTATGACAACAGTACTACCCCTGCAACCGTGGCTTCTGAAACCTTCACACCAACCGAGGAAGATTTGCTGTTCCCTTACCCAAGTAATGAAACGCAAAATAATCCGGCGCTATTGGAAGATCCGGTTCCTTACGATTTTGAAGAATAAAACTGACTAACTAAGATTAAATTCAAAAACATGAAATTTAGTAACACAATAAAATTTCCGTTCATAATGCTTCTTGTGGCGGTTTTCACTTTCACTTCCTGTGAAAGCGATTTCGACGTCGATGAGATAGAGGGCGGAAATGAACCACCTGTCATTACCAGCGTTAGCGAGGTACAGGAAGATGTACCTGTGACCCAGGGAGTTCTTGAGAACACTTATATCATTAGAGGGGAGAATTTTTCAACCCTTACCGAGATCTATATCAACGGTACGAGAGCAGGTTTCAATCCTGCCCTTACGACTGATAATCTTACGTTTGTTACCGTACCAAGCGATGCACCTTATGTAGGCCAGGAAAACAAATTAAGATTGGTGAACCTTGCAGGAGAAACTTCTTATGATTTCTCACTTTTGACCATCGAGGATTTCACAGAGGCAACTACTGATGATGGAATTAAAACTGTAACCCTTATTGGAGGTGATTTTACTGAAACTTCTACTGTCACTTTTGTTTCCGGAACAGAAGAAGCAGGAAACCTGGTAGAAAGGGACGCAGATATTCTTTCTGTGACCGAAACCCATGTAACCGTAGCCGTACCCGATGGTGTGGAACAGGCTTATATCTACCTTGAAACTGCACGGGGAGCTGTTGCACAATCAGATTCCTATGGTTTCAGTTACTCCATTTATATAGACGCTCTTAATGCTGAATGGGAAATGAGCCAGTGGGGAGGAACCTATGACACTATGAATGAAGAGCCTGCACTTGGCCAATACTCTATTGAAAGCGTTCGCGAAGGCTGGTCTGGATTGACCTTTTTACCAAATGAAACCATTAGCTTCAACACCTATGATGATCTTACTGTGTCATTATATGGAACTGTGGAAGGACAGCTGGTAAATATCGCCCTGAACGACTTTGCAGCTTCTGTACAGGTGGAATTAATTCCGGGGCAATGGACTAAATATGTGATCCCGTTGTCTGACTGGTATCCTACAGGTGGAGCTCCCGCAACCATCACAAGGATTGACTTCCAGGAAGCGACCAATACAGGTGCTGCGCAGTACATCTTCTTTGTAGATGACTTCGGATTCCTATAGGCCAAACTGAAATAAATCAAAAGCAATTAAAGTGACAACTCCTGAAAAATCCTGCAAATACCTTTTAAAAATGGCATTTTTAACGGGTTTTTCAGGTGTCACTTCTCAATTGACCAAAAAATACAACCAGATGAAAAAAAATAACATCTTTTACTTGTTAATACTCCTGGTATTAACGGGTTTATCTTCCTGTGATAAGGACGATGAAATTTACCCGCAGCTTGGGGATGATCCACGTAACCTCACAGAGGTTATAGAATCTACTCCCGAACTTAGCACCCTTTTCGGGGCAATGATGCAGGTAGATCTGGACTCTGTCCTTAGAAATACCACAACTTATACTGTTTTTGCACCAAATAATGCAGCCTTTGAAGGAGTAGACATGTCTGCATATTCAGAAACCGAACTTGAAAACCTGTTGCTTAACCACGTGATAAGCACCACTACTGCAGACTTCACCTCCAACCTTGCAACCGGTTATGTACCCACCATGGCTACAGGACCTGACGGGGAATTCCTTGATGCATTTATAAATAACTCAGGAACTGTTATGGTAAACGGTACGGCTTCTTTCGTACAGGGTTCTTTTGACATTGGTACCACTAACGGGGTGCTGCACGTAGTAGACGGCGTTTTGATGCCACCAACCGTTGTGGACCAGGCTCAGGCCAACCCGAATTATTCTATGCTTGCTGAAGCCATTGAGCTTGCCGGACTTGAAGAGACTCTTTCAGTTACCGATGCAGAAAATGAAAGTTACCCGCTTACTTTATTCGCACCTAACAATGCAGCTTTTGAAGCTTTAATGATGCGACTAAACGGCGCTTTTGGCTGGGAAACTTTGGCTGATGTTCCGGTAGAAACCCTTCAGCAAATCTTGATGTACCACGTGGTAACAGGAGAAAACGCGCTCGCTGCAACCGTTCCGGGATCGGAATTTACTTCTATGGAGGGAACTACTTTTTCTGTAGATGACAATTCTGTTATTTCTGATGCCAGTTATGACACGGCCAACATAGTACTTACAGATGTACAGGCCGTAAACGGAATCGTTCACGGGATAGACAAAGTACTACTTCCTGAAACCGTATTCCAGCAGGTATTAAGTGCAACTCTTGATATCGCGGCTCGTGCCGAAGATAAAGGTTACACTTCCTTCCTTGCAGCTGCTGAAAAAGCAGGTTTAACAAGCATGCTTCAGGAAGACGAGCTAACAGCTTTCATCCCGAACAATGAAGCATTTACTGCTCTTTTCGCGGTAGTTGAAAACTTTGGAAGCCTTGATGATTTTGATACTCCTGAAGAAATAGAGCTTCTAAAAGGGCTTTTACAGTACCACTTACATGCTGGTGTGATAATGTCAAGTCAGCTTACGGATGGTCAAAGTGTATCAACTTTACATGAAGATGAGTTTACTGTTGATCTTTCCGGAGATAATCCACGCTTAAGACCAACTTATGAAGATGCCATTCCTTCGGGAATTGTTATGACAAATATTGGAGCAACCAACGGAGTTATCCATGAGATCAACCGCGTACTGGTACCGGCTGAGATGGCAAATGCACTTGGCTTCCCTTCCAATGAAGGAGGAGTTTGTCCTGTGAGCGATGAAAGCCTGGTTTTCTTTAACTGGGATGACAAAGGTGTTTACTGGGGCAATGTGCAGCCTGAAAATGACGCCGCACTAAGCCAGGACGGTAGCAGTTATGGTAGAGCCAACTTCCAGACAGGAGGTACAGGCTGGGTAGACCTTTTCTGGAGAAATGGTGGTACTCTAAACGGAGGCGAAATTGTTGGAAGCAACCTAGAAGGTTACTCCTTAAAATTTGACATTAACACTGTAGAACCAATCAGCGAAGGAATGTTCAGAATACGATTCCGCGATGCAGATGGCGTAGATGCCTTCTACAACTGGCAACCATGGAACGAAACCGGGGAACCATTTGAAACAGATGGATGGGAAACTGTTGAAATTCCACTTTCTGTACTTGGAGTTCCAGATTTCAGCCTAATAGATGCCGAGTTTGGAATGGCTTTCGAAGGAGCAGATGTATTCTTAAATTTTGCAGTAGATAATGTTCGTTTTGACACACCCGGTTGTGGCGGGCCAGATCCTGTTGCAGATACCGATGCTGTTTTCTTCGATTGGGATAATAAAGGTAAATACTGGGGAGCTGTTGAAGCAGAAAATGATGCCGCTATTTCTCTTGACGGAAGCAGTTATGGAAGGATTAATCAACAAACAGGAACAGACGCGTGGTTTGACCTCTTCTGGAGAAATGATGATACTTTTCACGGCGCAGATATGGTAGGTTCCAATCTGGATGATTATGTTCTGAAATTTGACATAGCCACTTTTGAACCTATTAACGATGGAATGTTCAGAATACGATTTAATGCGACTACCGGTGTAGATGCATTTTATAACTGGGCTCCATGGGAAGATACCGGTGAAGCTTTCTCAACAGACGGAGATTGGGTAACTGTAACCATTCCTTTGTCTGTGATAGGTCAGCCAGATTTCAGCCTGGTTGATGCAGAATTCGGGATGGCCTTTGAAGGTGCCGATGTCCTGCTCAACTTTGCAATAGACAATGTACGCTTCGAAGAGAAGTAAAAAAGAATTAATGAACCTCTTTTTAAATATTCCCTGTCCGGCTTGATCTGGACAGGGATTATTTTTTAACACTCATCTTTCTTCGGAAAGAGAAAAAGCAAAACAACATGAAAAACACTATTTTACTCCTCCTCTGCTTTGTAATGAGCTTTGGTGGGTATGCACAAAAATTTGATGGTTTGGCAGACACGCCACCAATGGGATGGAATACCTGGAATACTTTTGCCTGCGACATCAACGAAGAACTTATTCGGGAAACAGCCGATGCCATGGTGGCAAGCGGAATGAAAGAAGCAGGTTATGAATACGTCATTATTGATGACTGCTGGCATGGAGAACGCGATGAAAAGGGTTTCATCCAGGTAGATCGTGAGCGCTTTCCTTCAGGAATGAAAGCCCTTGCAGATTATGTACATTCCAAAGGATTAAAACTGGGGATCTATTCTGATGCCGGAACAAAAACCTGTGCAGGCGAGCCGGGAAGCCGCGGTTACGAATACCAGGATGCACTCACCTATGCCCAGTGGGGAATAGATTATCTTAAATACGACTGGTGCAGCACCGGAACTCAAAATGCTGAAGCATCGTACAGCACCATGAGAGATGCACTTTACGAAGCCGGAAGGCCGGTTCTTTTCGCCATTTGCGAATGGGGAAGCAACCAGCCCTGGGAATGGGCGCAGGATGTGGGGCACATGTGGCGAACCACAGGTGACATCTATAACTGCTGGGACTGCGAATACGACCACGGCGACTGGTCTTCCTGGGGAGTTCTTAAGATCCTCGACATGCAGGACGGCCTTAGAAAATATGCCGGTCCTGGCCACTGGAACGACCCCGACATGATGGAAGTAGGTAACGGAATGAGCCAAAGCGAAGACCGCGCACACTTTACCATGTGGAGCATGCTTGCAGCTCCTCTTATCGCCGGAAATGACATTCGCAACATGACTCCTGAAACCATAGAGATCCTAACCCATGAAAAAATGATTGCAATTAATCAGGATCCGCTGGGGGTGCAGGCATGGAAATATGAGGAAAACAACGGACTTGAAACCTGGTTTAAACCTCTGGAAAATGGCGACTGGGCAGTGACTTTTTTAAATCGTGCCGATGAAGCCCGAAAGGTGAACTTCAACTGGAAAGAGAAAGTTGTTGAAGATCCGGATTTTGATTATTCAGTTGATTTTTCTGAAACTACTTATACGGTTGAAGATATCTGGAATGACAAAAAACTTAAAAATACCAATAAAACCTTAAAAGCCGAAGTTGCTCCGCACGACGTGCTTACTTTAAGATTGACAAAGAAGTAACTATTAGAATTTTCTTTTATATAAGGTGTCAAAAATGTGCTTTTTTGACACCTTTTTTATTTTAAATCGCTGTTCCTTAAAAAAAGCAGATGATTCTTCAGCAGTAACTTTTAAAAACACTTTACTTAAATGAACTTAAATCATCTTCTGAAGAAAGTCTGCGGAAAATGCAATTTTTGGATATGCAGAAGCAAGTGGTTTCAGAACACTCTCCTAAACCTCATTTTCCCGCCGCTCCAGTTCCTCAAGCATATTCTGCAGCGCCCTGAAGTTGTGATATGCCGCTTTCCAGATGTGCCCTTTTAGATCATTTTTTGCTTCAGGAGTTTCATCCAGCGCCCATTCATACCAGCCGCCGTTCTTGCTGTCTATAAGATAGGTTTGCGTGTAATCCCAAAGTTGGTCAAAATAATTGCGGTAATTCATTTCATCTTCCGGAAAGTAGCGGTCCATGATGAGAAGCGTATTAAGGCCTTCGGCCTGCGCCCACCAGTTTTTCTTACTGTTCAGGATGCTGATTTCCTCTTCGCCGGGAAAATAATATCCGCCGTCATAAAAGCCGCCGGTTTGTTCATCCCAGCCGTTTCTAAGCGAATGGTCCACCATTTTTTTCCCGGTTTTTAGTGTAATAGTGTCATTTTCCAGCTCCAGCGCATGAGAAGCTTCCAGCATGAGGTATGCCGTCTCCACATCATGACCAAAAGAAACGTGGTCAAGGTAATAATGCTTTTCTACCTCTTCCCGAGAATTGTTCCTAAAGCTCACAGGCGTCCAATCCGGTTCAAAAAAGAGGTTCATATAACCTTTTTCAGTAGTGATCGTATCGCGCACCAGCACCAACATTTCCTCGAGTCTTTCCCGCAGCAAGTCATCTGGCCACACCTCATAAAGCGTGGTAAAAGCCTCCAGAAGATGGATAGAGCTGTTCTGGTCTTTGTAACCGACATCAGATGTTGACGGCCACTCTTTCGTTCTTTCCAGAACATTTCCTTCTACATCCAAAATATTAAAATAGCCTTTATACCCAGGGTCGTGTGCATGCTCTTCCAGCCAGCGAAAGGCTTTTTGCGCAAGTTCCAGCGCCTCCTCATCTCCCGAAGCCCGGTAATATTCGGCCAAACCATAAATAGCAAAGGCATTTCCATAAGCCGTTTTTTCACCGCCTTTCTGCAGGATTGGTTCTCCCTGTTTGGTGACAAGATTATAGAATCCGCCGTTGGTTTTATCCCACATTTGCTGCTGAAGAAATTGAAAGCCATGTTCCGCATTTTCAAGGTTTATATTTTTTTCAGGATAAAGTTGTGAAGCCAGGGCATTCGTCCACAGATGACGCGCCTGGGTCACGATCATTTTATCGTGATTTTCCCCTAACTGGAAATCATGCGTTACCTCACTGTAATACCCTCCATCTTCATTGTCTATCGCCAGCGGATACCATTTATCCAGAAGCTGCTCTTTGGCCGCGGTTTGGATCTCAAGGATCAATTGTTCATTTTCAGAAATTTCAGATTCCTTTTGGCTGCCACAGGAAGACAAAATAAGGATTAAAAAAAGGCAAAAAAGTGATGGTTTCATAGAGGTATTTTTTCTTTAGAAGAATAAAGATAAAAACTTAACCAACACCGCGGCACCATTGAAAAAATACTACTTGAAATCGACAAAAAAGTACTATTTCAAAAAGCAGGTTTACGGTAGTTTTATGACTCCAAAAAGAGCATTTTAATGAATAAATATTTTCTACTTTTCTTTACTTTATGGGGGTCTGCAGTTTTAGCGCAGGATTCTACCGAAGTTTTTCAATTAAACGACCAGGAATATCTTGAAAGGCGTGGTGCAAATGTGATGTTGGCCCATGATTTTTATCCCGAAAGCCACCAGGGCGGCGTGGGAATTATTCAAAACGGCATTCGGGTCGCTACGAATGGCGATCTACGACTGCAACCTACACCGGGACAATGGCAACCCGTTCCAAAAGTCGGAAAAAGACAGGTAAACCGGGAGACGCAGGAAATTAGCGTACAAATGAGCTACCCAGATCCTGCAAAGAACAGGACCGGCTTCAATCCCATCCTCTACCCCGATCTTGAAATGTCATACACACTAAAAGTTGTTCCGCAGGGAAAATCTTTCAGGATCATTGTAGACCTTGAGGAACCACTTCCTGAAGAATGGGTAGGAAAAGTGGGAATGAACATTGAATTTTTTCCCGGTATTCTCTTCGGAAAATCATATTACATGGACGATTCCTTCGGAATTTTCAACCTGCAGGCCAATGGCCCAGGTTATTATACTGAAGATGAAGAGTACCGCCTGGAGCCCATGGCTACCGGCAGCGAACTGGTCATTGCCCCCGAAGATAAAAAGCAAACCCTGAAAATAGAAAACCTGGGAAATAATGAATTGCAACTTCTGGATGGCCGCGCCATTCACAGCAACGGCTGGTTCATCGTTCGTTCGCTGGTGCCTGCCGGCGCCACCAAAAAAGCCATAGAATGGCTGGTTACGCCAAATGTAATAGAAGATTATACTTATGATCCTGTTGTACAGGTTTCCCAGGTGGGATATCATCCTGCCCAGCAAAAGATCGCTGTAATAGAAACCGATAAAAATGACAATAAAGCACAACCGGTAAAACTCTTCAGAATCAATAAAGATGGTGGAAAACAGGAAATCCTGAACCAGGCGCCGGAGGAATGGGGAGAGTTTTTGAGATACAAATATTATCAACTTGATTTTACCAAAATCAAAGAACCTGGAATGTACCAGGTAAAATACGGAGATTTTACCACCCGGCCTTTCCAAATCGCTGAAGATGTCTTCAAAAGGGATGTTTGGCAGCCCACTTTAGAATACTTTCTCCCGGTGCAAATGTGCCATATGCTGGTGAATGATCGCTACAAAATTTGGCACGGTCGCTGTCACCTGGATGACGCCCGAATGGCACCAACAGATCTCAACCATTTCGACGGCTATGTGCAGGGTCCCGAAACCTTAACTCAATATGCACCCGGGGAACATGTACCGGGACTTAACCAGGGAGCGTGGCACGACGCGGGTGATTATGATATCAGGATCGAATCACAGGCAGCAACTGTTCAGGGATTATCCCACATTTATGAACTTTTTGAGGTAGAGTACGACAACACCAGCATAGACCAGGAGACAAAAACCGTAGATATCCTTCAGCCAGATGGTAAAGCCGATATTTTACAGCAAATTGAACACGGGGCCCTTTCTATTGTAGGCGGCTATAAATCCCTCGGAAGGTTTTACCGCGGAATCATCGTCCCCACGCTAGACCAGTATATCCTGCTGGGCGACCCTGTAAATCATTCTGATGGTGTTCCCTATTCTGAAACAGCAAACAAAAATGTTCCCATTGGGCAGCCCGGCGCACCCGATGATCGCTGGGTTTTTACCGAAAAAAATGTTTCCAGAGAGCTGAATGCCGCTGCCGGTCTTGCTGCCACTGCACGGGCTTTAAAAGATTTCAACCCTGGACTGGCTGCGGACAGCCGAAAGATTGCCGAAGAAATCTGGAAATCTTCAGAAGCTGAAAATCCTTTGCAAAAAGTAAATCTTGCGGTGGAATTACTGCAAACCACAAAAGATGAAAAATATGCCGAATTTCTAACGGAAAACAGGAAGTTAATTTCAGAGAATATTAGTCAAACCGGCTGGCTTGTGGGAAGAGTTTTTCCACTTATAAAAGACAACAGGTTTAAACAAGACATTCGGGCTGCGGTTAAAGATTATTATCAGGAAATCCGGGAGCAGGGAACGAGAACACCTTACGGAGTTCCTTATGAACCTGATATTTGGGGCGCAGGCTGGGGAATTCAGAATTTTGGTGTAAAACAGTATTTTCTGCACACCGCTTATCCCGATATTTTTCCAAAGGAATACATGCTGCACGCCATGAATTTCATTCTGGGCGTACACCCGGGAGTGAACACTTCTTCATTTGCTTCGGGAGTGGGTTCTAGATCACTTACCCAGGCCTATGGCATGAACCGCGGAGATTTCTCCTTCACTCCGGGAGGAATTGGCTCGGGAACTGCACTTATACGGCCCGATTTTCCCGAATTACTGGAATGGCCGTTCCTTTGGCAGCAAACAGAATATGTACTTGGAGGCGGGACTACCGATTATCTTTTCCTTATTTTAGCGGCAGACCAATTGCTGAACCAGAAACAGAATAAAAAAACCCAAAACTATAGCAACAATGAAGTTAAAGACTAAAGACAACCCAATAAAAACCCTTATTTCGACTGCTTCTTTGCTCGTCTTTTTACTGGTGTCCCAAAAAGGGCATTCCCAGGCCGAATTTACAACCTGGGGAAATATGACCGGAATTCGCGTGGACAACCAGCTCATGGAATTCAATACCAGCCTTGCCATTGAAAACAAGTTTGGAGACATTTGGCGTACGCGTAAGGAAGGACAGGAAATGGATTTCACGAGAAATGCAAAAAGTAAGGTTTTCACCTATTCCATGAGAGATATTGACTGGTCGCAATCCATTGAAACTCTTGGAAAAGGAAAAGCAGAGGTGGAAGTCACCTTTAGATCGCCAAAAGACACTCTTATTAACGGCGCTTACTTTAGCATGCAACTTCCTGAGGATTTTGGACCTGAAACAACCTTCAGGTTCATTAGTCAGCCAAGCCTTGGTCTGGATGATATTAACACTGCTTCTTCAAAAGCACATTTTAAAGCACCGGCCCAGGGAGTGACCATCCAGGCACCTAAACGGCAGCTGAATATCACATTTCAGAAGCCTACAGAGGTGATGATCATTAAAGATGATTCGGGAAATGCAATTCGCTTAAACTTTGTACTGGCTTCAGGTGAGGTCGAGGAAGACCAGCTTTACCGAAACACTTTTGTAATTTCAGCTTCTGGTGAAATTGATAAGACACCGATAAATCTGGAAGTTTTTCCCGATCAGGAAGGAAAAATATTTGATGGTATTGGTGGAAACTTCAGACTTCAGAATGAAAAGACCGACCCACAGGTCATTGACTACAGTCTTGAAAATTTAAATGTCACCTGGTCAAGAGTCGAAATGCCCTGGCTGCAGTGGCACGAAGAAGAGAATGAGGATCCTGCCGCCGAAGCTAAACGAGGTAATCTTCATCCCAAAGTAGAGGCTGCCATGGAAATGGCACAGCGCCTGGACCAGCAGGGAATACCTGTAATGCTGGCAGCGTGGTTCCCCCCTGACTGGGCTATTATTGGGGAAAAATTCCGCGGAAAACGTCCTGACGGCACTATGGGAAATCGGCTTGATCTTACTAAAAAAGACAAAATTTACAGATCCATTACTTCTTATATAAAATACATGAAAGAAGAATATGGAGTAGAAACAGTGTTGTTCTCCTTTAATGAATCTGATCTGGGGATCGATGTTCGTCAAACAGCCGAAGAACATAACCAGCTTATAAAGGAATTAGGTGCAATGTTTAGAGCTGAAGGTTTGCAAACGGAGTTTCTCCTTGGTGATACTGCAGATCTCAATGGCTGGGAATTCACTACCCCTGCTTCTATGGATCCTGAAGCACAACCATACATTGGCGGGGTTTCTTTTCACTCCTGGAGAGGCTGGACAGATGAAAACCTTATTAAATGGCTTGATATTGCAAACCGCGTAGGCGAGCCACTTTTTGTGGGAGAAGGAAGTATAGATGCCGGAGCCTGGAGGTATCCCCAAATTTTTGAAGAGCCTACTTACGCGCTGGATGAAATAGACGTTTACCTTAAAATAATGAACATCGCCCAGCCAAGATCCATTTTGCAATGGCAGCTTACTGCAGATTATTCTCCACTCTCGGGCGGTGGAATTTTCGGAAACACACAGGACGAACTTTATCCAACACAGCGCTTTTACAACCTACAGCAACTGGGCGCTACGCCACAGGGACTAAGAGCAATACCGATAAAAACACAACAGAAAGACGTAACCATTGCAGCTTTAGGAAATAAAGAAAGAAATCAGTATGCCATCCATTTCGTAAATAAAGGCGCGACCAGAAAAGTGATGCTGCAAGGTCTTCCGCAAACGGTTCAGGAAATGGAAGTTTTTATAACGAATAAAAACAGATCGTTTGAAAAAAGGGAAACTATCCGCGTTCAAAATGGTAAAGCAGAATTCACACTTGAAGGAGCCGGTTTCACTTCTTTAATGACAACCAAAGAGTAGTTCCTTTCCCAATTTTATGAAGAGCGGCCATTTTATGGCCGCTTTTTTTTTGTAATCCGTAAAAATTTAATTCCAAAATTGTTGATTTTTGCTATGCGTGCATAATAAAATTTCCTAACTTTGAATTCCTATGAAAGAAAAGACCATTGATTATGTATTGCGCGCTACCTGGATTGCTGTAGCCAAAATGTATAATGAAGAAGCCAGTAAAGAAGGTAGTACCATGGCTACAGGTTTTGCATTGTTAAGCATAGATCCCGAAAAAGGTACTCCATCAACTTCTCTGGGTCCCAAAATGGGCATGGAAGCTACAAGTCTCTCGAGAACCTTAAAAACCATGGAGGATAAAGGGCTAATTTCCAGAAAGAAAAATCCTGAAGATGCACGAAGCGTTCTCATCCATCTTACAGATTTTGGAAAAGAGATGCGGGATTATTCTAAAAAAGTAGTGCTTCAATTTGACGAAGCTGTAAAAAGAGAAGTTTCAGAAGAAGACCTCAATACCTTTATGAACGTTGCAGAGAAAATCATGGAGCTCATCTCTTCCAGGAAAATTTATCAGGAAGAGGAAACGGCTTTAAAATCTACGAAATAAGAAATATTCAGAAGTAAAAACCTGATCATTAAAAATCAACTAGAAAATGAAACGAAGAATTAAAAAAGTTGCAGTAATAGGCTCCGGAATAATGGGTAGCGGTATTGCCTGTCATTTTGCCAACATTGGCGTGGAGGTGCTATTGCTAGATATCGTGCCGAGGGAACTCAACGATAAAGAAAAGAAAAAAGGACTTAGCCTGGACGATAAACAGGTGCGCAACAGGATCGTAAATGATTCTTTACAGGCCGCTCTCAAATCAAAGCCTTCGCCCATTTATCACCAGGATTTCGCCAAAAGGATCAAAACCGGAAACCTGGAAGACGATATTAGCAAAGTGAGTGAAGTCGACTGGATCATTGAAGTTGTTGTAGAACGACTGGACATTAAAAAGCAGGTTTTTGAAAACCTTGAAAAGCATAGAAAACCGGGTACTTTAATTACTACAAATACTTCGGGTATTCCAATAAAGTATATGAATGAAGGCAGAAGTGATGACTTTAAAAAGCATTTCTGCGGAACCCACTTTTTTAATCCGGCGCGATATTTAAGACTTTTTGAGATAATTCCCGGGCCTGATACTTCCGAAGAGGTCCTGGATTTTCTGAATATTTACGGTGAAAAATTCCTCGGTAAAACATCGGTGGTCGCAAAAGACACTCCGGCCTTTATAGGAAACCGAATAGGGATCTTCAGTATCATGAGTCTTTTCCATACCGTAAAAGATATGGATATGACCATTGAAGAAGTAGACAAATTAACCGGACCTGTTATAGGACGTCCAAAATCTGCCACTTTTAGAACCGTAGATGTGGTGGGGCTCGATACTTTAGTGCACGTTGCCAACGGACTTTATGAAGGAGTGCCTGAAGACGAACAACACGATCTTTTCAAACTTCCGGATTTTATCCAGACCATGATGGACAACAAATGGCTTGGAAGCAAAACCGGGCAGGGCTTTTATAAAAAATTGAAGAACAAAGACGGCTCCAGCGAAATCAAATCGCTTGATCTCAACAAGTTGGAATACCGCGACCAGAAAAAAGCCTCTTTTGCTACTTTGGAATTGACGAAAACAATTGACAAAGTAGAAGACAGGTTTGAGGTACTTGTAAACGGAAAAGACAAAGCGGGAGAATTCTATCGAAAGAATTTCTCCGCTTTGTTCGCATATGTTTCTAATCGTATTCCGGAAATTACAGACGAGCTTTATAAAATAGATGATGCCATGAAGGCCGGCTTTGGCTGGGAACAGGGACCTTTCCAGATATGGGATGCCATAGGTGTTGAAAAGGGCATTGAGCTGATGAAATCTGAAGGATACCAACCTGCAGCCTGGGTGAACGAAATGCTGGAAAGCGGCAGTGAGAGCTTCTATACTGTAAAAGAAGGAAATACTTATTATTATGACATTCCGCAGAAGAAACAGGTGAAAGTACCTGGTCAGGATGCGTTCATTATTCTCGATAACATCCGTGAGAGCAAGCAGGTATTCAAAAACAGCGGAGTCGTGGTGGAAGATCTTGGCGACGGAATCCTGAATGTGGAATTCCGAAGTAAAATGAACTCCATTGGCGGAGATGTTCTTGACGGGCTTAACAAAGCCATAGACATTGCTGAAAAAGAGTACCAGGGACTGGTTGTTGCCAACAACGGAAAAAACTTTTCTGTAGGTGCCAACATCGGGATGATCTTTATGATGGCTGTGGAACAGGAATACGATGAGCTGAATATGGCCATTAAATATTTCCAGGACACGATGATGCGTATGCGCTACTCCTCTATTCCAACAGTCGCGGCGCCACATGCCATGACCCTGGGTGGTGGTTGTGAACTGTCACTTCATGCAGACAAAGTAGTGGCGGCAGCAGAAACTTACATCGGGCTTGTGGAATTTGGCGTCGGGGTGATCCCCGGCGGTGGTGGTTCTAAAGAAATGACCCTTCGTGCTTCACAAACCTTCGAAAAAAATGATGTGGAGTTAAACAGACTCAGGGAATATTTCCTTGCTATTGGAATGGCCAAAGTTTCCACATCGGCATACGAAGCTTATGACACAGGAATCCTTCAGAAAGGAAAGGATATCGTTGTGGTAAATCCAGACCGCCAGTTAGCCATAGCAAAACAGCACGCTTTGTTAATGGCCGAAAACGGATACACACAACCTGTAAAGACCAACAACGTGAAGGTACTGGGAAAACAGGCATTGGGAATGTTTCTGGTAGGAACCGACTCCATGTTTGCCGGAAAATACATTAGCGAACACGACAAAAAGATCGCTAACAAACTGGCGTACGTGATGGCAGGAGGAGATCTTTCTGAAGCCAATTACGTCAGCGAACAATATTTACTGGACCTCGAAAGAGAAGCTTTCCTTTCCCTTACCGGAGAAAGAAAAACATTAGAGAGGTTACAGCATATGTTACAAAAAGGGAAACCGCTTAGAAACTAGAAGCCCCTCCCGGCCTCCCCAATGGGGAGGAGTTTAATGACGTTCTGAAAAAATTGTTTAATAAAATCCCGTTCTTCTGTTTCATAGAACAGGGATCAAAAAATCCTATTGACCCCTAATAGGTCTTCCCCCTTTGGGGGATAGGGGGCTAATATGAGAACAGCATACATCGTAAAAGCATATAGAACCGCGGTTGGTAAAGCACCACGCGGGGTGTTCAGGTTTAAGAGGCCTGATGAACTGGCAGCCGATACTATCAAGCACATGATGAAAGAGCTTCCGGAACTGGATAAAAAACGTATTGACGACGTCATGGTTGGAAATGCCATGCCCGAAGCCGAACAGGGCCTTAATATGGGTCGTTTGATCTCCCTGATGGGATTGAGCATTGAGGATGTTCCCGGGGTTACCGTAAACCGTTATTGTGCCTCAGGAATTGAAACAATAGCCATGGCATCTGCCAAAATCCAGAGTGGCATGGCTGACTGCATCATTGCAGGTGGAGCCGAAAGCATGAGTTACATTCCCATGGGAGGTTACAAACCCGTACCAAATTATGAAGTGGCCAAAAACGGAAATGAAGATTTCTACTGGGGAATGGGCCTCACTGCGGAAGAAGTGGCAAAAAGATATGACATTTCCCGTGAAGATCAGGATGAATTTGCCTACAATTCGCACCAAAAGGCATTAAAGGCTTTAGAGGAAGACAAATTTAAGGATCAGATTGTTCCTGTGGAGGTGGAAGAAAATTTCGTGAACACCAAAGGAAAGAAAGAAACCCGAAAATACACAGTCACTCAGGATGAAGGACCTCGTGCAGATACTTCAAAAGAAGTGCTGGGAAAATTACGTCCTGTATTTGCCGAAGGCGGAAGTGTCACTGCAGGGAACGCATCACAAATGAGCGACGGAGCAGCTTTTGTTATGGTAATGAGCGAAGAAATGGTAAAAGAACTCAATCTTGAACCGATCGCCCGTCTCGTGAGCTACGGTGTAGCCGGAGTAGATCCAAGAGTAATGGGAATAAGTCCGGTGATTGCGATTCCAAAAGCACTAAAACGTGCCGGACTCAAAAAAGAAGACATGGAACTTGTTGAGCTGAATGAAGCCTTTGCTTCACAATCACTAGCCGTTATCAGGGAAACAGGATTGAATCCAGATCTGGTGAATGTTAACGGTGGAGCTATTGCCATGGGCCACCCGCTGGGCTGCTCCGGAGCGAAATTATCTGTCCAGATCTTTGACGAAATGAAAAAGCGAAACCTCAAAAACAAACATTGCCTGGTCACCATGTGCGTAGGTACAGGACAGGGAGCTGCGGGGGTGTATGAAGTGTACTAGTACATAAAAGATCAAAGAAAAAAGAGCAGAGAGAAAAGAAGCAAGAAACAAGAAACAAGAGACAAGAGACAAGAGACAAGAGACAAGATAAAAATAGATGGGAAGACATAATTTTAAAAAGCTAAAGATTTGGCAAGAGGGGATGAACATCACCAGAGCTACCTATCAAATAGTAAAAACGTTTCCCGATATTGAAAAATACAATCTTGTTACTCAATTAATTAGGTGTGCTGTTTCAATTCCGTCTAACATAGCTGAGGGAACCAGTAAACGAACAAACAAACATTTTTCAAAATACCTGGACGACAGTTTAGGATCAGCCTTTGAATGGGAAACACAACTTATAGTTGCTTATACAGAAGGATATATAACTGAAGGAAAATATAAAGAACTAGAATTGAGAATTCAGGAATTACAAAAAATGATTTCCGGCTTTATTGATGGTCTTGATAAAGATCTTTAAGCAAATTTTTTAGTCTTCATTCCTGGTTCTTGACTCTTGATTCTATTTAAACACACAACATATTAACACTACAACAACATGAGCACAGAAACAGAACATAAAAAGAAAGACCTTCTTCGCGGAGGGCAGTTCCTGGTAAAGGAAACCAATTGTGAAAATGTATTCACGCCCGAAGACTTTTCTGACGAACAAAAAATGATGCGTGATTCGGTAAGGGAATTTATTGATCGCGAAGTTATTCCTCATTCAGAAGAATTTGAAAAGAAGAATTACGAGCTTACTAAAGAACTCATGCAAAAGGCCGGAGAAATGGGCTTTTTGGGAGTTTCAGTTCCCGAAGAATACGATGGCCTGGGAATGGGATTCGTCACTACAATGCTGGTAGTTGATTATATTTCCGGAGCGACAGGTTCGTTTTCAACAGCTTTTGGAGCACACTCCGGTATTGGGACTTTACCAATTACTTTATACGGAAATGAAGAACAGAAGAAAAAATATCTTCCGAAGCTGGCAACCGGGGAATGGTTTGGAGCCTATGCCTTAACCGAGCCTGGTGCAGGAAGTGACGCCAACTCAGGAAAAACAAAAGCCGTACTTTCTGAAGACAAAAAATATTACAGCATTACCGGACAAAAGATGTGGATTTCCAATGCCGGATTTTGTAATATGATGATCGTCTTCGCCCGAATTGAAGATGATAAGAATATTACAGGCTTTATCGTAGAATACGATCCTGAAAACCCAAACGGAATTTCCCTTGGAGAAGAAGAAAAGAAGCTTGGAATCCACTCCTCCTCTACCCGCCAGGTATTTTTCAACGATACGAAAGTACCGGTTGAGAACATGCTTTCTGAAAGAGGAAACGGATTCAAAATTGCCATGAATGCTCTAAATGTCGGGCGGATCAAACTGGCGGGAGCCTGTCTTGACGCCCAAAGGCGAGTGATTGACAATGCTGTTAAATACGCAAATGACCGCGAACAATTCAAAACTCCAATTGCCAAATTTGGAGCTATAAAATCTAAACTGGCAGAGATGGCTACTTCAGCATACGTGGGAGAATCTGCTTCCTATCGCGCCGCCAAAGACATTGAAAATCGTATAGAAATCCGGCAAAGCGAAGGTGCGTCGCACCAGGAAGCGGAGCTGAAAGGTGTGGAGGAATATGCCATCGAATGTTCTATTTTAAAAGTAGCAGCTTCAGAAGATCTTCAGAATTGTAGTGACGAAGGGATCCAAATCTATGGTGGAATGGGCTTTTCGGCTGATGCTCCAATGGAATCTGCATGGAGAGATGCGCGAATCACCCGCATTTACGAAGGAACTAACGAAATCAACCGAATGCTTTGCGTGGGAATGCTTGTAAAAAAGGCAATGAAAGGCCACGTAGATCTATTGGGACCTGCAACAAAAGTAGGAGAAGAACTCACCGGAATTCCTTCTTTTGAAAAACCAGATTTTTCAGAATTATTTTCAGAAGAACTGGAAATGATTAAAAAACTGAAAAAGGTATTCCTGATGGTTGCAGGAAGTGCTGTTCAAAAATTTGGACCGCAACTCGAAGAACATCAGCAGTTGTTACTGGCTTCCGCAGATATACTTATAGAAATATATATGGCTGAATCTGCCATTTTACGCACCCAGAAGAACGCAAAAAGATTTGGAGAGGATTCTCAAAAAGAGCAGATTTCCATGTCTAAGCTGTATCTATATCATGCCGTTGAAAAGATCAATCAAAAGGCCAAAGAAGGAATCATTTCTTTTGCTGAAGGCGATGAACAACGTATGATGCTTATGGGACTTAAAAGGTTTACCAAATATGAAAATTACCCGAATATAGTTGCTCTTAGAAACACCATTGCCGATAAAATTACGGCAGAAAACAAATATTGCTTTTAATCAATTTGCATGATTAAGTTTGATGAGCCACCTTTCGAGGTGGCTTTTTTTTGATATTTATTTAACATCAAATAAGGTGTACATTTTATAGATTACGAATAAACCGTAAAGAAAAGAAATGGACACCCTTACGAAGTATGTAATAATAAGTGTTGTAAGTCTTTTTATAGTTTATGCGCTCATACATTTCATCCTGAGAAAGCTGGGCAAGGATCCTAAAAATATTCTTCCTCATAACATCGCCGCCAGGATCAAATTTCCAATGATCACTCTGCTACTCGCCGTGGCCCTGCAGGTGGGTTTACTTAGGGACAACGTGTTTACAGATGAGCAGTATCATGATTTCTTTCAGCACACCAGGACTTTACTGCTAATTTTTAGTTTTACCTGGTTTATTATCGTGGGAATCAGGATATTCAAAAAGCAGATTTTACATCGTTTTGATGTAAATACTTCAGACAATTTAAGAGCCCGAAAATATTACACCCAGTTCAATATCCTTGAAAGAATTGCTGTTTTTGTAGTGGTTATTTTTTCTATAGGCATTGCCCTGCTCACTTTTGACGGTATAAAGGAAATTGGAGTGAGCGTACTTACCTCTGCAGGAATCGCAGGCATTATCCTTGGTTTATCGGCTCAAAAGGCAATAGGAACCCTTTTAGCAGGAATTCAAATTGCCATCACCCAGCCCATAAGAATTGATGATGTGGTGATTGTGGAAGGAGAATGGGGGCGAATAGAAGAAATTACCCTAACATACGTAGTGGTAAACATCTGGGATAAAAGAAGGCTGGTCGTGCCCACCACCTATTTCATTGACACTCCCTTCCAAAGCTGGACCCGCAATTCTTCAGATATTTTAGGAACCGTATTCCTTTATACAGATTATAACATTCCGCTGGACGCACTTCGGGAAGAATTCACCCGCCTCCTCCACTCCACCGAGTTGTGGGACGGCAAGGTGAATGTGATACAGGTAACAGATGCCACCGAAAAAACCATGGAACTAAGGGCTCTTATGAGCGCGGCAGATTCCCCCACCGCCTGGGACCTTCGGGTGTTCATCAGGGAAAAATTGATTGAATTCATCCGTGAAAATTACCCCGAAAGTCTGCCGGTATCAAGAGTTTCTATTGATAAAAATCATCATCCTGCATAAGGTGGTTCAATCTTTCTTCAGAAGTTAAACCGTCAGAGAAATTAGCCGCTGTTTCTATCAACGCCAGGTGAGAATAAGCCTGAGGGAAATTCCCTAATAATCTTTTTGTTTCAAAGTCTATATCCTCACTAAACAGCCCCAAATGATTGCTGTAAGAAAGCAATTCATTAAACATTTTTATAGCCTTGTCTTTTTCCCCTATTTTGAAAAGACTGTTTATAAACCAAAACGTACAAATGGTAAAGGATGAAGAAGGACGTCCAAAATCATCCTTATTCTTATATCTAAAAAGCAGGCCATTGTGGCAAAGTTCTCTTTCTGTTGCTTTTACAGTACTAATATAGCGTGGATCCTTGGCACGTATAAACCCATAGGTTTCCATAAGTAAAGTTGACGCGTCCAGGTCTTTAGACCCGTAGGACTGGGTATAGGCCTGTACCTCCTCATTCCATCCATTCTCGTAAATGTCATCGTAGATCTCCTTTCTAAGGTTTTTCCAATGAGTATCATTAATACCTTTTCTAAGGATCTCCCCAATTTTCACAGCGCGGTCCACAGCTACCCAGCAAAGTAGTTTGGAGAACACGAAATGTCGCTCTTCGGTACGTAACTCCCAGATTCCCTTATCAGGTTCTTTCCAGTGTTCTTCTACAATACGCACAATTCCCCTAACGATCGTCCATAGTTCTTCACTATTTTCAAGTGAAGTATCAAACTGCATAAACTGCTGGTAAATAACTTCCATTAAAATTCCGTAGATGTCATTCTGCCTTTGCACATAAGCAGCATTTCCAATACGCACAGGTTTAGACCCTTTATATCCGTCTAAATGATCCAAAATGTGCTCAGTAAGCTCCTTTTCACCGTTAATTCCGTACATGATCTGGATTTTCTCATCCTTATTCGGAATAATATCTATGATAAACTGAAGAAATTCCTGAGCCGACTTCTTATGCCCAAGACCGGCCATTACTTTAATCACCATGGAAGCATCCCGAATCCAGCAGAAACGGTAATCCCAGTTCCTTACTTCCCCAATGGTTTCAGGCAAGGAAGTTGTCGCGGCTGCGAGAACAGCACCCGATTTTTCAAAGCTAAGCGCCTTCAGGACCAGGGCACTGCGGGCGATCTCATTATTATAATATTTATACTGGGTGGTAGATTCACTCCAGTTCATCCAGTAGGTCTTTGTTCGTTGAAACTTAAGGTAAGTTCTCTCAAGAGTTTGTTC
>JACLAD010016496.1_pt1 | contig 60464 bp, 67 predicted proteins | sample 8027901 | NCBI WGS metagenome assembly JACLAD01 (sample SAMN15725071, study PRJNA655200) | protist metagenome | isolation source: fluorescence activated cell sorting (FACS) single amplified genomes of... | place: Spain: Blaines Bay Microbial Observatory, Mediterranean Sea | collected 2016-07-05 | reverse complement strand
AGACAGGAGTCTACTATGACAAAAGTATGTATCGTGCAGAAGCGGCAGATCGTACTGTTGAAAAAGGAAATCTACGTCGAGGGCAGTCAGGAAGAGATTGAAGAGTGGATTATTCAAAATCAGTTGGATGACACCAAGTACCAGTGGCGAACCCACACCGAATACATCGATCCAGGGCACGAAGAGTACGAAATTCTTGAGGTCCCTGAGGATGATGGCTACGACTTCCTACGCTACGTCCGCAAGCCCCCGGTCTATAACCTGGAACGGGACAACGGCCGAAAGATCCAGACCAAGAAATAATCCTACTGCGAATGCCTCGAATCTTGGCACTCGCCCATGCCTTTCCTCCCCATTACTGCTCTCAAGATGAACTGAGTTTCGCCCTGCGCATTGCTTGGCAGGACCAGGGGCTTGATGTGGCGATTTTTGATCGCTTGCAGCGCAACGTCCAGGTTCAGGGGCGCTACCTGGCTCGACCGTTGGAAGAGTACCACCACTTCAATTCCTTCACCCAAACCAACCAGATCTGGCAGGAAGAAGCCCTGCATCTCAGTGAGCAAGTAGTCCAGCAAGTACTGGATCAAGCTCAGCTAGCAGCCGACCAAGTCCAGTTGCTGATGAGTACAACAGTGACAGGAATCGCGGTACCTTCACTAGAAGCCCGCCTGATGAACCGACTGCCGTTTGCACCGACGACTCGACGAGTCCCCCTGTTTGGACTGGGTTGTTTGGCTGGAACCGCTGGGATTGCCTGTTGTGCTGATTACCTCCGAGCTTACCCCACCCATGCCGCTTTGCTACTCTCGGTGGAACTCTGCTCCCTAACTTTACAGAAGCAGGACTTGTCCATAGCGAATCTGATTGCTAGTGGCCTCTTTGGTGATGGAGCTGCAGCTGCGCTGCTCGTTGGTGACGAGCATCCTCTGGCTTCAGCCGCACCTGTGGGTGTACTCGACTCCTGTTCGGTCTTCTTTCCAGATTCTGAAGAGGTGATGGGCTGGGAAGTCAGTGCATCTGGCCTTAAGATCGTCCTCTCTCCAGGTGTTCCTCATTATACCCGAGAGGCACTACCTGGACCCCTGAAGGATTTCCTCGCCCAGCACAACCTGAAACTTGGTGAGATCCGTCACTGGGTCAGTCATCCCGGAGGTCCCAAGGTGATTGACGCGCTGGAAGAAGGGCTGGTATTACCAGCAGGGACACTGAACCGAACGCGTCAGAGCCTCGCTGAGATTGGTAATCTCTCCTCAACCTCTGTGCTGATTATTCTGGAAGAATGGCTACGTGACAGGATAGCGGAGCCAGGTGACTGGGGGATGATGCTCTCGATGGGGCCAGGCTTTTGTGCAGAAGCTGCGTTGCTGCGCTGGTGAGCGTTGAGTGAATCAGTTTTCCTGACGATAGGGTGAGAGTTCCGGATTGTCTTCGATATTGCTCTGAATTGAACGCTTCTCTTCCTCAATGAATTCTCCAATTGCCCGATGAAAGGCAGGATGGGCAATCCAGTGAGCGCTGTAGGTCAGATTGGGTAAGAAACCTCGCTGGATCTTGTGTGCTCCCTGGGCACCGGCTTCAAAACGCTGCACACCTTGTTCAATTGCATACTCAATCAGACGGTAATAACAGAGTTCAAAGTGCAGGCTCCGAAAGTCCTGCCGACAGCCCCAGTAGCGTCCAAAGAGATGTGGTCCTTTGTGATAATTGATCGTACCAGCCACCCATCTCCCCTGCTTGCGGGCAAGTGCAAGCACCAGTTGATCTCGAAAATGTGTGAAGATGTACTGAAAAAACTCATAACTCAAGTAAGGCATCGCCCACTTGCGATCAATCGTAGTTAAGTAGAAGTCATACATCACTCGGCAGAGCTTCGGCTCAACCTCCTCTCCTCGCAGCAGGATTACCTCCAACCCTTGTTCCTGCACCTGCCGACGTTCTCGCAGAATCTCCTTGCGGCGTTTGCTTCTGAGTCGACTGAGGAAGTCTTCAAAGCTGTCATAACCCTGATTCTGCCAATGAAATTGGAAGCTATGTCGCAATAGTAGACCAGCTGCTTCATAGATTTCACACTCCTCTGCAGGAATAAAAAGAAAGTGCAGAGACGAACAGCCTTCTTGCTGGACTAACTCCAGGGCACTGGCGAGCAACTGCTGCTGAAATTCTCTGGGATTGGATGCATCTGCCGAAACCAGTAGCTTGGGACCCGTCGCTGGAGTAAAGGGGACGGCTGAGGTGAGTTTGGGGAAATAGCGTTGACCATAACGTTGGTAGGCGTTCGCCCAATCCCAGTCAAAGATGTATTCCCCATTGCTGTTGGTTTTCCGGTAAAGGTAGCAGGCGGCCTGCAGCTGTTTCCCTTCCCAGAGTGTCAGGTAGCGAGGTTCCCAGCCAGGTTCAATTCCGACGCAGTGTCCTTCTTCCAGCGCAAGTAAATAGTCGTATTCAGCGAAGGGGAAAGCATCTCCAATCAGTCGATTCCAGGACTCTGGGGCGACCTCACGAAGGCTGTGAAAAACCTGTTGGTGCAAATTGCTATCGGTTTGAAGGGCAGTGCTGCTCACGTCAGTCTTCGACCTGAACCACATGGATCTTGTCGGCAACGTGGAAGGGAAGAATGGCCTGTTGTTCTTCCTGCTGGAGTGCCATTGAACTCATCACGTCGGCACGGGAAATCACTTGATGCTTCTGACCTGGAATCACCTGCTGGGTGTGCAGGATCTTGAGCAATTCCTCGGAATCTTCCAATTCTTCGGCAATCATTATGATCTCCACCATCATGCCTTCTTCTGCCTGATCCAGGGTGAAGCAGTCCTCTGGTAGGGAATGGCCGGGCATCGGCGTCCCGTGAGGGCAGGTCTCTGGATAGTTAAGAAAGGCGGCCAGCTTATCGACAACCGTGGGAGTCATCGCATGTTCGAGTTGATGAGCGTGCTTGTGTACTTCATACCAGGGGATTCCCAGAGTATTGCAGAGAAAATATTCGGCAAGATTGTGGCGGAAGGCAATGTCGCAGGCGAGACGCTCTCCTTCCCTGGTCAAGTTGATCTCTTTCTTGTCATCCATCTGGATCAACTCATCTCGCTGCATGCGCTGCAGGGTAGCGTGTACCGTTGGGGCACTGCTCTTGAGACGCTGTGCTAGGGTGACGGCCTTGAGGCGCTCTCCAGCACCTCGCAACTGGTATAGCAGCAAGAGGTACTCTTCAATGACAATCGAGTGTTTCTCAGACATTGGGAGTTCCTGACAGAGATGAGCAAAGATTTAGACTGTTAGCCTAGCAAGGCTCTGCCAGAAAAACAAACAGGATTCAGCTTTTATAGTGGTGGTTGGTCTGCTAAGTCCATTCTATTTCTGGCAGACACCTACGGCTAGACGGAGGAAATATCACGGAAGACGCTGCAAACGTTGCTGCAACGGAAGGATATGGGCGTGAGTGAGGGAAACAGCCAACGCATCGGCTTCGTCTTCTTGGAGTGGACGAGATCGGAGATTCAGCAGCATACGGACCATGTGCTGAATCTGCTCTTTCTGGGCACCACCTGTTCCTACCAGAGATTGCTTGACCTGTCTCGGCGCATACTCGTGTAGACGAACCTGCCGACGTCCCAGTTCTAGTAGCACGACCCCTCGCACATGTCCCAGCACCAAGGCAGAGCGTGGGTGCTTTGCAAAGAAGACTTCTTCGACAACTCCACAATCTGGTTGCCACTGCTGAATCAAGTCTCCAAGAGCATCACCTAGAAGAACCAAACGTTCTGCTAATGATTTCGATTCCGGCAGGCGGATACAACCACTGGAGAGATAGCGATTGTGCTGAGGAGTCGCTTCAATTAGACCATAACCCGTACGACGACTACCTGGATCAATCCCTAGAATTCTCATGCTTCAGGACGCTAACTGAGTGGCCACTTCCTCACTAATATCGAAATTGGAATAGACCTGCTGGACATCATCATCATCTTCCAGCATCTCAATCAGACGAATGACCTGCTCTGCCTTCTGAGCATCTTCAATAGCAATCCGGTTTTGTGGATTCCAAATAATACCAGAGTGTTGCATCGGTACAGAATTCTCTTCCAAGAAACTACGCACCTGCTCCAGATCCGCAATGCTTGTGTAGACCTCGTAGTTTTCTGGGTCTTCCGTATTCAGATCCTCTGCGCCTGCTTCCAGAATAAATTCTGTCAGTGCATCTTCGCTGATCTTGTCTTTCTCAATCGTGATTTGTCCAAGTCGATCAAACATGTATTGCACAGAGTTAGTGGAACCCAAACTACCACCCGATTTGTTGAAAGCGTAGCGAATGGACGCAATCGTACGGTTGCGATTATCGGTCATCGCCTCAACAATGATTGCCACATTGTGTGGGCCGTACCCTTCGTAAACAATCTCCTCGTAGTTATCACCTTCACCTTCTCCAATTGCCTTCTTGATTGCCCGCATGATATTGTCCATCGGCATTGACTGACCCCGCGCATTTGCTACCGCAGTGCGTAACCGAGGATTGGCATCAATGTCCCCCCCCCCCACTCGGGCCGCCACTGTAACCTCCTTGATCAATTTGGTGAAGAGCTTGCCTCGCTTGGCATCCTGGGCAGCCTTCTTGTGCTTGATCGTGCTCCACTTACTGTGTCCTGACATGATTCCCTATTCGATGATTTTACCGACCAGATCATAGTCATGCGCTTCGGTGATCTCCACAGAGTGGAAAGTTCCCGGACGCGCGTTACCCTCATTGATATAGACCAACCCATCTACTTCTGGTCCCTGAAACGCAGCTCTGCCCTGTAACAATAGCTCTGTCTCTTCTGCATAACCATCCACCAAGACGGGCAAGACATGTCCTACTCTAGCTTGATTACGTTGCTGGCTAACCTGGCGCTGTACCTCCATCAGGCGTTGCTTTCGTTCGTGCTTAACCGCATTAGGAACAGGATCACCCAAGCGCGCTGAACGAATATTATCTTCTGGAGAGTAGGTGAACACACCCACATGAGTGAAATGTCCTGCTGCCACAAATTCCAAGAGTTCTTCAAAGGCCTCTTCTGTCTCTGTCGGGAAGCCAACAATGAAGGTTGTTCGCCAAGCCACCTCTGGGAGGACTCTTTTTACTTCCTGCATCTTCTGCTCAATCTGTGACCGAGTGATCTTGCGGTTCATCTTGCGTAGGACACTGTCTTCGATGTGTTGAAAAGGCATGTCCAGATAAGCACAAAATCGCTTGTCCGCAGCAAAAGCTGCCAACGCCTCATCTGTAAAGGTGTTGGGATAGCAGTAGAAGAGACGAACCCAAAAATCACCTTCCAAGGCACTGATGGCACGCAGCAACTCCGCAAGCTCCAACTGGCCTCGATCTCTACCGAAGGAAGAAGTGTCCTGTGAGATCAGGTTGATTTCCTTAACCCCTCTGCTCACTAACTGTTGGATCTCGTTCACGATGGATGGGACACTGCGGCTGCTCAGCAATCCCCGCAACATCGGAATGTTGCAGAAAGAGCACATATTCGAGCAACCTTCCGCAATCTTAACATAAGCAAAATGACGAGGAGTGGACTGCTGCTTTTCCTGTTCCTCAAATTGCTGGTAGTGTGGCTTGGGCTGAACAAAAGAGTGTTGCTTGCCCGGTTCTCTGCGCACCTGATCTAACAAAGGAACAATCTCACTGAAATCCTGAGAGCCCAGCAAAGCATCTAGTTCTGGGAGTTCTTTCAGTAAGTCTTCACGATAGCGCTGGCTTAAGCAACCAGCTGCCACCAATGTGGAACAGCGTCCGGTCTCTTTGAATTCGCTGAGCTCAAGAATGCGCTGGACAGATTCTTCAGTAGCTGAAGTCAGGAAGGCACAGGTGTTGACAACGATAGCGTCAGCTTCCTGTGGTTCGAGCGTGAGTGTGTAGTGATTTTGGGAAAGGTGGTGGAGCATGATTTCTGAGTCCACCCGGTTTTTCGAACAACCGAGCGTCTCGACATACACCTTGGCCCTTCCCACAGTGTGAGGTGCAGGCATAGGAAATGCCCGAGGCAAGATCAGGCGGTTTTTTCTGTTTCTACTTCAGCCTTTGGCTCGTTGACCTGAGTGCTGACTTCTTCAAGTAGTGATGGAGCCGGTTGTGGCTTGGCAGCTTTACGACTCTTGGTTTTTTTGAGGGCACTGAGTGCATCGTTTTCACTTCCCACCAACTGCACAATAGCCATTTCGGAAGCATCACCCAAACGGCGCTTGGCCAACTTGATCACACGGCAGTAGCCTCCGGGGCGTTCCTTATAGCGCTCCGCTATCTCTCCAAAGAGGTTTTCCATCGCCAGTTTGCTCTTCACAAAGCGCAAGACCTGGCGTCGAGCGTGTAGATCACCACGTTTGGCAAAGGTGATCATCTTCTCTAAGGGAACACGAACCTCTTTGGCTCGGGCTAGGGTACAAGTGACTTCCCCATTTTCTAGGATTGAAGTCACCATGTTACGCATCATTGCTCGGCGGTGTGATGAGGAAACTCCAAGCTTTCTTCCAGCTTTCAAGTGTCGCATGGTCGATTACTCTTTCTTTGCTTTTTCAACAGGATTTGCGTCAGGGTCGAAGTTTTCTAGCTTCATTCCCAGCGACAGGTTCATAGCTGACAAAATCGTTTTGATTTCATTGAGCGATTTGCGCCCAAAATTTTTGGTCCGCAGCATCTCTGCTTCTGTTTTCTGCACCAAGTCTGCGATGGTTTCAATTTTCGCATTCTGTAGGCAGTTGATGGAGCGAACAGAGAGTTCTAACTCGCTGACGCTGCGATAGAGATTGTCGTTTGTCGGAGCTTCTTCAACATCCAAATCTTCATCTGGTTCAATCCGTTTTTCCGGATCAAAATTGATGAAGACTTCCATGTGCTCTTTCATGATCTTGGCAGCATAAGCCACACTATCAATCGGATTGACTGCCCCAGAGGTCCAAACTTCCATGTCCAGTTGATCTTGCTCCTGCTCATCGATTGTTTGAGTGAAGATCTTATAGTTCACCCTCTTAATCGGCGAATGATTTGAATCCAGGTAGATCACATTGACAGGTAGCTCTCGACTTTGGTTTTCTTCGGCTGTCACATACCCTTTATTCATTCGCACATACAGGGTCATGCTCAGTGTTGCGTTCTCTTCCAAGTGAGCGATCTCACAATCTGGGTTGAGAATCTCAGCCTTATTGAAGGTGGAGATATCTTCACCTCTCAATATACAGGGGCCTTCACCAATCAATTCCAATTCGATGATATCATCCTCAAATTGCTGAATATCGAGATTCTTGATATTCAGAATGATCTGGACGACATCTTCAAGGATTCCTGGAAGTTGGGTGAACTCATGTGCCACCCCTTCAATTTGGACTGCGAAGACCGCGCTTCCACGGATAGAAGAAAGCAATGTTCTTCGCAACATATGACCAATGGTCAGTCCAAAGCCAGGCTCCAAGGCCTCTACTGCAAAGTGGCCATACTCATTGCTAAGAGTGTCGGCTTCCACCTTGAGGGCTTCTGGCCAAAGCATTTCGCCAACATGAGTGGACAGACTTGCTGGGTTTACAGCACTGGCCGCTGATTCAGTCTCTTGCAGTTCTTCGTTCATTTTCTAGTCCGTTGGGAGTACTGGTCAGAGAGACAGGGACGAGCTCTGTCAGATTCGGCGCTGCTTTGGCGGTCGGCAACCGTTATGGGGCACTGGGGTTACATCCTGAATGCTAGTAACACGAACACCCTCAAACCCCGCTAAAGCACGTAGAGCGGATTCTCGACCCGAACCTGGGCCTTTGACGCGGATCTGAACCTCTTTCAAACCATTATCAATCGCTTTTCGCATCGCGTCTTCAGCAGCTACTTTGGCAGCAAAAGGGGTGCTCTTGCGTGATCCTTTGAAACCATGAAGTCCCGTGCTCGACCATGAAATGATGTTACCTCGGACGTCTGAGATGCTGACGATCGTGTTGTTGAACGATGCCTGAATATGAGCAATACCTTGCTCAATATTCTTTTTCTCTTTCTTTTTTCTTTTGACCTTACTCATGAACTGCTCTTCCTAGAGTTAGACGGAGAGTTAATTATTTTTTCTTGCGGCTGACTGCCAGTTTGCGTGGTCCTTTGCGTGTTCGGGCATTGGTCTTGGTTCGTTGGCCACGAACTGGCAGGCCCTTACGATGTCGGAGTCCTCTATAATTTCCCAAGTCCATCAAGCGCTTGATGTTCAGGTTGATTTCCCGACGCAGATCACCTTCCACCTGGTATACGCCCTCAATCGCACCACGCAGACGAGCAACTTCTTCATCACTCAACTCCGTTGTCTTGGTATCTCGGTCAATACCTGTGGTAGCGAGGATCTTATTCGCCGTTGGACGGCCAATTCCATAAATATACGTCAGCGCAACCTCAATGCGCTTAGCTCTGGGTAAGTCCACACCGGATATTCTTGCCATGATCTCCTAGCGTAAGCGAAGTGTCTGTGCCTGCCCCGGACTACGGCGTTTACGGGTCTTCTTCATGAAGCCATCGTAGTTTTGGTTCAGCAGGAAGGATTCAATTTGGTTCACCAAGTCCAGTCCAACACCCACTACAATCAGCAGGGCTGTTCCACCAAACTGGAAGGGAACATTGAAAACAAATAGTAGGATGCTGGGTAGGATACAGATTATTGACAGATAAACTGCTCCGCCAAACGTTAGCCGAGTCAGTACGGCATTGATATATTCTGCTGTCTTTTTACCTGGACGAATGCCAGGGATGTAGCCGTTATGACGCTTCATCTCGTCCGCTATCTTGACCGGATTGAATTGAATCGCCGTGTAGAAGAAGCAGAAGAAGAAGATCAGCATCACGAAGAGCAAAGAGTGTAACAAGCGACCGGGTAACAGTTGGTCACTGATTGCCTGAACCCAAGGCGTCGTTGTGAAACCAGCAATTGTAGCTGGGAACGCCAGTATCGAGGAAGCAAAGATGGGCGGAATCACACCAGCAGAGTTAATTTTCAGTGGGAGGTGTGAAGCTTGACCACCATACATGCGATTGCCCTGCATTCGCTTGGCATACTGTACGGGAATCTTGCGGTACGAAGTCTCGATGAAAACTACAGCGAAGATGACCACAACCATCAGAATTATTGTGATCAGCAATACCAGTATAGGAATTTGTCCAGCTTGTACCAACTGAATCGCGTTGACGGTTGAGCCTGGTATTTCGGCTACGATTCCGGCAAAGATGATGAGTGAAATACCGTTTCCAATCCCACGTTCGTTGATCTGCTCACCAATCCACATCAAGAAGGCCGTGCCTGCTGTCAGCGTAATGATTGTCAACAGTCGGAAGCCCCATGGGTTCATCGTTGAGATGACCACCGGTGATCCATCTGGAGCAGCCATACTCTCCAAACCAACAGCGATACCAAAGCCTTGAATCAAGCTGAGTAGTATGGTGCCGTAGCGAGTATAGAGAGTGATTTTCTTACGGCCCGCCTCACCCTCTTTGGAGAGACGTTCTAAGTAGGGGAAGACCACCGTCAGCAACTGCATAATGATCGAAGCACTGATGTAGGGCATTACCCCAAGCGCAAAGATCGTCAGACGTGCCAGCGCTCCGCCCGTGAACATGTTGAAGAAGCGAAGGATGGAACCTTGCTGTGCTTCAAAGAACGCGGTCAGTGCTGTACCGTCGATGCCCGGGGTCGGGATGTGAGCCCCAATCCTGAACACCAGCAGCATGAGGACCGTGAAGATGATTCGGTCTCGTAGGTCTTCAATTCGGAAGATGTTTCGAACAATTTCAAGCATATTAGCCGATGGTCACCGTGCCACCTGCGGCCTGGACCTTCTCAATCGCTGATTCGCTAGCCAGTTCTACCTCAATCGTCAATTTCTTGGTTAATTCGCCTTCCGCTAATAGTTTAACTGGAATGCTATCTTTCTTGATGAAACCGAGTTCCTCTAACTTTGCTCGGTTCACCGTATCCCCACTCACAATTCGCTCATTGGACTCTAGGAAAGCGAGGTTGAGAGGACGGCTGATTACTTTGTTGAGGGGCTTAAAACCGAACTTGGGTAACCGACGGCTAATTGCCATCTGGCCACCTTCAAAGCCTCTTTTACTTGAGTAGCCAGCTCTTGATTTTTGACCTTTCTGGCCTTTACCACAGGTTTGTCCCCAGTTACTGCCAGGACCGCGGCCAACTCGCTTTCTCTTGCTATTTTTGATGCTTGGCAATTCGTGAAGTTGCATAGTTATCCTACCTCTTCAACTTTAAGCAGATGGTGCACCTTGCGGATCATGCCCCGTACGTTCGGGCTGTTCTCTAACACACGAGAACTATTTGTCTTGCGTAAGCCCAAACCGCGAACAGTTGCACGGACTTTTTCGTTGGATCCAATAACACTGCGAACCAGTGTTACTTTGATTTGATTGGCACTCATTTTTAGAACCTGATGTGTTCGACTTCTTTACCTCGACTCCTTGCGACTTCTTCAAAACCACGTAGCTTCAGCAGCGCGTCTATGGTCGCACGAGTTAAATTATGTGGGTTTCGTGAACCCAAGCATTTCACAGTAATATCAGCAATCCCCACTGATTCCATCACTGCACGCACTGCTGCTGCTGCGATGATTCCATGACCTGGTTCTGCAGGCTTCATCAGTACAGAACCAGCACCGAAACGCCCAATGATTTCATGGGGAATAGAAGTTCCTTCCAAGCGCACACGCTTCATCTGCTTGGAGGCTTCTGCAACTCCTTTACGGATTGCTTCTGTCACCTCATTAGCCTTACCTAGCCCTAGTCCGATTTTACCGGAACCATCACCGACAACTACCAATGCACTAAAGCTGAAACGGCGTCCTCCCTTAACAACCTTGGCAACGCGATTGACCTTGATCACGCGTTCGATCAGTTCACTTTCGTTTCTTCTCTCACTCAAAGCAGTTTCCTTTATAAAGAATCAGAAGTTGAGGCCTTCGCTACGAGCAGCTTCGGCCAAGGCCTTAACACGTCCGTGATAAATGAATCCGCCTTTATCGAAGACAACTTGCTCAATGCCCTTTTCTTTCAGGCGTTGGGCAATATCAGTTCCAATCAGTGTTGCGCTCTCTACTCCATCTTTGTCTGAGAAACGCTCCCGAGCTTCCAATGTTGAGGCTGCAGCCAACGTATTTTGGCCCAAGTCGTCAATCGCCTGCACATAGATGTGACGTGCTGACTTGAAAACACAGAGTCTTGGTCGTTCTGCAGAGCCGCTGACTTTTTTCCGAACTCGACGATGGCGTGCTAATCGGGCTTCTCGTTTTTTCTGAGCAATGGACTTCATGATTACCTGGATCTCAATTATTTCTTACCACTCTTTCCAGCTTTTCGCAGGATTTGCTCTCCTTCAAACAGGACTCCTTTGCCCTTGTAAGGCTCAGGTGGTCGCATCTGCTTGATCAGTGCTGCAACTTGACCTAGCGCCTGCTTGTCACACGATTCGAGAACAATCTGGGTGTTTGCGTTGACCTTCGCATCGACAATATCTGGCAACTCGTATTTGATCGGGTGCGAATAGCCCAGGTTGAGTTCGAGCGTTTTCCCACTGATCGCAGCTCTGTAACCGACACCAACTAGGCGAAGTTGCTTCTGAAAGCCCGTACTGACTCCGGTGATCATATTGTTCAATAGCGAATAGAGTGTCCCCATCTGGGTTCGCGCTATCGTATCCTCCTTATAATCTGCCAGAATCTTGATTTCGTCGTCTTTCTGTTCCAGTTGCAGCTTTTCGTGCAAGCTGGCTTGCTGCTTCCCTTTTGGTCCAGTCACTAGAATTTGATTCTCGTTAACCTGGATTTTCACAGATTGAGGGACTTTGATTGGACGTCTACCGATACGTGACATATGTTCCTCTTTACTGGCTCACCATACTTGGCAGAGCACTTCTCCACCAATTTTACGTGAGCGACATTCCTTGTCTGACATGACTCCATGTGAAGTCGACAGAATCGAAATTCCCTGTCCACCAAGCACCTTCTTCAGATCTTGAGAGCGCTGGTAGGTTCTCAAACCTGGCTTGCTGACACGCTCAATGTTTCTGATAACTCGTTTACCTTCGTAGTATTTAAGCTGGACTACTAATTCTCTAAACGTACCGCTCGGCATCACTTCATAGCCAGTGATAAAACCTTCTTCTTTGAGTACATCAAGGACGTGCTGCTTGATCTTTGAGTGTGGTACTCGAGTCTCAGCGTGCATTCGCTGATTAGCGTTACGAATGCGGGTCAATAAATCAGCAATGGGGTCTGACATAGACATAGCGAATCACCAGCTCGATTTAGTTACACCAGGAATCAAGCCCTGATTGGCCTTGAGACGGAAGCAGATACGGCACATTCCAAAGCGGCGCAGATAACCTTTGGGTCGTCCGCAAAAGGTGCAGCGGCTGTAGTTACGTACTTCAAATCGCTGCTTGCGATTGCATTTGTTGATTAATGCCTTTTTTGCCATGAATTACTTTCGGAAAGGGAAGCCCAGACCCTTCAACAAGCTCAGTGCCAGTTGGTCGTTCTGCGCAGTCGTTACGATGGAGACGTTCATACCCCGAATTCTATCAATCTGGTCGAAGTCAATCTCCGGAAAAATAAGCTGTTCCTTGATTCCCAAATTATAATTGCCTTTACCGTCAAAGCCTTTGGGAGAAATACCACGAAAATCTTTCACACGAGGAAGGGCAATCTGTACCAATCGATCCAAGAAGCTCCACATTCGCTCGCGGCGCAGTGTCACCATACAACCGATCTGCATTCCCTCACGGAGTTTGAACCCTGCAATGGATTTGCGAGCTCTTGTGACCACAGGTTTTTGACCAACAATCTGAGCCAGCTGCTCGGCAGCTTGATCAATGGACTTTGGATTTTGGACAGCCTCACCCAGTCCAACATTGACTGTCACCTTAGAAACCTTGGGGATCAGGTGAACATTTTGGATCGAGAATTCCTCTTTCAGCTGAGGAGAAACTGTCTCTGAATAGAGTTGTTGCAGGTTCACGGCTTAGCCTGGTTTAGAGAGTTTTTCCGGTTTTCACACAGATGCGTTGCTTTCTCCCATTCTCAGAGGTGTTGCAAAAGCGCACACCCTTCTCAAGGTCTGGGTTCAGCAGTGCTACGTTGGAAACATGTATAGGACCTTCCACATCCTTAATGCTTCCTTGTTCACCATTACGCTGTGCTTTCGCATGCTTGGTCTGCATGTTGGCACCTTCCACGATCACACGCTTCTTCTTCCAATCCACGTAGTTGATCTTACCTTGTAGGCCACGACTCTTACCAGCAATGACGATCACTTCATCTCCCACTTTCAGGCGGGATACTTTTCTTTCACGCATAAAACGTCTCTACGTCGAGTGATATTAGAGAACTTCTGGTGCCAGTGACAAAATCTTCATGAATTTGCCGCTACGTAGTTCACGAGCGACAGGTCCAAAGATACGAGTTCCTACTGGCTCACGTTTGTTGTCAAGGATCACTGCCGCATTTCGATCAAATTTGATGTATGATCCATCTGCTCGCCGCACTTCCTTGGTGGTACGGACAATCACTGCTTTGACCACGTCACCAGATTTCACTTTTGAATTTGGTATCGAGTCTTTCACCGAGGCAACAATGATATCACCTAGGCCTGCGTAGCGTCGCTTGGACCCTCCCAAAACTTTAATACACATCAGGCGTTTAGCTCCGGAATTGTCAGCGACTTCCAGAATGCTTTGCATCTGAATCATGCGGCCCCCGTTGTGTTGTCTTTAATAGAAAGCAAGCGCCAAGTCTTTGTCTTACTGATCGGGCGACACTCAATGATTGAGACGTAGTCTCCGGTTCGTGCCTGATTTTGTTCGTCATGCGCTTTAAATTTTTTGGATCGACGGATCGTGCGCTTGTAAAGTGGATGTTTTACTACGGTCTCAATCTTGACCACGATTGACTTATCCATCTTATCGCTAACAACTACACCGCTACGAATCTTCTTGTTCTCTGTCATACCTTGCGCTCAGAAAGGAGGGTCTTCAGGCGGGCGATATCACGTCGGTTTTTCTTAATGACCGAGGTATCTTCCAAATTGCCCAGTACCTTGTTGAAACGATTGCGAAGCTGTGATTCCTGTAACTCAGCAATCTTGCTATGGATTTCCTGATCCCCGAGGGCGCGGAAGTCTTCGTTCTTCATATGATCAAGCTGCGTTTGATGATTTTGGTCTTCACCGGCAGCTTGTAGCCTGCCAGAGTCAGTGCTTTTGTTGCAACGTCTTCATCTACTCCATCAATCTCGTAAAGTACTCGTCCTGGTAGAATGGGAGCAACCCACGAGTCGACAGAACCTTTTCCTTTACCCATCCGAGTTTCAGCAGGGCGCTTAGTGATCGGCTTATCTGGGAAAATACGAATCCAGGTTTTACCACCACGTTTGAGGGTTCGGTTGATTACCCGGCGAGCTGCTTCAATCTGGCGGGCACTGACATACCCTCTTCCAGTTGCCTGGAGCCCAATCGCTCCAAAACTGACGGCACTAGCATTGTACGATTCTCCAGTCATTCGGCCACGCATCTGTTTACGATGCTTGGTCCGCTTCGGCATCATCATGACTTACCTCTCTCGTCTTCTTGATCTGCGTAAATTGTTGCGACCAAAACTCTCCCCTCGATAGACCCAGACTTTCACACCAGTAATACCGTAGGTTGTCAGAGCCTCCGCAAAGCCGTAGTCGATGTTGGCCCGCAGGGTGTGCAATCGTACTCGACCTTCACGGGCCCATTCTGTTCGGGCCATTTCTGCTCCATTGAGCCGACCCGCGATCATGATCTTACAGCCCTCAATATTCATGCGCATCGCTGTTGCTAAAGTCCGCTTCATTGCTCGACGGAAAGCAACTCGACGCTCCAACTGTGAGGCAATATTTTCAGCAATTAACTGCGCATCAATTTCCGGTCGCTTGATCTCTCGAATATTGATTGCAATGTCTTTTCTAAACTTATTGAGAAGGCTTTTGCGGATTCGCTCTACTTCATCTCCCTTACGGCCAATAATGATTCCTGGCTTGGCTGTGAAGATATTGATCTTAGTTTTCTTTGAAGCTCGCTCCACTTCGATCTTAGAAATCGAAGCTTTCTTCAGGCGATTTTTGACGAAGTGCTGGATGTCGAGATCCTCTCTTAGAGTCTCTGCGTAACTTTTTTCTGCGTACCACCTCGAATTCCAATTCTTGTTGACACACAGACGAAAGCCAATTGGGTTAACTTTTTGTCCCATAACTTTTTTCTCAGTTGGCCGATTCAACGACGATGGTGATGTGGCTGCTCCGCTTATGAATTCTAGAGGCCCGACCCATTGCTCGGGGGCGGAAACGCTTGAGCGTACTGGCTTCGTTAGCGTAGGCCTCCTTGATCACCATTTCATCAACATCAGCTGACGAATCTCGGTTCATCGCGTTGGCGACAGCAGACTGGATCAACTTGTAGATCACAGGAGATGAATTGCGCGGTGTATTTTGCAGGATTGCCAGAGCCGTGCTCACATCCTTATTTCGAACATTATCCAGCACCAACCGGACTTTCCGGGGTGCGATTCGGATTCCTTTAGCGGTAGCTCTCGCTTGCATCATTTCTTCCCGCGCTTATCAGTTTTGGCAATGTGTCCGCGGTAGGTCCGAGTGGGTGCAAATTCACCCAGCTTGTAGCCAACCATATCTTCGGTAATGAACACCGGAATGAATTTGTTGCCATTGTGGACGGCGATGTTGGTGCCAACGAATTCTGGCAGGATCACTGAGCGGCGTGACCAGGTCTTGATCAGCTTGCGATCGTTTTTTTCTTTGGCCGCTAACACCTTTTTTTCCAGGTGATCATCGACGAAAGGACCTTTCTTCAAAGATCGTGGCATTACTTTCTCCTCCGTACGATGTACTTGTCAGTGGACTTGTTATTGCGTGTTTTATAGCCTTTGGTTGGCACACCCCAAGGAGTTACTGGATGGCGTCCACCAGATGTTCGACCTTCCCCACCACCGTGTGGGTGATCTACAGGGTTCATCACAACGCCTCGAACAGTTGGACGGAAGCCTTTCCAGCGCTTACGACCTGCCTTGCCTACGTCCATATTCATGTGTTCGCTGTTGCCGACTGTACCTATGGTAGCCAAGCATTCGACACGCACTTTGCGAATTTCACCAGACTTCAACTTAAGCTGTGCATAGTCTTCGTCTTTAGCCATCAGTTGAACCGATGCTCCAGCGCTTCGGGCCAACTGTGCCCCTTTGCCTTGCTTCAATTCCACACAATGGAGACTTGCTCCAACTGGAATTCGACCGATCGGCAGCGTGTTGCCTGTACGGATGTCAGCTGTTGAACTGCTGATTACTTCATCTCCAACTTTCAGTCCGTCTGGGTAGATGATGTAGCGCTTCTCTCCATCAACGTATTGCAGTAGAGCAATGCGGGCGCTTCGGTTCGGATCGTATTCGACCGCGACTACTTTGGCAGGTATACCTGTCTTGTTACGCTTGAAATCGACAATCCGATAGCGTCGCTTGTGACCACCACCTCGATGACGCACAGTGATTCGGCCATTGGAGTTGCGCCCACCTTTTTTAGAAAGTTTCTCGGTGAGGCCTTTCTCCGGTTTGTCTTTGGTAACTTCCTCGAAACGGAAGCCACTCATGTCTCTGCGACCTGGAGACGTCGCTTTGAATCGCTGGATGCTCATGATCTACCTGAGTGCCGGAAACAAATTAGTAATTGGCAATGAATTCGATGTTATTACCTTCGGCCAAGGTCACGATGGCTTTCTTCCAAGGAGTGCTCTTGCCAACGAAACGTCCCATACGCTTTTGCTTGGACTTGGTGTTCAAGGTGTTGACCCTGATAACCTTAACTTTGAAGGCTAGTTCTACAGCTTTCTTAATCTGTCGTTTGGTTGCTTTCGAAGATACTTGCAGCGTATACTTGTTCTGCATTTCCTGACTGATGGTTGATTTCTCAGTCATCACAGGACGTTGCAGGATATTGAATAGTTCCATCAGCCTAGCCTTTCTTCGAGGACTGGAATCGCATCCTTGGACAAGAGCAGACGATCATGGTTGACGATCTCGTAGGCATTGACGCTTGCTGCCCTAAGAACCTTCACATTGGGAAGATTTCTTGATGCTCGCTCCAAGTTGTTATCAATGTCTTTGACGACTACCAAGCACTTCCCCTCTGTGAACTTGTGGAGGATACCATTGAATGCTTTGGTCTTGTGCGTGGGTAATTCCAGTTGCTCCAACACGGAAAGCTGCTCCTGTCGTGCTCTTTCTGATAGCGCAACTCGGACAGCCTTGCGGCGTGCCTTCTGATTGATCTTCACCCCGTAGTCACGAGGCTGTGGACCAAAAACCACGGGACCATGTCGCCAAATCGGATTCTTTACGCTCCCGACTCGGGCCCTGCCCGTTCCTTTTTGTCTCCACAACTTGCGAGTGCTACCTGAGATTTCGGAGCGCTGTAGTGTGGAATGTGTCCCCTGACGTAGTTCGTTGCGATATGCGACAATCGCTTCCTGCAAGATGCGCGAGGAATATTCTTCTTGAATCAGTTTGTCTTGGATCTCGACGCTGCCTACCTTCTCACCGTCCAAATTGTAAGTGTCTAGTTGCATGCTCAAACCTGCTTGATGCCAATGTCGACTCCAGCAGAAATATCCAGGCGCATCAGTGCGTCCATGGTTTGTGGTGTCGTTTCCATAATGTAGAGCAACCGCTTGTGCACGCGCATTTCAAACTGTTCACGTGACTTTTTGTCTACATGCGGAGAGCGCAAGACCGTATATTTGTGAATCTTGGTCGGAAGAGGAATTGGCCCTACAATCTGAGCACCTGTGCGCTTGACCGTGCGAACAATTTCTTCAACTGTTTGATCCAATAACTTGTCGTCGTACGCTTTGAAGCGGACTTTGATTTTTTCGTTCATGCTCCAGCCTGCAGTAGGAGAGGGGGCTATCCCTCTCCTGCGGTATAATTACTTGGTAACTTCGGTGACAACGCCGGAACCTATAGTACGTCCGCCTTCACGGATCGCAAAGCGCACTTCTTTTTCCAGAGCAATCGGGGTAATCAACTCAACTTCAATCGCTACGTTATCGCCAGGCATCACCATTTCAACATCTGTTGGCAACTGAACCACACCAGTCACGTCGGTGGTTCGGAAATAGAACTGAGGTCGGTAATTGGTGAAGAATGGCGTGTGGCGTCCACCTTCGTCCTTGGTGAGTACGTAGACCTGTGCTTTGAAGTTGGTGTGTGGTGTGATTGAACCAGGCTTGCAGATCACCTGACCACGCTCCACTTGCTCTCGCTTTAAACCTCGTAGCAGCAAACCTACGTTATCGCCTGCTCGCCCTTCGTCGAGCAGTTTACGGAACATTTCAATTCCAGTAACTGTAGTCTTCTGGGTATCACGGATTCCACAAATTTCGATTTCTTCACCGACCTTGACCAGACCACGCTCAATTCGGCCAGTGGCTACTGTACCACGTCCGGAGATTGAGAAGACATCTTCAACAGACATCAGGAACGGCTTGTCCAAGTCTCGCTCTGGGTTCGGAATGTAGTCGTCCACACTGGACATCAACTCTACGATCGGCTTGTAGTCATCATGCTCTGGGTTTTCTGAAGCACATTCCATTGCGTTCAACGCTGATCCCATAATCAGAGGAATGTCATCTCCTGGGAAATCGTAGCTGCTGAGCAATTCACGAACTTCCATTTCAACCAATTCCAGTAGCTCAGCATCATCTACTTGATCCACTTTATTCATGAAGACAACGAGGTACGGAACGTTGACCTGACGTGCCAACAGAATGTGTTCTCGTGTCTGAGGCATTGGGCCGTCAGCTGCGGAGACAACTAGAATTGCACCATCCATTTGGGCCGCACCCGTAATCATGTTCTTGACGTAGTCAGCATGACCTGGACAGTCTACGTGAGCGTAATGACGGTTTTCTGTTTCATATTCGATGTGCGCTGTCGCAATCGTGATTCCACGTTCTCGTTCTTCTGGGGCTGCGTCAATGTCACCGTATTCGCGCTTTTCAGCAAAGCCCTTCATGGCCAACACTTTGGTGATCGCCGCTGTCAATGTAGTCTTGCCATGATCCACGTGACCAATTGTCCCAATATTACAGTGGGGTTTGGTTCGTTCAAATTTCTCTCGCGCCATTGATGACTCCTTTATTCGTTTGTGGATTATCGTTTACACAAGCCCCATTATGCACTACCGAACGATAAGATCTGCTGAAGGATCTCATTTGGTACTTCCTCGTAGTGAGAAAACGTCATGGTGTACAAGGCACGCCCTTGCGTAGCAGAGCGTAAATCAGTCGAATAACCGAACATCTTGGAGAGGAAAACTTCCGATTCAACAACCTTCATCTCGTTTTGATCCTCTACCGATTTAATACGTCCGTTGCGAGTGTTGAGATCTGCAATCACTTCTCCCAAGAAAGCTTCTGGTAGGATTGTCTCCACACTCATCATCGGCTCCAGCAGGGTTGGGCCAGCCTCTTTGACCAGTTCCCTTACCCCGTTTCTTGCAGCAAGTTGGAATGCCAACTCTGAGCTTCCGTCTTCTCGCCATTCCGCTTCCAATACTGTGAATCGTAGATCCACCATTGGATAACCCAGCAGCATCCCACTCTGTGCCGCATCTCGAATACCGATCTCAATTGCTGGCGCAAAGCCAGATGGAGTGCTCTTCGGTAATTTACTGAGTACCTCAATCCCCTGACCTGCCGGCAACCGCTCCAATTGTAGTGTACAGGCAGCAAATTGTTCTTTGCCTGCCAAAGTACCTTCGAATGCTTGTCTCAGCCGCGCTGCTGCTGCTGCACTTTCTCGGTAAGAAACCCTTGGTTTACCAGCGTTACAGCCAACCTTAAATTCTCGGGAAAGTCGATCCAGCACAATTTCTAGATGCAACTCTCCCATTCCAGAGATGATGATCTGTCCTGTATCCGGGTCTATCTTCTTGTGGAAAGAAGGATCTTCACGCTCAATACTAGAAATTGCGTTTTCAAGCTTCGGCTGGTCTGCTTTCGTTTTCGGCTCGACCGCAATGTCGATCACTGGCTGCAGGAACTCTGTACCTTCCAACAAGATCGGATGACGCTTCTCGCAGATCGTGTCTCCAGTGACTCCCACAGACAGACCGATGACTGCGGCAATGTCCCCGGCCTCCAAACGATCAATCTCTGCTCGCTTATTAGAATGAAGCTTGACCAGGGTGCCGATGCGCTCCGTTTTCCGAGTCCGCGGGTTGAAGACAGTGTCTCCAGAAACTAGAATTCCTGAGTAGACTCTGACGAAGGTCATCTGACCAGCAAATGGGTCACTGGCGATTTTGAAGATTAGGCCACAAAAGGAGGAGTCGCTCGTGGTACGGGTTTCTTCTCGTTCGCTATCCGGTTGTTTCCCAACAATTGCCGGCACATCATCAGGGGAGGGAAGGTAGGCAGCTACGGCGTCCAGCAGGGGCTGCACCCCCTTGTTCTTAAATGAACTTCCACACAATACAGGCAGCAGTCGACCTTCGATTGTTGCCTTTCGAATCACCTGACGCAGACGCTGAGTGCTGATTTCCTGCTCTTCCAGGAAAGCTTCCAGCAACTCATCATCTAACTCCGAAACTTTTTCGACCAGTTCTTGTCGCTTTTGCTCAACAGCTTCTTCCAGTTCTTCTGGAATTTCTTCCACATCAACCTTTGCACCGAGGCTCTCCTCATCAAAGTAGAGAACCTTCCGATCCAGCAGATCTACAACTCCACGAAACTGATCTTCACTGCCAATGGGATATTGTAAAGCTACCGAATTAGCCTTGAGCTTCTTTTGTATGTCCTCGACCACCCGGAAATAGTCTGAACCAATTCGGTCCAATTTATTCACGAAGGCCAACCGAGGAATTTTGTACTTGCTTGCTTGCCACCAGACCGTTTCAGACTGTGGCTGAACTCCAGCTACCCCGCAATAGAGAGCGATTGCTCCGTCAAGTACTCGCAGTGAACGTTCGACTTCTACTGTGAAATCGACATGCCCTGGAGTATCGATAATATTGTAATCGTACTCCTCATCCTCATACTTCCAACCACAACTTGTCGCTGCAGAGGTGATTGTAATTCCTCTTTCCTGCTCCTGCTCCATCCAGTCCATCGTGGCAGAGCCATCGTTGACTTCGCCAATCTTGTGAATTCGACCGGTGTAGAAGAGGATTCGCTCTGTGGTGGTTGTCTTGCCCGCGTCAATGTGTGCGATGATGCCGATATTCCGGCGAAATCGACGGGCTTTGGACATTTAGAATGTTCACCAACGGTAATGGGCGAAAGCCTTATTGGCTTCAGCCATCTTGTGCGTATCTTCTTTCTTCTTGACGGAGGCTCCCCGGTTGTTGAACGCGTCCAGAAGTTCACCAGCAAGTTTATCTTCCATGGACTTGCCACTTCGGGCAATCGCATAGCGAATCAGCCAGCGAATCGCCAAGGCTTGGCTGCGCTGAGAGCGGACTTCCACAGGAACTTGGTAGGTAGAGCCACCAACACGTCGTGACTTGACTTCCAAGTTGGGCTTCACGTTCTCAACTGCTTGATGGAAGACATCAAGGGCTCCGGTCTCCTGCTCCCTGTGGGAGATCAAGTCCAAGGCTTGGTAGAGTACTTTTTCAGCAACGCTCTTTTTCCCATCGTGCATCAAGTTGTTGACGAACTTACTGACCAAGAAATCTTTGTACTTCGGATCGGGGAGAACGACGCGCTTTGTAGCAGATCTTCTTCTGGACATGTTGGACTACCCTTTCTTCGCGCCATACTTGGAACGCCCTTGCTTGCGATTCTTGACACCGACTGTATCAAGAGCACCTCGGACAACATGATAGCGAACCCCTGGAAGATCTTTGACACGACCTCCCCGAATCAGCACTACGGAGTGCTCCTGCAGGTTGTGGCCAATCCCTGGAATGTAGCTTGTCACCTCAATTCCATTGGTGAGCCGAACACGGGCCACCTTGCGCAGAGCCGAGTTTGGCTTCTTAGGTGTTGAGGTATAGACCCGCACACAGACTCCTCTTCGTTGAGGGCAGGCCTGCAGGGCTGGGACGTTATTTTTCACGACCCGCTTCTTACGCCCCTTGCGGACAATTTGATTCAGGGTTGGCATGGCTTTGGCTAGAGTGTCTGGTTAGCTATTACGAGAGATTCGCCGAAAAAATGAAAACGGTAAAGCTATCATTTCATTTTTTTTAAGTCAACGCTTTTCGCTCAAAGTCTCGCATTTTTTCAACCAGACGTTCTACTGCGGCTAAAGGTAGGGCATTGTAGAGGGAAGCACGTACACCTCCGACCTCACGATGTCCCTTGAGAGCCAGCAGTCTTACTTCCTCACACTCCTGGAGAAATTGCTGTAGCAGCTCGTTAGTCGGCAGATTGAAGATGACGTTGACCAATGAGCGGTCCGGTGGGTTGACACTTGTCAGGAAGAAGTCGCTTTCATCGAGATAGTCATAAAGCAATTTGGCCTTCTGCCGATTTTGCTTTTCCATGGCAGCTACCCCCCCTTGCTCCTCGTACCACTCCAAGACATAGCGCATCACATAGACGGCAAACACATTGATCGTGTTGTTCAGTGAATTTTGCGAATCAACGGCTTGGTACTGTAGTAACTTTGGAGTCTGCGGCTGGTGGTGTCCCAGCAAATCGTCTCGGACTACTACTAGTGTCAGTCCAGCCGGACCCAGGTTTTTCTGCAGACTGGCATAGACCAGCCCAAACTGTGAGAAGTCCACTTCCCGGCTGAGGATGTCTGATGTTGCATCGATAACCAATGGGACTTCACCAGTCTGTGGGAAGTGATTCCATTGAGTACCATATAAAGTGTTGTTGGAAGTCAGGTGCAGATAAGCCGAACCCTTCAGCCGTTCCAGATCCTCAGCTTGGACTTTGGGAATTCGATTGTAGCGGTCTTCTCGTCCATGCATCCATTCTTCTGCGCTGCCGTAGCGCTTGCCTTCCTCAAGAGCCAATTCTCCCCATTTCCCGGTCACCGCGTAACTTGCTCGATTGCTGGCAGAGCGACTGAGGAGGTTGAGTGGTACTGCTGAAAACTGCATCTGGGCTCCACCAGAGAAAAACAGGAGACGGTAGTTGTCTGGCAGTTGTGTCAGTTGGCGGAAGAGTTGCTGTGTGTCATCGAGGATCGGTAGGAAATCCTTGGAACGATGGCTGATCTCCAGAATGGAGGCCCCGCATTCCCGATAGTTGAGGAGTTCTTTTTGAACCTTCTCCAGCACCGGTAGCGGGAGAACCGCTGGTCCTGGACTAAAATTGTAGGCGCGTTCGGCAAAGCGAGGCATGGACGGAGCTTTCAATCTCGCGGCAAGAGGGCGGTGACAAAGAGATCTCGGAACAAGGGCTCTCTTCTTTCTAGATACGTTTTGAGGCGCAAAGCTTCCTTCTCTTCACGATATCCTCCCGCGTAAACCCGCATGTGTTCAAAATCCAAGCGTACTTCAACATGCTCGAAGGTAATTCTTCTGGCATATTTGGCATTCAGCGCCTTCGTCAGACGGTCTGCCTGATCGACTTTCGGAAAGACTCCCAAGGAAATTCGGTACCAGTCGTTTGGCTTGAGCACCTGAGCGTATCCATTCAAGCCAGGATCTTGGTTGATCTCTTCCGCTACAGCAGCTGATCGTTCGGAGGAATATAGTGGTTGGGAACGCACTTCTCGGAAAGGCATACTTTCGACAGCGTTCTCAATTCGTGTCCGGTAACCTTGACGGGACAACAAACGGCGGTGTTCCCCAACACATTCGCTGTCGAGACAATTCGCAACCTGCACATAATATTTGATAGGTAACGGAGGCACCTGGTTGGCATCAACCAAAACCACTTCCTCTACCTCTAGGACTTCCTCCACCTCAACTTCGGGCGTATCTTTTTTACTCGGACTGAGCACCTCAAGAAGGCTGGTTGACTCGGAGAGGACAGGCTCTTCCTCCGTCAAGCTAATCGTTTCGACTGGCGGCGGTGGCGGTGGTGGCATCAGCCACCCGACCACACCTCCGGCAATCACAACGAGCAGACCGAGAATCAAAGCAATGTTGCCCAATAATGATAATTTGCTCGAACCCTTGGTTTTTCCGTTTTCTGAATCGGCTGACATTCTACCCCGCTGGTTTGCTAATCTGATCGCAAATTCAAACTGATTCTCTATGCACTGTCTGCGCCTTGTTTTCCTGCAGTAGCCTTGTCTGTCGCTGGATCTGACTCAAGTAAATCACCACGGCAATCCAGATCAGTCCAAAAGAGATCGCCTGGATCTGACTGAAGGGTTCTTCATACAAAAAAACCCCCAGAATAAAAAAGCAGGTAGGTGCAATGAATTGTAGCAGGCCCAGGGTCGCTAACGGCAGTCTTCGGGCTCCAGCTGAAAACAGTAGCAGTGGCAGAGAAGTAATCACGCCAGTGGTTGCCAGCAGTAGACTCAAATCCCAATTACTCCCAAAATACAGCCCATCAGACTGCGACAGATACAATAATAATATTAAGGACAGTGGCATCAGAATCACCATTTCCATCCAGAGGCCCAGCATCCCCTGCACCTGAATCACTTTGCGCATCAAGCCATAGCCCGCAAAGGTCAGCGCAATGATCAGTCCCAGCCAGGGGAATTGCTCCGCTTGCCGCATCAAGTTGATCAGGGCCAAGGCCGTGAGCCCAATCGCCAGCCATTGCCAGGAGCTGAAGCGCTCACGCAGAAAAAGAAAACCAAAGAGGATGTTTAACAACGGAACAATGAAATAGCCCAAGCTGACCTCCAGCACTCGATCCTGCTGGACTGCCATCACATAGCTCAGCCAATTTCCGACAAGTAGCAGAGCACTGAAAATCAAACCAACCAGACGCTGACGTTCTTGTAGAATCGATCTCCAGCCTCCAGCAGGAGGCTGCCAGAGCAAGATGGCCCATGTAAACACGAAGGACCAAACAATGCGGTGAGCGATCACTTCGAGGGCAGTTGTTGGGGCCAGGGTTTTCCAATAAATCGGTAAGAAACCCCAGAGAAGGAAAGCAGCGACCGCACAGATCATCCCACGATCCTGCTCATTCTCTAACAAGTAATTGATCTCATCTTATTTTCTATACTTACAAAACTGGCGAAGGGAGCACTTGAAGCAAAAATCATATCGCTGCCTCGCTAATCAACACAATCTGAAAGAGTTCTATCTGAATTACCAGTGTAAGATTTGGATCGGAATATTTGGTGCAAAGCCAAATGAATCTTTTTGCAAAATAATCACTTGGTAAAATAGATTAAGGTTTATGAAATGAGAAACTATTCGAAAGTATATAAGGTGAGTATTTTAATTTTTTTGATGCTTATCAGCTTAAATAGCACTGCTTTTGCCCAAAGATTACTATTCGGACTTTCAATGGAAGGAGTAGATTTTTTCGCTCATCCGGATGGTGATGGCATTGGACAGTGTGAGTATGGTTCTGATTGTGTAGAGAATAAGCTTCAATCGAATAACAGCCCAGCAATCTCCTTTGAATTTGATCCTTATTATATAGTTGGTAATTTTGGGTTTAATGTTTCGATAGACACACCAAGAGAATATAAATTACGATTGGTCAGATACCCATATGCTGATTATAATTCACATCTCGATATTAAATTAAATTTAATGAGAATAAATTTAGCTTTTTTTCTGACATTTGGTGATAAAAATTTGAGCAAAAATAATGGTGATTCATTTAGAATTGGTGCAATCATGGGAACAGTTGATAGAACCACTGAATATACCTACAAAGGAAAATCTAGAAGTTTTAAAGAACCAAATGTTGGATAAATAGGCTATTTTTTAGCACTTGATCTATCAAATCACTTGTCATTTTCAGCATATCGTTTTGATAACGAAGCTGAGCGTATTGAATTGGAAATTTGGGATGATGAAGATCGACCAGATGAATTTGAAGGAGGTATGGTTGCATACAAAGAGTGTAGATACGTAATATCGTACGCTTATTATTTTAATTAAGCCAACAAATTCATAAATCTTTACCAAATTATAGCTAAACAAGTAAACTGAGAATAAATTTCATTACATTTCCAATTTTTAGGAAATTCTGTAAAAAAAATATTATCTCTTTGCTTTTTATTATTTATTACTACTAACATCGCTTCAGCTCAAAGAGTTCGACTAGGATTTAGCCAGATAGGTATGCATGCTGATGACAAGCGGGCGAAAAATATAACTCAGTGTGAGTATCAGACAGACTGTTAGGTACTTTCTTTTATAATTTTGGAGATAAGTACTGGGACAAGAAAGAGATTACATCTCTAAAAGTTGGTCTTAATTTCTCTACTCAACAAAGAGAAGTGTCGTACACACACAACCAAAAATCTTACAATCAAAAAAATACACTGATGAACTCAGCTGGGTCTTTTATTAGCTACGATGCAGGAAATTTTTCTTTGATGGCAAGAGAATGGACTGACTGGGAAATGGTCTGGCTGGATGATTCTATTGATAGTAACAGAGGCAATTGATTCAAACTGAAGTATGTTGAATACACATTTGCCTACTCAATTTATTTTTAGGGCCTATCTCCCTGTTTTTTTATGAGGATATATACATCGATTGAAATTTCTTTCTATCCCACAGGACCACTAACTACTTTATGTTTTAGGCTATCGAACATTAGGTGCCTACCTGAATCGTGTTAACATGATTCACTCTCATATCAACTCCGCTGCCCTCCGCATCTGCCCATCGTTGACGTCAAAATAGCGTTGGGTTCTCTGAATGCTGGCATATCCTGCCATGTCTGCTAGCACCCATACTCCTACTTCTTTCGTACTAAGTGCTGTGAGCTATTTAAGCTTGGTCGCACCCACTATGCCTGCTCTTGCATACAGTCTTTGTTAGTGCTGGGTAGCTGTATTGGCTATCTAGTTTGAGTTCTTCTGTGTGCTGAACAGGTAGTGTTCTCTGCTCTCTCTGCAAAGCTTCTTTGCATCTTCATTTTTCTGTTGGAACTCACTTATTTGCAAACCAATCAAATCAGGCTGGTCAGACATTATTCTGTAATTTTTCTGTAGATTTTTTTAGGCTTTTAGACCTTTCTATTGAAGTATCTTTTCAGCCTAGTTTGATATTGTTTTAATTTTGATTAAATCCAATTTTTATTTTATAGATAACTGAAATTTATGATAAATTATTTATAAGAAAAACTATCAGGAATGGTGTTTTTATTTTAAGCACCAATCTATAAGCCTTATCCTAAGTTATTAGATTTCTTGAAAAACCTCATTATTGAAAACTACTAGACCCGGTATTCTATCAGGTTTTTTAGCCTTGTTATTTCTTTTTGATCAGAGAACTTTGCTTCATATCAAATTCCGGAGGCTCTCCATCATGAGTAAGCCTCTTAACTGGAATTATGAAGGATGAATGTTTGTTCTATTGCGAAGAAGACGGGGCAGAAACCAAAAACTGCTGATAACTCATTCATTGAGCTTGAGATAACAGCTTTTTAAGATTGAGGGGTGTGGATGGGAATGACCTTCAGAAACCTCAGAGCGAATCGTAATCCAGGCGATTCATGCCGTTGAAAGCAGCAATTCGGTAGGCTTCGTCAAGAGTCGGCACATTGAAGACGGAGTTGATGAAGAACTTGATCGTCCCTTCGAAGTGCAACACACAGTTACCCAGATGGATCAGTTCCGGTGCACGTGGTCCAATGATGTGCACCCCCAGCAAACGCAAGGTTTCAGGACAGAATAGTAGTTTTAGAATTCCTTCCTGTTCTCCCATGATGTGCGCACGTGAGATTTCCTTAAAGTGCGCTATGCCTACCTCATAAGGAATTCTAGCATCCGTCAGTTCTTCTTCTGATCTGCCTACATAGGCAACAGCTGGGATGGTCCAGATACCGTACGGAAGCTCTCTCGGGATACGCTCATTTTCCAGTTGTCCAAATGCGTGCAACGTTGCAATTCTTGCTTGTAGCAAAGACGTGGAAGCCAACGCTGGAAAGCCGACCACATCACCAACGGCATAGATGTTTGGGATGTTTGTTTGGTAGTGCTCATTCGTTTGAATCAAACCGTTGTGACCCAATTCAACCCCGATTTCCTCCAATCCCAATTTATCAGAATTTGCGACACGACCAGCCGCCAGCATGACGGTTGAGCAGGGTAGCGTCTTACCACTCTCCAACTCCACTTGCACTTCCTGAGGTGAGATCTTAACGATCTGTTTGACGTTTTCGCCAAGGCGCATCGTGATTCGCTGATTGCGCATCCGATAAACGAGAGCCTCTGCAATTTCTCGATCCAAGAAAGGCATGACATGACGATCCCGAGCGATCAGATTGACGCGAATCCCTAGCTTGGCAAAGATGCAGGCATATTCGCAACCAATGACACCAGCCCCGATGATCGTGATTTTTTTGGGAAGTTTCTCAATCTTGAGGATTGTATCTGAGTCGAAGACACACTCATTATCGAGCTGAGCCCAGTCGGCTTTTCGTGGAGCAGAACCTGTGGCAACGACCGTATAGTTAGCAGTAATTTGATAAGGTTCCTCATCCGGATGGGCGGGTTGAATCTGCAATTCGGTTGGACTGAGGAATTGGCAACGTCCTCTCTCCAGAGTGACTCGATTCTTCATTAAGTTGCGACGCAGCTTGTTCTCCTGCTCACTGATCACAAGATCCTTACGATACATCAACTCTTCGGTGCTGACGTTCTCACGCATGGAGATTTCAATTCCATGGGTTCGGCGGCGCAGCAATTCCAGATTGACAACGGTCTCTCGCAACGACTTAGATGGAATCGTACCCGTGTGCAAGGAGGCACCACCAAGCTTCTCTCTTTTGTCTATCAGAAAGACTCGCTTCTTCAACTTGCTGGCTTGGATTGCTGCTTTTTCACCTGCTGGACCAGAGCCGATGATGGCGATGTCGTAGTGCCGAATTTCCTGCATACAAATTTCTTACTTTGGGGAAGAAAGATTTAATTGGTGTCAGAATATTGAAAACCTAATTCGCAACTGTCAAAGAGTCTAGAGTAACCTTACTCTAGGTCTCATTTCTCTTTATTTTTCTGTGTAAATCTACAGGGAGTCGGTCAGTACTTCGTTTCAATTCTGCTTGCGTTCACGGCCACGCCAAATTAGGTGCAAGGGCGTGCCCTCAAAACCAAAATGATAACGGAGTTGGTTCAAAAAATAGCGTTCGTAGGAGTAGTTCAGTTTTTCTGGATGATTACTGACCATGACAAAGGTGGGTGGGGACGCAGAAACCTGGGTGCCATAGAAAATCTTAGTAGCCCGGCCAGATTTGGCAGGAGGTGGGTGCTTGCGAACGATCATTTCCAACACCGTATTCAGATCTGCAGTGCTCACACGGCGCATATACTGCTGATAGGCCTCGTCTACTTTCTGAAAAATTTGAGTTATTCGCTTTCCTGTTTTAGCACTCACGAATACCAGCGGGGCAAAGCCAAGAAATTCAAGCCGCTCTCTCAGCTCCTCTGTCATAGCATCTTGCAAGCGTTGTGGCTCTAATTTACGAGGAATGTTGCGTAAAGCAATCTCTCCTTGAACGGCCAGATCCCATTTATTGACCACCAGCACTATCGCTTTCTTACGGTCCAGGGCATATCCACCAATTCGCAAGACCTGTTCAGTGACTCCCTCGGTAGCATCAATTATCAACAAAACAACGTCTGAGCGTTCCATGGTCTTCAACGCAGAGACAATGCTGTAGGTCTCAATTTTTTGGGTGACTCTACCTTTTCGTCGTATACCTGCCGTATCCACCAACAGATACTCCTTTCCCTCATGACGGCAAAGGCTGTCTACTGGATCACGTGTTGTTCCAGCCTGCGAGTCGACAACCATCCGCTCTTCCCCCAACAAGGCATTGATCAACGAGGATTTGCCTGCGTTCGGCTTACCGATCAATGCCACTCGTACCCGAGTACCAGCTTCTGGATCGGTGTAATCCAGCGGAACCCGCTCATGAATAGCCTCCAGCAGATCCTCTAGGCCACGTGTATGAGCCGCAGATACACCATAGACATGTTCCACACCCAGCTGATAGAACTCTGCGATCTGGGTATCGTGGCTCGGGTGATCTGTTTTGTTGGCGGCTACAAAGATCGGCTTTTTGTGGCGGCTAAGATAACGATAGATCTCTTCGTCTCCAGGATTTAGACCATCCTGAATGCTGGTCAGGAAAATGACAGCATCGGCTTCTTCGACAGCAACCTGAGCCTGCTGACGCATCTGCTGGAGCAAGCCCTCCTCAGAGATCGGCTCAAATCCACCTGTATCAATCGCCAGGAAGCGAAAACCACGGAAACTGGCCAGTCCATAGTTGCGATCTCTCGTTACTCCTGGAATGTTTTCAACAATCGCAGTGTGACGACCTACCAACCGATTGAAAAGTGTAGACTTGCCAACATTTGGTCGGCCAACAATTGCAATAACTGCCGGGGTTTCAGACATCCAGATTCTTTACCTTGAGAGCATTCTCTTCGATGAAACGTCTCCTCGGTTCAACTAGGTCTCCCATCAGCACTGTAAACATATCATCTGAAACATTGACATCTTCGATACGAACTTGCTTAAGAGTTCGCGCTTCTGGGTTCAGAGTAGTCTCCCAGAGTTGTTCTGGATTCATTTCACCTAGTCCCTTGTAGCGCTGGATATAAATTCCCTTCTTACCAAAGTTAGTGATGAAGTCCCTCAAAGCAAACCAATCTGACAGGTCATGAATTTTCTGATCATCATCTTCGATTTGCAGAGTTTCTCCACCAAGGAAACGCAGCAACTCCTCGCGTTGCTCAAGTAGATTATTGTAATTGTGGATATCTAGATTATCTAAAAAATTAAGAGTAAATCGCAGAGTTTCCCCTTGGATTTGAATTACCACTTGGTGACCTACACGTTCTGTGTCAACCTCCAGTTTGAAGTCCGGATAGAACTCTTGTAGATCTCTCATCCTTTGTAACAGGTAATCTATATCACTTGCTTCTATTCTAAACTGATTCTCCAGCCACTTATTGGTCAAAGTTTGTAGGTCTGGATTCAGGCAAAAACGTTGGTATTGGTCACAGTAACGATAGAGACGTCTTGCCATCTCTAGCAGAGCTTCTCCAGTCAATGACTCTCGTTCTGGCAGAATGAGTCGGAGTTTGTTGCTGGATAGCATCATCAAGCGCTCTGCCATCTCTCTTTCATCTCTCAAATAAAACTCTTCTTTGTTGCGCTTCACTTTGTAGAGTGGTGGCTGAGCGATGTATAGATAACCACGCTCGATAATCTCTGGCATCTGCCGATAGAAAAACGTCAAGATCAGCGTCAGGATATGGCTTCCATCTACATCGGCATCAGTCATGATGATGACCTTGTGGTAACGAATCTTACTGATATCAAAATCTTTCTCAATGCTAGTCCCTAGCGCTGTAATCATTGTACGGATCTCATCGCTGGTAAGCATCTTGTCCATTCGGGCTTTTTCAACATTGAGAATCTTGCCTTTTAACGGCAAAATTGCCTGATTACGTCGATCTCTCCCCTGCTTAGCTGATCCACCCGCAGAATCACCCTCTACTAGGAACAATTCACTCAGTGCTGGATCCCTTTCCTGACAATCTGCGAGTTTTCCGGGTAAGCTTCCTACTTCCAGTACACTTTTACGTCGTGTCAACTCCCGAGCTTTTACTGCTGCAATACGAGCTCGCTGTGCCTCAGTAGCCTTCTGAATGATTCGTTTGGCAACCTGCGGATTTTCTCCCAGAAAAGTAGCTAGGCTTTCGCTCACCAACCTCTCAACTTTGCCTCTGGCTTCGGTGTTAGTGAGTTTAATTTTCTTCTGTGATTCAAACTGTGGATTTGCTATGCGGATGCTGACTACTGCAGAGATACCCTCACGAACATCTTCACCGCTTAGGTTTTCTTTCAGATCTTTGGTCAGGTTATTGGCAGATGCATACTTGTTGAGCGTACTCGTTAGCGCTGTTTTGAAACCCGATAGGTGGGTCCCTCCCTCTATAGTATTAATATTATTTACGAAAGAAAATATTCGTTCAACGTAAGTTTCGTTGTATTGAAAAGCTACTTCTACCTCAAGATCTTCCTGTTTGCCCTCAACATAAACCGGTTTTTCATGGAGAACGTTTTTGTTTTGATTGAGATACTCAATGAAAGAAGCCACTCCACCTTCGTAACAGAATTCGGCGAACTCGTTGTTCCGGTTGTCTCGAATGGAGATGTAGATTCCTCGGTTGAGAAAGGCCAATTCACGCAATCGCTGTGAGAGAATTGCGAAGCTGAATTCAGTCTCTTCAAAAATCAGTGAGTCCGGCCAGAATGTGGTGCGAGTTCCTGTTTTGTCAGAGTTTCGAATCGCAGCCAGTGGTTGCTTGGCATTTCCGCGCTCATACTCCTGTCGCCATAGTTGGCCCTCTCGATCCACCTCGACAACCAGTTTGCTGGAGAGTGCGTTGACCACAGAAGCTCCAACTCCGTTCAAACCCCCAGAAACTTTGTAGTTGCTGTTGTCAAACTTTCCACCAGCGTGCAGTTTTGTCATGATTAGCTCAACTGCTGAGATCCCTTCATCTTTGTGAATGCCCACTGGAATCCCACGTCCGTTGTCATGAACTGAAAGACTACCGTCGATATGCAGGATTACCTCAATCTTGTTGCAGTAGCCTCCTAGCGCTTCATCGATACTGTTATCGACAATTTCGAATACCAGATGGTGCAGCGCAGCAGAGTCCACACCACCGATATACATTCCAGGCCGCTTGCGAACTGCTTCGAGCCCTTTGAGCAAGGTAATGTTGTCTTCACCATATCCGGAAGCAGCAGTCGTAGCTGGTGCTATTTCTTCCATAGAAACTCCTGAAAACCCATAGAGGATTGAAAAGGGGGCACAAGAAATCTGAGTCACCGATCCATTGACCGGTCCGGGTTCCTGCTACTTCGTTCAGCGATTGCTCGGGAGAGAAGAAACAGAGCAGAGGGGGAAACTCAGATGAATTGCCCTTGCACCACTTGAAAACTGCAACTCTTCGTATCTAATTTTTCTGGTCGTGTTGTTGAAGTTACGAAGATCTGATTCTGCAGTTGTGCAAAGAGCCCGAGCAGACGTTGGGATACCTGCGCATCTAACTCGGAGAAAAGGTCATCAAAAATCAGTATTGGATGTAGGGAATAATGGGAGAATAGTAGCTGATTTATTGCAATTTTTAAAGACAAATTCGTGACTCTCAATTCTCCCTGAGAAAAAAAATCTCGATCAATTTTTTCATCCAGAAATAGGTGGTAATCATCACGATGAGGACCAATCAGAGCGTAACCTGAATGCAGTTCACGATCCCGCTGTTCCTCCATCATTTTCTCCAATTGTTCCGCGTCACTACACTGGACAGCAGGATGGTAGCGCAGTGATAGCTGCTCTGGTCGACCAGTAGCCATCCTGAAGAGTTCCACCAAGTGAGATAGCAGCTGTTCAGCAAAGGCTGCTCGGCGCTGGATCAATTCCCAGCCTGTACGAGCCAGGACTTGGTTCCAGGCAGAGAGTTGACGATCCTGACGCTGCCGCAGCGCAGCGTTTTTTTCAGCCAGTACCTTGGTGTAGTCCTGAAGATGACGGAAGTAGACTGGATCCAGGGTGGAGATGATTCTGTTGAAGAAGCGCCGCCGCTCTTGAGGAGGTCCTCGAAATAGCGCTACGTCCTCCGGAGTAAAACTCAGAGCCAGAAAGGAGAGGACATATTCCGAAGTGCGCTGGAACGGAGCATGATCCAGCCAAACCTGACGACCTCGGGTTGAAAGAATAATTTGCACTCGACGCAAAACCTGCTGTTGTTCTAGCAGAGCAGTCATTCGAGCTGCGTTGGCTTCGCTGTACCAGAGTTGCTGCGTCTTGCGAGTTCGGAAGGATTCTAGATTACAGAGGTAGGCAATCGCTTCGACCAAGTTGGTTTTCCCTTGGCCGTTGTAACCGTGCAGCCAGTTGAGACCAGGTCCAAACTCAACCTGCAACTGGCGATAATTTCGAAAATGATGAAGTTCCAGCGAACGAATTACCATTCAATGCGCAATGGCATGATGACAGCGAGGTATTCTTCATCATCTGCGGCCCTGATCACGCTCGGGCTCATTGGGTTCTTGCACTCTAGCTTGACTCGCTCAGTCTGGATTACTCCCAGCGCATCCAACAGATAGCGTGAGTTGAACCCCACCTGAAAGTCTTCTCCGCTATAATCCGCTTCCATTTCGTCGCTAACTTCCCCATATTCGGCCTTTTCGCTCTCTAGCCTTAGCTTCCCCTCGGTCAAGGTTAATTTGACCGGCTTGAGCTTTTCATAGCTGATAGAAGAGACAATCCGCAGTGCGCTGACCAAACGTTCACGATCAACAATGGCTACCAGATGATTATCCTTGGGAATGATCGGATCACAATTGGGGAACTTCCCCTCAATCAATCGAGTCTTGAAAGAAACCTGGCTACCAACAAACTGCATCACACGGTCATCGAAGCTGATCGTGACCTCTTCTCCGAAAAGTTCGATAGCCTTACGAATCTCTCCTAACGCCTTGCGAGGAATGATTACATCAGAAGCAGACTCAAAGGATGCAGACTCGACTCCCTTGAGCACTTGTGCTAAGCGGTGGCCATCTGTTGCCAACCACCTTGTCAGGTTTCCTTCCTTTGAAGAAAGGTTCACCCCCATCAAGTTTTTGCGGGATTCGTTGGTTTGTGAAGCGAACAGTGTCATGTCAATGCACTGCTTAAGATCCTGGGATGGTAGCGTTAGCGACTCTGACAACTGCTCTAACTCAGTTTGTGGATAAAGACCTACTTCCACCAAAGGTAGGCGCATCTCAGAAGCTCCACTTGTGATATGCACCCAGTGCTGCTCCGTCGAGCGGATGCGAATATCATTGCCCTGAAACTCCCGACAGATGTCGTAGACCTTCTTTGCATTCACACAAATACTTCCGGCTTGAATCACTTCTGCTGGGAAGTGTTCGATGATGGAAATTTCATAGTCCGTTGCTGAGAACTCAGCTTCGTTATGATCTCCATCTTCTCCTGAAACAGTTCTTAGTAGAAAGTTTGAGAGAATCGGTTTGGAAGCACTCTTGTCAATGATGGAAATGATGTTCTGAAGAGCGCTACGAAGAACTTCCTGTTGAATTAGAATTTCCATATTTTTTTATAGTCGTAGTAGTAGTCTGTCGAAAACCTGTCGAAAACCTGTCGACTGGCTTGAAATGATTCAGCTTTTATAGCTTTTTGGGGTTGTCGAAAACTTGTTCAAACTTGTCGAAAACTTGGGGAGTGTAGCAATAAGAACAAACAATGAACAGGTTTTCGACAAGTTATCGACAGGTTTTGGAAAGATTGTCGAAAACCTGTTCAAAACTAATCTAAACTACTGAAACTAGATAGTTTTTAGATTAAATTTCAAGAGATTCAGATAAACTGCCTGTCGAAAACTTGTCGAAAACCTGTCGACTGGCTTGAAATGATTTCATTTTTTGAAAAATGAAAATACTTCTTCCTGGTTCAGTGCTGTGATCAATGGGAATGCACCAACATCCTCTAGCAGGTGTATCAGAGTCCCACGTTCTTCAATCGGAGTTGAGTGGGCACCAATGAAACGAATGGCATCATCTGGAGACCATTGCTTGACAAGTTGTTGTGCAGCTATTCTATTTGGATTGATCAAGAATGGTTCAATACTGATGTCCTCCAGAGCTTCCAAAAATAGATTTTCTCGCCAGCCGTAGTGTGTGCAGCCAAGCACAACAATCACTTTTCCCGGAGAAAGTGGTGGATTGGCACCGCTCAGGAATAGTCGGATATTTTCGATTATCCGAGTTCCAGTTACATCAGAAGAGATCATGTCTGCTAAACCCGGACAGGCAATCGACCGTGTATCTGGTAGCAGTTGATCGTACACTTTGGAAGAGATTGTAGTCGGTGTTGCCAAAATAAGTAATCTGGAATATCCAAATTCCTTTGCTTTTTCAAGAACAGCTTTGCGTGTCAACTCAAGCATTCCCTGAATGGGTATTTCAGGAAGCTTAATTTCTGGTAGCAGTGCTGAGAGAGTGTGGCAGGCAACAAAGATATGATCAGGTTGGTAACTGTCTGCAAGGCGGTGTAGGAAAGTTTGAAAGACTTCCTGCTTTTCAGCTAATGACTCCATTGAGTTGTAGCTGCGTCGAGGATCAGGGGCTGCGTTGACGTAGAGTAATTCTGTATTTTTTGCTGTGGGACCAGTGGGAGCTTTCAGTAGATCAGCGCAGACAGACAGCCCTCCCAGACCTGAATCAGTGACTACTAGACGCATGGAAGTAGCTTCAGCACCGATTGTTGAAAAGATAGTGCGAGATCAGCCACTCATTTCCACCACGAAATCCCCATACTTCCGAAGTCGCCAGGAAGAACATCCGCCAACGCTGGAACCAGACATCGGCATCTTTGCCGTAAGTCTCACGAAAGGTTTGTAGAATTTCTCCCTTCTGTGAATCCATCATCTGTAACCAGGCATCAGCTGTTCGTTGATAGTGGACGCCACTCAGAACCCAGTGCTGTTCTAACAATAGGTCTTTCTGGAAATAGAGTAGCAGATCGTTGGAGGGCATGATTCCACCTGTGAAGAAGTAGCGTCCCATCCAATTGGAATCTCCTTCGGAGGAAAAAGTATAGGCATAACGACGGTGGCTGAAGATATGGATGAAGAGTTTTCCTTCTGGTTTCAGCCAATCAGAAATTCTCTCCAACAGTGACTGCCAGTTGCGCATGTGCTCAAACATTTCTACTGAGACAACGCGATCAAAGTGCTGTTCAGTAGTGAAGTCGTTCATGTCGCAGGTTTGTACACTCAGGTTAGTCAAACCCAACTCCTGGGCACGTGACTCAATAAATTCACGCTGAGGCCGAGAATTCGAAACAGCCAAAATTGAAGAATTTGGATAATGCTTTGCCATCCACAAGGAGAGAGAGCCCCAACCACAACCAAGCTCGAGAATCTGTTGACCATCCTGCAACTGCGCTCTCTCACAAGTTAGAGCCAGCATGGAGGCTTCAGCGTGCTCTAATTCTGTAACACCCTCAGGAAAATGACAGCAGCTGTACTTGAGATGTGGCCCTAAGACTAATTCAAAGAATTGCGGAGGTAGCTCATAGTGTTGCTCGTTTGCTTCTTGAGTGTGCAGAGCAATTGGACTCTGTCGCATCTCCTCAACAAACGTCATCATTGCTTGCCATTCCTGATCTGGACCCTCCTGCGCTTGCTCTCGAAGGCGCTGCAGTAACAACAGACGAATGCCAGCACGAGTCAGCAAATCCGGAATACGACCGTTTTCGACGAGTTCAATCAGGGAACGCAAGAGCATGGACAAGATACTTTGAAGGTTGAGAATAGTAGACCTTCTCAGCGTAACTTATGTGGGATAACAGACAAGTGTGGAGAAATTAGCTTACTAAAGTAATTCTAGATAGCTAAATTAAGCGAGAACACGTGGGAAGAAAAAGTGCGCACAAAGGCGCACAAAAGAGCTTACTTGGCGTCGCGACAGTAGTCGTTGTAGGGAAAGCCAATGCTCCCGTCGCAGAAACGACGGAGAATCAGGTACTCACCGCTGCAGCCAGTACTTACCAGAACCGTACCCCCCAGTACGAGTCCCAGCACCAGCTTGCGGAAGAGCCGCTGTCGGAAGATGTGCATGGACACCTCATAATCGAATGGAAGCAAGAGAAACAGACACAATAGAAGGGTATCAATTTTTGTGCCCCAAGTCATCAAGGGTCAGCACACACACGAAAACCCAGATAGTCCTGCCTCATTTCTGGTGGGTTACCACCTCTTTGCCAAAGTTCAAGAGATTCTGGTTGATTTCGATAGCTCCCACCGCGAACTGTTCGCAATCCCCCCTCTTTAGGGCCACTCGGTCGGGTGACTGTTTCTGGTACTAGAGGCGCATAATAGTCTTGAACCCATTCCCAAAGATTTCCCTGCATATCGAAGAGTCCCCAGGTATTTGGTTGCTTGCGCTGAACAGGCTGGGGACCTGGTTGAGAAAGATTGCGGCTGTGCCAGGCGTGTTGGTTGAGGCATTTGGCTTCTGTCCCACAACCAAATCGTCCTTGTCCCTCAGCTCTGGCGGCATACTCCCATTCCGCCTCCGAGCAAAGTCGGTAATCTCCTGGATAGTGATGACTGAGCCAGCGTGTGTACTCCTGAGCCTGATCCCAGGAAATATAATTGAGAGGTGCATCAACTCGATCTGGATTTTTCATTGTCCAGTGGCGTGACTCGGTTGGTTCTGAATAACGACAAGCACCAGCCTCCACACACAATCGATATTCGCCCACAGTGACTTCGTGATTGAGAATATAATAGATCTGATTCATCGTCACTTGACGCTCTGGTGGTTTGCCGGGGCTGCCCATCACAAAGCTGCCTGGCCAGATTGGGACCATCCCAGGTGCAAGAGTACGTGTCTCAAAGGACCATTCGTAACGAGCCTCTAGACGGTTTCCCTGTAAATCTTTGAGTTCGGGTAGTAGCGTTACCCGATACGTCATTCCATACAACCATGGTTGATTCGGAATGAATTTCAGGCTAGTTCCTTCTACCTGCAAGTTACCCGCTACTGGAAAATTACTAGCCCCTTGGATTGCTTGAATCCTTACCGATTCTTTACTAACCGTCTGAGGATCCAATGGCTGACTTAGATAAACATTGATCGATTGGTCAGCCTGAACTTGGGTCTCTCCGTCAGTTGGATTGACCAGTACAACACTGGGAGGCCGCATCAAAGGAGGCGGTGAAGTTAGGAAGTTCCAGCGTAATTCACTCAGCATCTCTCCGTTCTGGCCACGTAGAGGCTTGAGTAAGCTGACGGTGTAGGAAGTATCGTGAGCGAGTGCAGAATTGGGAGTGAGTGTAAGACTATTGCCCCTGGTACCTAGACGGAGTGAAATTTGAGTACCTTCGGAATCAGCCAGCGCAAAACTCTCAGCGTTTAGATTTTTGGAGTCCAGCGGTTGATCAAAGTTGAGTAGGATCAGTGTATCTGGAGAGACCGTGGCGTTGGGAGCTGGAACCAGAGAATTGATGGAGAGTAGCTTTGGTGTCTGGCTGAACTCTGGAGCCGAGATTGGCTCAGAGAGGGGTTCATTCTGTCTACTGTTCGAGCTTTCACCTGTTGATATAGCAGGAAGTAGTCGTGGGGGATTTTCTGATGGTGAGGTCTTGCGTTCACAAGAGATCAAGAAGTAGAGCGACAGGACAAGTAGCAGATGGAACAGCCTCATGATCCCCCCTCGGACAAACAGCAACGATTGGGGTGGTTGGTGCTGAAAGATAGCGAGACTAACGACCGAGCAATTGATTCATGTTCAGCATCGGTAGCAAGACAGACAGCGCAATGAAGCCGACAATTCCACCCATCAATACAATCATAGTTGGTTGCAGCAGAGCCGTCAGACCCTCCAACAATCTACTTACTTCTTCCTGCATACGGTTTGCCACACGTTCTAACAACTCATCAACACGGGCTGCTTCTTCTCCAATAGCCACAACGTGCTGGACATAGTCCGGGAAGTAACCCGTTCGACCCATCGCTGCCGAAAGTGGGATTCCCTTGTTGTTGACCTCAATGATCATCTTGTTTAGTTGCTCAATCAGCAGTTGATTGACAACCACGTGTCGTGAAATTTCCAGAGCAGTCTTCAAATCCACTCCACTTCCAAGCAGGGTTCCGAGAGTTTGACAAAAACGAGCGATCAGTACCTTCTGCATCAGGGGACCAATCAGCGGTGCTTTCAGTTGCAGTTGTTGAAGAACTTTCTTGCCAAACTCGCTACGTAGAAAAGCTGAGAAACCGAAAATCAGGATTATCAACCCAATCAATACAAGGTACCAAGAGTGAACCATGAAATCGCTGAGGCCCATTAAAATTCTGGTGGGCAAGGGTAGCAGGGTTCCTTTGCTGGCAAAAATCTGGGTGATCTTGGGCACGATGTAAGTGACCATAAAGACAACCACCAGCAATGAAAAAACCAGCATGAAGGCTGGGTAGATCATTGCTGATTTCAGTCTACCTCGCAGACGTTCTTGAGTTTCGTAGTAATCGGCAAGCCGTTTGAGAATTGTACCTAGGTTGCCACTGTTCTCTCCTGAACGAATCATGCTGACATACATCTCAGGAAAGATTTTTGGGTACAGCTGCAGCGCATCCGCCAAGGATCCCCCTTCAACAACACGTGCTCGGACTTCGGCCAGGATTTCCTTAAATCCCACGTTTTCGGTCTGCTCAATGATTAGTTGTAGGGCCTTGTCGTAAGGAATTGTAGCGTCCATCAACACCTCGAACTGTCGAGTGAAGAGAGTCAACGCTCGCTTGTAATTGGTTCCACGTTTTGGGAGGAAGGAACGACTGGTGTTGCGGGAAACCCGAATTTCCTTGGGATAGAGCTGCTGAGAGCGTAATCGCTGGCGCAGGTCACTCTCGCTAACAGCATCTTCAGAACCCTTGCGCAGAACTCCAGCCTGGTCGAAAGCTTGGTACTGGTAGAGTGGCATGGTCGAGTCTCAACGAGAGTTACGGTGGGGTTGAATCTGATATTTCCAAACAGCGCGCTGATGCTCCCGCAGGGTACGAGAGAATGCACTACTACCGTCTCCTCGTGCAACGAAATAAAGATATTTCACACTGGCAGGCTGCAATGCGCTATGAAGAGAGTCCCAACCGGGGTTACTGATGGGCGTTGGAGGCAAACCCTTTTCTGTATAAGTGTTGAACGGTGTTGGGGTCTCTAAGTGTTTCCGTGTGAGATTGCCATCGAAATTTGAAATCCCATAGATTACTGTTGGATCACTCTGCATCTTCATCCCCAAGCGTAAGCGGTTATGAAAAACCCCGGCAATCAGCGGACGATCCTCTGCTGTTCCCGTTTCTTTCTCAATCATTGACGCAAGGATCAAGAGTTGATGGTCGCTCAGCTTCTTACCCCCTTCAGCCGGAGTTTCTGAGCGTAACTGGGTAAAACGATTATTGAATTCCTGAATCATCAGGCCTAGGATTTCACGTTCGCTACTCTCTTGCGCGATGAAGTAGGTTTCAGGGTAAATAACCCCTTCCAAAGTTTTTAAGCCTTGAATTCCTGATAGCTTGCGTAGTGTAGAATTTGTAAAAAGTTCATCGTACCGATCAGCTTGACCAAGACCCTGTTCCACAAGGCGGGCTGTAGCTTGTTGGTAGCTCAGGCCTTCCGGGATGGTGACACGAACTTGCAGGCCACTGCCAGAAACAAGGTGGTTGAGGAGTGCAGCATGGTTCCAGCGAGGATCTAGCTGAAATTCTCCGGCTTGTAATCGGTGGTGCTGTCCGTTGAGGCGAGCGAGAAATTCAAACCAGAGAGGTTGTTGAATCAGGTTGGCTTCTCGGAGTTGCTGAACCACTTGGGAGAAGTTGCTTCCGCGCTCGATGCGTACCCGGATGGGTTCATCACCCTGGCCGATTGGAAGGTTCCAAAGCCAGATCAGGTTGAGAGTTAACAGTAAGAGCCCTAGCAGCAGCCCAATACGTTTTCTAGCGAATCCCCCAAACAGCATTCCTGGTCGCTTCATGTGCAGCGGTTCCGAAAAGGCGGAGAGATTTGCCGGAAGGTTCCTCGTATCTTGACATCAAAGAAGTCCCCACAGCGAAACCCTTGTAGCATCATTGTCAATGGTCCCAGTTGATCCTGGAGCTTTTGCGACAACCGCACTTTCAGATCCAGATCAATTCTCGATTCCAAGAGGTTTCTTTCGTTGAGACGGATATTGCCGGTAACGCTTCCTTCCAGATCACCATTCAGAGTCAGTTGACTGATCTCGATCAACTGCTGTTGCATTGAGATCGCATACGACACTTCTGGTAGATTCAATTCAGTAATAGAGAGTCCGTTGAGCAGTGGATGTTCCTGATTTAGGCGAAATCGGAAGTCTGTCATGGAACCCTGCAAGGTGCCAATGGGTAGAGACTGCTGTCTTCTTTGCAACTGTGCCAGGTTCTTGATCTCACCATCAAGCGACATGACCCCTGCTGGAAAGCCAAAGGGGAGAGTATTGGCCAGCGGTACTTGTTGCAGCATCAACTCATCCAAAGAGATATTCAGGGTGTTCATCCCAGGCAGATCAAATGCAAGCTTGAGATCAGACTGATAGAGTTGGGCCTGTACCCAGAATTGCTGAAATTGCAGAATGGGCAGGAAAGGCAGTTTTACTTGATCCAGTTGGGCTAGGGTTTCCAACGGAAGCATCCAAAGCTGTGGAGGGCGTGGAAAAGTAACTGAAGGAGTAGAGAGGTGGGTCCATTCCAGTTGGAGTGGATCGATCTCAAGCTGGAGGCCTGCTTGGCGTCGAGCTTGTGACTCTATATAGTTGGCAACGGCTTCTCCAGGAAATTGCTGACGAAAGCCGGCGAGCAGTGCCACAACCAGCAGTACCAGGACGGCAATGAATGCTAGTAGAACCTTGAGGATTAGCAGCGGTAGACGTTGCAAGCAGGCCTTTGCAGATCAGGAGTTGGAGGAACGAGGACTCTGTTTGAAGACCTGAAAGTTCAAGCGCACAACACGACTTCCTGGAGCCACGCTGAAAAGAAGCTGCTCGATTTGAAGGACCGGTTGGTTATTTTCAAGCCGATACAGGACCTCCAACGCATCGTCCAGATTTAGCTTATCCAGACGTACTTGGACACCATCCATCCCCTCAGGTGGATTGCTGAGCGCATTGAGTTGCAGGTTGTCCTGGATCTTTAAATCACGAGCAACAGCTTCGACAAAAGCAGAAAGTGGCTGCTCCATTACTGGAGCAAGTGGCCGATTTTTCAGTTGGTTCCACTCACTGGCTAGCGCTTGCAACTCGCGTAGCTGTTGTCGCCGATTATCCAGTTGTTGTTGTAACAGTGCTTCCTGACCAGCGAGCTGCTTTTGTACATACACTCCTCCAAAGGCCAAGCCGATGAGAAGCAATAAACCCAGCAGTAGTTGTTCACGAAGGGTCAGTTCACGCATGAGGACACGCGGTAGAGTCAGAAGTAGAAAGAATGCGTACCACTGGCGGTGATTTCCGAACTCGCAGTGGATTGCGAGTACAGTAATTGGCAAAGCCAGCATCGATGAAGCGATAGGGGAGCTGCTCGTCCCGACCCGCTGGAATTCCAAGACGAGTGGTTTGCAGGACTTGTTCCGGACGATAGCCGGTATCCAGTAGCTCCAGGCGGTCTGCTATCAACTGTTGTTGATCCCAATCTGGAACCTTTAGTCCTAGAGAGCGACAGAGCAGGGTTTGCCCTGAGCAGAGTCGCTTTGAGTCACGAATTCGACCAGCAACACGGTTGCGATGCTGCATGGTTTGCACCATTGCTTGGGAAGTTGGACCATCTGGAAAGAAGGGAAAAATGACCGCTGATTTGAGCAGCACGGCGTTGCCTTCTCCCTGACAACTGAAGTTGAAGGAGTCGCCACCGTGCGCATAGTACATGTAGATGGTACCGGGTGCTCGGAAGAGAGCGTTGCGTTTGGGAGTCCAACCCAGCGAGGCGTGGCTGCCTTTCTCAGTCAGGTAGTAGGCTTCTGTTTCGATCAGTTGTGCCGCCAACCACTGTCCATCCAGATGATGCCGCAGCACTTTTCCTAATAGATCTCGAGCAACTTCGCAGGTGTCGCGATCGAAAAAATCCCGGTCTATGGGAGTCATTCGTCGATCAGTTCCATCCATCCATAGGGATCTTCCATCTCGCCATACTGGATGCCAGTTAGGTTTTGGAAGAAACGTTGGGCAACAGGTCCGGTCTTCCCTTCCCCAACGAGAAAGCTCTCATCCTTCCAACTGAGTTCACCAACTGGAGAAATGACGGCAGCAGTCCCAGAACCAAAGATCTCCTTGATGGTTCCTTGGCGCACCCCGTTGAGTACCTCCTCAATGCGAATACGCCGCTCCACCATTGGTAGTCCCCAGTGACGTCCGAGTTCCAGAACAGACCGACGGGTGATGCCCGGTAGGATGGTTCCGTTGAGTTGGGGCGTGACGATTTCATTTTCCATGACAAAGAAGATGTTCATGGAACCAACTTCTTCAACATATTGCCGCTCCACCGCATCCAACCAGAGGACTTGTGTGTAGCCCTTGGCCTGGGCTTCCTTTTCAGCCAAATTGCTAGCGGCATAGTTGCCTGCGGTCTTCGCTTCGCCGACCCCACCAGGGGCAGCTCGAACGTACTGTTCTTCGACAATGATCTTGACCGGATTGAAGCCTTCTGGGTAGTAGGGTCCGACGGGGCAGAGGATGATGAAGAACAGGTATTCCTTGGAAACCTTCAGTCCCAGTGCTTCTTCAGTAGCAAGCAGAGTTGGGCGGATGTAGAGAGATGTGCCTGGTTCATTTGGAACCCAGTTTTGATCGGTACGCAGCAGTAGCTTGAGTGCTTGTAGCCCAGTTTCAACGTCCAGTTCCGGTAGACAGATTCGCTGAGCAGTTCGTTGGAGTCGCTCAAAATTCTGTCGAGGGCGAAAGAGACGAATTTTTTGATCGGCTCCTCGATAGGCCTTCATCCCTTCAAAGGCAGACTGACCGTAGTGCAGCACCAGGGTGGAAGGAGACATCTGCAGGTTTTGGAAGGGCTGAATTCTGGCGGAGTGCCAGCCACCGCGATCGCTACTCCAGCGAATCGCTAGCATGTGGTCCGAAAAGACGGTGCCAAAGGTTACCCCAGTTAGTGTACTTGGCGGGGTCTTGCGTGCTTGCTGCGGAAGTAGTTCCTGTACGATGTCCATGTGTGCGTATTGCTGGAAGAGGAAGGGTGAAGTGGTTAAACTCAGCGGCTATTGAGATACTGCATCTGGCGATACACCTGCTCTTGCCGATACTCGTCGTAATGCAACAGTAGGTAAGCCGTGGTTGAAACAGTACTTATGAGCAGCAATAGGGCGATGCGTACAATCCACTTGGTATGATGCATGGTTTCGGCCGACAAAAAAACTGAAATTATGTAGAAATTATCCCATGCTTGTCAAGCGGACGCTCTCAGAATGCAAAACCAACGGTGAAGACCATTGCCGCTGGTAGCCGCATCGAAGAGTACCAGCGGTCCCGACGTCCATTCTGCTCTTCTTCCAGATTGGCTCTGAATTTATCAGGATCATCATTGAATTCAATATTGTTATATTTGTTTTTGATCGAGTATGACTGTTCGGAAGGGATCGTCCAGCGCAGGAAATCAAAGGAAGTAAACATGTTTTCAGAGAATTTCTGGAACCCAACTCCTATGGTGTAAACGCTGGTCTCAATAGTCATGTCATAGTAGGCTTGTGCTGGTTCATATTTATCGTTGACATCTACCTTTTGCCCATACTTGATGTAACCTCGATTATAAAGCTCCAATCGTCGCTGTTCGCTGGTGCCAGCGATGTAGAAACTTTCTGCAACAAAGACCTTGGCATAGACTGCTGTGTTTATGATTCGGACATCCCCAATTCCATCTTTTCGCAGATCATCTAGAGCGCTGAGAATATCAGAATCAACTAACTCCAAACCTACTACAACTGGGTCATAGTAGGCACCTAGCACAATCCCTGGAGAGGTCAGTAGCAGCGGGCTGAGTCCATACTGTATTCCGAACAGGAGGGCAAAATTGCGCTCAAATCGGTAGCCTCCCAATTGTAGTGACTCTGCTGTTCCTGGATCAAGAAGGGGGTCATCATCAATTGGAGTGCCTGATTCTTCTTGAGCTCCCACCCACATGGGGGCCGACAGGAACAGGAAGAAGAACAGGAGTAAACGCAGACGCATAGACTTGCTTCGCCGACAGGTTTGAAGGATAGTGCGAGACTTACACAAAATAGACCACAAATTCTTGCCGACTACCTTGCTATGACTAGCCTTGTGCGCATTGACTAGCACCTACTGAGTGACCTGAGCCAACGTGCTCGTCAGCATTCACGACGACGTTTGAACCATAACTTTCATGAACCTCCGGATGTTGTTAACCGGATGCTTAACGCAATTGAACCTGATAGCTATATTTGTCCTCACTGACACCAACATCCTCCATTATAAGAATCCTTCCCGGTCCTGCGAGGCGCTGGAGCTGTGATTGTATTTACAGACACGGGGGAGGTAGAGGACATTCTGGTGTTGGATTCAAGACGTCAGTGCTGGGGTGTGGAAATTCCGGCAGGACGTTATCATACGGTTCTCTCTCGAGCTGTCGGTAGTGTGTTTTACGAGGTCAAGCAGGGTCCTTATGATCCTCAACGTACCAAAGAATTTGCTCCTTGGGCTCCGTTGGAAGGAACCCCAGAGGCCCCAGCATACTTACAACGCCTGCACCAATGGGTGGACCAGGCCCAGCAAATGTAACCTTGCCAAAAAAGTGGATTGACAAGTCCTAGAGGCTGGGAGATATTTTTCAGCTTCTCTCCGCATCGAATGCCGACGTGGCGGAATTGGTAGACGCGCTAGATTCAGGTTCTAGTGGGGGCAACCCCGTGGAGGTTCGATTCCTCTCGTCGGCACCATCATCAAATTCCTCTCTGATCCAGATTAGTCCGATTTCTTCCAATAAACCCAGATAAATACTGGATTTAACTCCTTTTCTGTTGTATTCTGCGCTCCATCACTTTCCAAAGAAATCTGCCTACAGCCAAAAAATTTGTTGGCTAGTTTGTTGGCTAGTAATTCATTTCTTTTCTACTGACCAACATTCTGTGGTTCAAATTCGCACAGCAGTGATGGAGTCCAGTTATGGCACGGCAACTTGATCCCACCAAAAGAAAACTCACTGACATCCAGTGCAAATCAGCAAAACCCCTCAGGGATGAAAATGGGAGTACTAAGCCAATCAAGCTCTCTGATGGTTATGGATTGAACCTAGAGGTCCGCAGTGATGGGAAGTTCTGGTTCTATGCATTCCGGCTCAATGGCAAGCAACTCAAGCTCAATTTAGGTGGATACCCCACCGTGAGACTTTCAGACGCTAGGGAGATGCATCAGATAGCTTGGACTATTGTGCAGGATGGGGAAGACCCCAGGCAGGCAACGATTACCAGTACTCAGAAAAAACGAGCTCAGACTGAGCAGAGAGAGCTTGAGAAAAAGCAACTTGCTGAAGAGGCAAAAAAGTCTCGCTATACGTTCAAGTCAGTAGCCAGTGAGTGGATGAACAACAAAGAGCCATCGATCACCAAAGATACGTATCGGCGTAGGAGTCTGCTGTTGCAAAATCATGTCTTTCCAGGGATTGGCAAACGGCAGATTAGTGAGTTGCGGGTGAGTGATGTTCTCAGGGTGCTCAAACCGATCTCAGAGCGTGGATCGACCTATCAGGCTAAACGCTGTCGGGAGATTCTACAGCAGATATTCAACTATGCCCGTGCTTTGGAACTCTGTGAAACCAACCGAGCACCACAGAGTTCATCTTCGGCTCTTCTGTTTGGTTACGGGGTCTAATCAAACCAGCAGAGGGTTGGGGCCTTTGTTATCTCGACTGGGCGCAGCAGGAATTTTCTATTGCTGCAGCACTTTCTGGGGATTTGGCAATGAAGCAGGCTTATGCTTCGGGTGATCCCTATCTGGAGTTTGCCAAACTAGCTGGGGCAGTACCCCCCGATGCCACGAAGAAGTCCCACCCCAAGGAACGAGCGCTCTATAAAGAAACTGTGCTGGCTGTAAACTACGGGATGGGTGCAGAGTCGCTGGCAGATATAATCCAGCAGCCTGTGATCATTGCCAAAGACTTACTGCGCAAGCACCGTCAGACCTTCAGGACTTTCTGGAATTGGTCCGATGGCAACGTGGATTATGCACTTTTGCATAAAAAGCTGTGGACTGTCTTTGGTTGGCAGATCCAAGTATCTGGGCCTATCAATGCCCGGAGCCTGGCCAATTTTTTGATGCAGGCCAATGGGGCAGAGATGCTGAGAGTTGCTTGTATCCTGATGACAGAAGCTGGAATCAGGGTCTGTGCACCAGTACATGACGCTGTGCTGATCGAAGCCCCGCTAGATGAGCTTGAGGAGAAAATCGGCCAAGCGCAGGAGTTGATGCGAGAAGCTTCTCGGCAGGTGTTGGGAGACTTTGAGTTGACGACTGATGCGGATATCTATCGTTATCCGGACAGGTATCGGGATGAAGAGCGTGGCGGTGCATTCTGGGATAAGGTAATGAGCCTACTGCCAGATCCTGATGTTGCTTGAAGTAAGTATTACCCGCACGCCAGTGTTCACCTACCTGTACGCCAGTGAGTACCCGGTCCCTCTATTAGAGTATCTATTTAGAATATAATGATACCCATTGAAGAGAAGAGAGTAGCCTACAGGCATCCTCAACTCCGTGAACTCCAAGCAAGACAGGAGTCAGGCTTCTTCTTACATCCACAAGTACAACTTGCCTGGGTCGAGATGGCAGCAGAGCTTGGGACACAGGCGCTGGTGGTTGGTATTCTTTTACAGTTTAGGTTCTTGCTGAGCCAAAAAGAGTCAGTGACTTTGCCAAAGAATTTCTTGGCTAGGTTCGGGATCTCTAGAGGGGCCAAACAAAGAGCACTAAAGAATCTCGAAAACGCTGGGTTGGTCAGAGTGTCTCGGGTGACTGGCCACAGCTCAAGAATAGCACCACTGAAAATCTAGGCCTCAGAGGGTCCACAATGCTAGCGCAGACTCTTACGGTGCAGAGGCAGTAGCTGGAGCCGTGGTGAAGTTCCAAGTACTGGCAGATGCCAAGGCGTTACCAGCTTTGTCGGTGATACCGGGCTTCACTGTGACCGAGTAGTTTGCACCGTGGCTGAATGCACCCCGTGGTTTGAAGCTCACCACCTTTCCATGGGTGTGAGTATCCCCACTGACTAGGTTGTTGCCGTCTCTGACTTCGAGATTGGCATCGACAGTCCTGGCTTCGATCTCCGTACTGAAGTTGATGGTGATGTTGTCAGGCACCGAAACATTGTTGGCATTCTTGGCAGGATGGGTAGAGACAATTGTTGGGGGAACTGTCGGCTCTAGTGCGGTCCCACCAACAATTGTAATTGCTGCACCCATGTTCGGATGAAGACCGCAATTGTAGTAAAGATTATTCGGAGCATTTCCAGGAACTACAATCGTCAAAATCTTATTTCTCGTCCTACTGTTTGTAACCCCACTTGTGTATTCGTCTTTGTAATTATCACCTGCCGAACTCGTTCCCAGATATAATGGGTGATTATCTGTGGATTGGTCTCGAGTGTCGAAGTTATATGTATGCCCTCTTTTTAGAGTAAGTGTTTTTCTTTGAACGCCATCCAGTAAATATTTTCCTCCAGAAACTTTAACAACAAAAGTTGTATTGTTATCACTTGGCTGCTCTAGATTATCTGGAACCACATTGACTTGAACCAAACCAATATTGGACTTGTTGCTGTGATTATCAATGACCCAGTAGGTAAAATTGTCAGGACCAGGTGAAGAAGGAGCAGTGTAGGTAAGATTTCCAGTCTTGTTATCATTGAGTTTTAGCGCTCCACGAGTCTTGGAGTTGTTTATATAAAAGACTAAAAGATCATTGTCTGGATCGGTTACATTATCGATGAGCTTTTGATTAGTAGTTTTCCCTGCTGGGACAATAAAGGGACCGAGGTTAGAGACAACTGGTGGTCTGTTTGGATCCTTCTGAGGGGCTTGAACAATACAACTGAGGTGACTGTAAGATCCACTAAGCGTACCATTGGTGCAGGTTCTCTCCTGAAATTTACAGGCATTCCCAAAGGGTACTTCCTTGTTTTCCCAGGTTTTGATCTTTTTGTCGTGTGCTACGGTTTGCCCCTCTAATAAACAGGTTGCCGGAGCTTGGACAACACAACTAGAGTGAATATAACTCCCACTAAGTTCACCTTTGTCACAAGTTCGAGTTTGAGAAGTACAGTTTTGGCCAAAGCCAACTTTTTCTGCAAAATAGGCAACTATTTGGCTGCTCTGACCTCCGTAACCTGAGATCTTTTTACTCCCAAAACTGCAGGATTTCGGGATCGCTGCAACCCCCTCCTGAAGCTTCTGTTTGGCCTGATCCTTAATTGCTGTGGGGTTAAAATTTGTGAGGTTCGGATTGTCTTTGCCAATGTTATCAACCCTTGTGTTGATTTCACTCTGGATTCCCTGGGTAAGAGTCGTCACCAGATTGCTGTCGGTTGTCAACCTGCCGACCGCAGAAGCAGTGCTCTGAGAGAGACCCCCAATGGTATCTGCCAGGTTCAAAGTTGAGTTGGGTGCAGCAGCTAGAATCCCAGCTCCCTTGGTCGCTCCCCCAGCAATATTGTTAACCGCCTTGGCCACATCAAAGCTAGTATCATTAGCAAAGCTCTGCTGTAGATCAGCCAGGCCCTCTACACTGCTGGTGGTCACATTTGCCACCACAGCCGATAAGTCGAGGCTGGGATTACCCTCCACTTCATCCAGGGTGTCCACGACTGTTTCGACCGCTTTACTTAAAGTCGCTGTTACCTGGGCCGGATCCATTTTGGTTTTGCCTAGACCCTTGACTGCATTTTTGGTGATCGCTTTGATCGCGTTGCTGGCATTCATTCCTGGTACGGAGGCTGCTTTTTGGACTGCTTTTTTGGTAATGGCCTGAACTGCAGTAGTCATCTCAGCAGCGTCGGTCTTGGCTTCATCAAGGCTACTGACCATTGCCTCAACTATTTCACCCAGCCCATCATCAAGCGCATCGTTGGATAGCTTCACATCCGCAAGGCCACTGACCGCTGTTTCCATCAATAGACCAAGCAGATCTTCAAAAGCAGCTTTATCAATTGCACTGCGAGCCGTTCGAGATGTACCTGTCAGCTTGTCTTGAAACCTGCCAATCAGGCTCATGACCCCACTTGTCGTGTTGCTGATCACCTGCTTGGTCAAATTGTCTGAGCCCAGTTGTGCTTGACCAATTCCCTTCATTGCTCCTTTGAGGAAGCTTGGCAGCACACTCTTTGGACTCTCTGATGTACTCAGACTGTCGCTGGCCAGCTGTGCTTTAGCAGCATCAATGATAATCTTGATCTTATCTTTGTTCAGCGTGCCCAATCCCTCGAGTTTACCTCGCAGATGGTTTTTGGCAGCCCCAACTAAAGTCTTGGTCGAGGTGAAGGTGAAGCTGCTCAGGGAGCCACCCATTGCCTTGAGTTTGCTGTCAGAGCTGACCTTGCTAGTGAGGCTACGCTCATTCATTGTACTGTGCAGGTGGTTTAGGGCTGAGGTTGCAGAAATCAGGGTTTTCCCAACCGCAGTTTGAATCTGGGCGACGGTGCCGTCACTAGTAAAGGTGTCGACGTCTACATCAAAGCTGAGCGTCTTGCCCCTCAGGGTGTTACTGGTGCTGCTGGTAATTTCGATACCGTTGCTGGGATCGCCATCAGAGTCTAGGGTTTGTAACAACCTGGCTAGATTAATCACTTTCTGGTCAGCTGTATCGCTGGCACCCATCACCTCAACAGGAGTCAGGACAGCGGAGGCGGCTACACTGCCCAAGCTCACATCTCCGATTGAAAAGCTGGCAGTATCCCCCGGTTGATAGCTGAATTCTCCGCTGGCATTGGTAGTCCCGCTCAGTCCACTGGAAGTGGTGTAAGTAACTCCAGCAACCGCACTGTCGACGAACACCCCTGTGCTACTTGAAGAACTGGAACAGTTTGTGACACAGGTAGAAGAAGAAACTGGTTCTTCAGGTACAAGACCACAACTGTGGAGAAATTGGCTTAGGAGAATAAGCGGGAGCAGGTATTTGAACAGTGGAAGGATTCTGTGTGTCATCAGGGACTCCTGATCAGACAGTGCAATATGTGCTCGGGTGTTTCGAGCAATTTAGGCCTGTTTACTAAAACTGCAACTAGGAAATAAGGTAAGTACTGGGACTTTCTAAAATTACAGCAGCAAATTGCAACAATTTTTTGTTTCTTCAGCTCTGTCAAAAGAGAGGAGTCTGAGAGTCGTAACACCTAGCAGGCTCCAAAGATCCGGCATGAATCATTGTAGTTTGGCCGCCCGGGAGGAACTGCACCAGGATTAATGACTGCTCCAGCCGGACCGAAGCGATAGCCAAAGGTCAGGTAGATTGATTCAGCAGATTTTACCTGAGGACTCATTCCAGAGATGCTCTTATCAAAGAGTTGGTCCTGCTGCTCATATTCTAAGCCCAGGTAAAGAGAACCACTAATAAATGCACGAATACCAATTTGGCTGAAGGGTTGTTGCCGTATGGATCCGACCTTGTGTTCGGTCACCTTCCCAGAGGAGTCACTTTGATCGAGGTTCAGCCGATCAACACTCAGGCGGTATCCCAGATCCAGCGTGTATTCGAACCAATTGGGGTAAAACCGAAAACTAAGCCCGGCAATCAGATTGATGTAATCCGAACTCAACTTCACATCATGCAGACTGCTCTTACCAGAAAGAGAGTAGGTCCCTAACTCTACACCGAGATCCAAGAAAGACAGCATTCCGTGTGATCGATACGATATCATTCGGTTTGGACCACTCAACTTCTTTGACTGAGAGTCCGTTGATTCTTCGTAGGTAGCTTCAATCTCTCCTTCAGCATAGCTGACCTCTCCTGTTGCCCAGGCCAGCTGGTATCCAAGTACAAACAGTAAGCTCAGCACTAAAGTTTGAATCTTTTTACTTGAAACCACAGCTATCAAAATAAATCCAGGAGTCGGTAATTGCTGACGAACATCAGAGGACCGGGTTGCTTTGGCGATTGCCTCACCTACCAGTTAGAAAGACTCCCGCCAACAAAGAATTGGAGAAGAATGCAATAAATATGTACCACAATAGATTGGGAGAATTTCTGCCTGAGACGATCGCGACAGAACTTAGCTGCAAGTGGCTGAATTAGCGAGTTGAGGTTGTATTTCCCTAATTAACCAAGAAAAGATATAATTTTAGTTACTTTGAGCATGGCTAGGGTAAAAGAGAGCCTTTTTCGTAGTAAGTTTTCATAAGGAAATCCGGATGACAGAGAGCAAAATTCAGCGACTGGATCGACTCGATCTGGATGAAGTCTGCGAAATGATTGCTGATGGCTGTAGCTTGGCTCAGATTGGGGTTAAGTTTGATCGTAGTCGCAATGTGATCTGGAAGTTCCTGCACAAGAACGAGGAACATCGGCAGGCTTACCTGGCAGCTTTACAAGAGCGAGGATTCCATCACGCCAATATGATTGAGCGACTGGTGCTCAAAGTGGAGAATGGGGAAATGCGTCCTGATGTTGCCCGAGTCGCCATCGATGGCCGCAAGTGGATTGCCAGTCGCTTTCACCCAAACTTGCTCTCTGAGAAATTGATCGGCAATATCACCCATCACCAGAGCAGTATTCAGGATCAACACCTACAGGCTCTCAAAAACATTATAGCCAAACGGAAGCGTCGAATCGAAAAGGAAGAGAAGGCGAAGGCAGAAGGGCAGTTGGGACTCGCGGCATCGAACAATTGACCCAGTGAACACATACCAAGCTACTCGTGCGCCTAGGCACAATTTTAGTCGAAGGTGACAGTACGCGGATGTGAGAACTCTTCGTGTACATTATCTGGCACGATAGCTAAGTTTATCCAATCATTTTTTGGTAATGTGTTGTTTTAAATCGACCAAGAAGTATGGTCCTTCAATTTATTAAGGGTTTCTCAGTAATTTTGAGATCGTCATCCAATGGAAGTATGGGCCTGATCCCATTTGTTGATAAATAGGAGTGATAGGATTTTACAGCATCAATGGGTGATATCTCCTGGCTAACAACAGCCCTCATAAGTTCGACTGTTTTCAAAGGTGCCTCTGAGAATTGTATCTTTCTACCAAATAGTGCCACACGTGCCCCATATTTTTCGCCTTGATAGATTAATTCAAAAGTATCCCTGGTAGTGCCCTTGGATCCCCCTAAAATGCCAACAATTAATTTACTCGGATTATAATTACAAAGTTCTTCCATTGCAGCGGGCCCATTAAAAGGCATCTTTAAGAAAAGGGGTCTTTCTAAAGTTGTTAGGCCAGCGAGGGTTTTAACTATGCAATCATTTACATATTTTGGAATTTCATCTGAATGAATTCCAATATCAATTTTTGGATTAAAGATTTCAAGAAAATAATTCATTTCAATATTTCTAATTTCTGAAACGAAATCATTAAATTCAGACATAAAATTCAGATCAGAATTCAGGTCATTAGAAAATGTAATGGAAAATAAACCTAAATCAACGAAATCTTTAACGACATTCAGATTTGCTGACCTGAAATTTTTTGGGTTCTTGTTACCATAACTAGAAAAGCGCTGACTCCAAATGTCTGTAGCATCATTTAACCGAACAGCAGGAGTGACTGGGGAGTCATTAAAAATCCCCTCACCTACAAGTTGCTCAGCTGAAGAGGCGGACATCAACATAATATCTACTAAACACGATTTCGTTACTTGCCGCATTTCTTCGATATAATCAGTAAACGGACGGGGCTTTCCAACAACACTTTTGTCCTCTCCAACTACAAAAATCCCACCACCCATATCGCCATCTTTAGCGTCTGCAATAATGAAATCATGGCATTTATAAGAACCATTTTTAATTTTTTCTAACTTGATACCTAAACTTTTTTCCATAAGAAATTTTCCTTAAGAAAGAATATATTCAACTTCGGAAAGCGAACTGATAAAACCCGCAACAAAAAAATCACCTAATCCAATTGTGGTAGGATTTTCTAATGTTATCTTATAAGAAGGCAAACAACAAAAATCAGACTCACCAATACAATTAAAATATTCAGAAAATTCTAAAGAACTGTTTTCAATTTCGAGTGAATTCCTAACATTGGAATAATCTGCAAAATTCAGACAGTCACCAAAAATCATACGCGCAGAAGAAATATTTATGGCATTTTGTACACAATTCTTAAATTTAGCGGATTCATTACCAAAAAGCAAAGACCATCTTGAGGTATGGATTAAGATTTTATCAAATTTGTAACGAGTACGTAGTGAAATAAGCGAATTGACTAAAGATTCTGGATTGTCGATAAATTCATAGCTTTCAACAATGCCTGCGAACTCATGTTCATTCATACTGAAAAAATTAACTTTTGGAAATATAAAATCTCTTACGAGTCTTTCAATTCTAAGGTTATGATAACCAGCATGTTCGTAAAAAGTGAAAGCTTTACCTGAAGATTTTCCGATAATATTATTTAAATTATTTAAATTTTTATTGATTAATGAATCGCATTTTATGGTGTTAAGGCCAGAGATTAATAACACTTTAAAAGGAAAGTAAGAGTCAATAATATTTTGGTCTATTAAAATATTTTCGTTGATAACGTCATTTACGAAAATAATTCGTTCAGCTTTGGGCGAGAAGATTTTTTTCCCAGAAAGATTGAACGTTGTATTTTCAGGGTATTGTACAATGATATGTGGGTAAGATTCAGTATATCTACTGCAATTGAGATAATGTATTTTAGAAGGTAATAAATTAACTATATCTTGTGAATAAGAGCTCAGATATACTGCGCAACTCTTATTCATAATATTTAGTGCAATGCCAGCTCTAATAGCTGTTCCGCCATGTGTAATCTTATATTCGAAGAGTGAAGAGAATTCATACAACGTAGTGAAGTTATTTACATGACACTCAAGTCCTATATTATTCTTAACACAAAAAAGAATTAAGATCAGTAAATCCCTTATTGATTGAATTTCCTCTAGTTTATTAATGTCTTCATAACAAATTTTATATCTTAATATCAGTTCGTTAAAAAAATCTTGATTCCAAAATATTTCATGATCAATGTTATTGCTAAACCCTAAGAGAATTCTATTCATTATTAAAATTTTACCGAACCTGAAGTTAAGCCTGCCAAAAAATATTTTTGCGCGAAAAGATATAAGAAAAGTATAGGGACAGTTCCAATTATACTCATAGCCATCATTTCATTCCACTCATATGCATGTTGTCCCATTAATAGCTGAATGCCAATTGGAACTGTCCTCATCTCATACGATTTAGTCAAAGTAAGCGCGAACAGAAATTCATTCCAACATAGTAAAAAAGTATAAACACACGTTGCAACAATTCCTGGTAAAGATATTGGTATAATTACTCTACAAAGAGCTGTAAAATTCGAACCTCCATCCATCAATACGGCATCATCCAATTCTTTTGGTAAAGTATTAAAGTAACTGGTCATCATTAGAGTTGCGTATGGTATTGTGAAAACTAGGTAGGTTAAAATTAGAGCTAAGTAAGTATCAAAAATTTTGAACGTAACGACGATACCGAAGTACGGTATTAGCAGAGTTATAGGGGGTATTGTCTGTGTACTAATGATAGATAAATTAAGTATTCTTTTGAGCTTGAAATCGAACCTACTAAAACTGTAACCAGACAATATAGATATCAACAGTGTTAGTATGGTTACTATTATGGCAATAAAATAACTGTTGAAGAAAAATCTTAATTTATCTTCATCGTTAAAAATGTTGAAGTAGGCTGAAAGAGTGAAATTTTCTGGTATAAATGATGGGGGATACGCAAAAACCTCAGTGTTTGTTTTCACTGAACTAATAAAGATCCAGAATACGGGAAATAGTGTGAAGACAAGGCCGACTAGCAACCCTACATACACTAAGAACCGAATTTTTATATCTTCCCTAATCATTTGTACGATTGATTTGTTTTCTTATGTAGAAAATACTTACTATTAGTGACAACAAAAATGTTAAAAATGCACTTGTTGAAGCCAATGAAAACTCATATTTTGAAAATGCTAGTTTGTAAGTGTATGTACTTAGCATTTCTGTTGAATGTATTGGCCCTCCACCTGTTGTCATCCAAATCAGAGGGAAAACCTGTATTGTCCATATGAAGTCTAATAATATTAAAGTGTAAATTATTGGTTTTAATTGAGGTATGGTGATATTTATAAATTGTTGTCCCAAGTTAGCTCCATCAATCTTTGCAGCTTCGTATAATTCATTTGGTATCCCCTGTAAACCTGCTAATAAACTCACCATATAGAAAGGATATCCAGCCCAAATATTTATGAAGGTTACTGTATTAAGGGCTGTATCTCTAGATGACAACCACTCGATCCTCTCGTCTATCATTTCGAACGATAGAAGAATGTAATTTATTACACCACTTGGATCTAGAACAAGACGCCATATGATCGCAACAATCGTGGCTGTAAACAACCACGGGACTATATAAATTACCCTCAATATACTTTTAGCGATAATATTTAAGGATTTATAATTCAGTAAAAGAGCAAACGCTAACCCAATTATTAGATGAAAAAAAATGCTGGCGGCTGTGAAATAAGTAGTATTATAAAATGAGGTCCAGAATATGTTGTCGCTTAATATTTCTTTGTAATTTGATAAGCCCACAAAGTTTGGGCTCTTTTTCATGATAACATTATCAAAAAACGAATAATTAATAACTGTTACCATCGGTATTACCATCAATATTATTAGCAGGCTTATTGATGGTGTCTGGTAAAGATAAGGATATATTTTTTTCCTCACCCTTATTGTGTTCATTCTCTCTTTCTTTTGTAAGAAATTATTAAATAATCCATAAGATTTCGAGAAATTTTACATGTAAAATATTTCTCGTAGTTTTGTCTTAGTTATTAAGATTTTACTTCTAGCCCGCTAATATTTTTAGAACTAGTTACATTATTTCAACAGTTCTTATTTTGCCTATGTCAAAATAACTAATCTTATCAGGCCAGAAGTTTTAGTTAGCGTTTTAGAATTCAGCTATCCATCTTGTCTGAGCCTTTCTAGCTGTTTCTTCAGGAGATTGTTCTCCTTCCAGCATTAATTGAATTTCTTCGTCTAAAATTCTCATTAATTCACCAGCGACAGGCAACCCTGTAAACTCATTTTTGAGGTATCCATTTTTAAACATCGCAAATGCTTTTTCAAATTGCCGGTCTGTTTTCACAAAATCCGGCTGACCTTTTACATTTCCGGGAAACGCATTCGCAATTGACACTAATCTGCTGTTGACCTCAGCGCTCATTAAATATTCAACAAGTTTCCAGGCTTCCTTCTTGTTTTCTGAATGTTCGCTTACACCTATGCCCCAGGCTGCATACATTATCCCACTCTTTTCTTTGAATCCTTTAGTTACTGGCATTTCAGTAATAGAGAAATTCAATTTTGGGTTTCTCTTTTTGATTAAGTTGATATGTGCAAGTGTCCCAACCATCATACCGACTCGCTCGTTGACAAATTCTTCGACTTTATCCTGCTCTTTTTTGGACAATGTTCCCGGTGAAATAACTCCTGCTTTGTGCATTTCATTAACAAATTTAAGTACTTCAACTACGTCTTCATTCTGTAGATCTGGCTTCCCATCTTTCATCATATTACCCCCTGATGCCCAAACCCACGACATTACGTCATTTTGAACACCCCACGGAGTTTCTAGTGATAACGGTAATACCCAGCCATACTGATTCTTTGACTTATCGGTCAACTTTTTTGCAGCTTCGAAGAATTCCCCTCTCGTTTTAGGCATTCCTCGTAAATCCGCTTCATTCATCATATCCAAATTCACAAATATTGGATATATGAACGATGCCACTGGGAACATGTAACTCCCACCGTCCAACTTTATGATTGCAGCAATTTCTTTTGTATCCAGAGTTCCCTGACTCATCAGTGGATTCATATCAGTTATTGCCCCTTGCTTAGCCAGGTCATTGACCCAAGCTCCATCGAGTCCTACGACATCACTCAGTGTTCCTGTCGCTGCACCTACAATTATCTGGTCTTTAATATTAGGATAAGGCCCACTAATAAGTTTAACTTCGATATCAGGATTCGCCTTTTCAAAGTCATCCATGATGGCCCTAAAACTTCCTTTTGGTAGCTCTGGCTCCCACCATTGTATAAACTCTATTGTCTTTTTGGCGAAGACAGCACTTGACAATAATAGAGATACTGAGATCAAGAACGAGAATTTTGCAAACTTCTTTAGAGATTTCATTTTACCTCATTAGTTGGGTTTCATTAAATTATCATTTAGACCAATTTTTATATATTCATAGGCACTCCTTTTTCATTCCTTAATTGAGATTTCTAGCCAACTGTTCACCAAAAAATTTGGTTATCTATGGCCGGTTAATCTTTCTGTTATTTTAAAAAATTTAGTCAAGTCATGATCCATTAGTCAGAATTCTTTCTTCATCTAACCGTTTTTATACCGTTACAGGTCACTACAAGAATCTCGTCAGGTTCGAGTGCTAGTACTCTATGTGCTTGGCTTCAAACTCTAGTGAATTTATAGTATAATTGAGTTAATTATTATTATGACTTGAAAAGTTTTCAATTTTTGCCTCAGAGTTTTATAGCAAATTCAACCTGTGGACAAGACCAAATATCCCTACACTTTCAATTTTTACCTCCTCTAATCGATTTTACTCGAGCCCAATTTTCTATCGAGGAGAATTCCAGTGAACGTATCCCAGAACCTTACCTTTGAGTAGCAGCGGTTTATCAAAGAATACCAGATGGATGGTAATGGTTCACAGGCTGTTCTTCGGGCAGGCTACAATACCAATTATTCGGATGAAATGGCTTACAGACTATTCAGAAATTCCAAGGATAAACATACCCTTGAAGAGGCTCAGAATGCCAGTAGGGAGAGATTGCAAATGCGGGTAGATTCGACCAAGAGTACATTGAACTGAAAGATAGAGCACTGAAGGCCAATGACTATCAGACATCACTGAGGGCATTGAATCAACTAGCTAAACACCTGAAAATCTTCGAGCACTATCGTGGAATACCACTTCTGGAAGCGATCGAGAAAGATCCAGACAACCGTGAAGACTTAGTTGATTAATTCCTTTGGATCAATATCTCTTTAGGCAACTGGTCGTATGTCCTGAGGGCATTTGAATTGAAAGTGAAGTTAGTTGGGAATGAGAAGAAAGAGTTGGACTATGCAGAGATGTTGAAGTCATTGAACTGAAAGTGGCAGTTCCGATACATTTTTCTCCGCTACTGTCTTAGCCCTAAAGGTCCCTTGGTTCAGAGAGTTGCCCACTTCCTGTTTCTGAGTACTGCTATTCTGTCCCGCACACAGTCATTTCATTTGAATTCAGTTCTGCTACTTTAAGACTTGCTATCGTGCTTTTTATGAAAATGTAGTTAATAAATTCATCAGAAATGAGGTTGCAGTCAAACTAATTTGTTGGCTAGTTTGTTGGCTAGTTTGTTGGCTAGTATATGTCTCTAGAAAATTATTCTCCTTAAAATAGACTTTTTTGATTCCTCTCGTCGGCACCATTCAAGTAAAATTCCCAAACTATTTCAATAGCTTCCAGACCGACT
>JACLAD010002670.1_pt1 | contig 60884 bp, 64 predicted proteins | sample 8027901 | NCBI WGS metagenome assembly JACLAD01 (sample SAMN15725071, study PRJNA655200) | protist metagenome | isolation source: fluorescence activated cell sorting (FACS) single amplified genomes of... | place: Spain: Blaines Bay Microbial Observatory, Mediterranean Sea | collected 2016-07-05 | reverse complement strand
AAGCAAAACTCAAACGGTAAAACCGGGGTCGTTTATGTTCGCACCAAAGGCTTCAATCAAAAAGACGAAGAGGTCATGTCCTACGTCCGCTGGGTTATGGTCAATAAGGGCGACCTCGATGCCCCTGCGCCAGAAACAGTGATCCCGGATTTGCCGAAAGCCGTTGATCCCTCATCTATCGACGTCAGCTGGTCCTACGAAAACTGGGACAACACGCTTGCTGGTTCGCCGCATCGGTTTGACGACTATGAGATTGGCGAGAAAATCAATCACGTTGATGGCATGGCGGTTGAAGAGGCTGAGCATCAGATCGCAACGCGGCTGTACCAGAATACCGCCAAAGTTCACTTTGATGCCCATGGCCAGAAATCTAGCCGTTTCGGAAAGCGCCTGATCTATGGCGGCGTGGTTATTTCTATTGCGCGAGCGCTGAGTTTTAATGGGTTGGCCAATGCCGCCGAGCTTTTGGCAATTAATGGCGGCACGCATACCGGGCCTCTGTTCGCTGGCGATACGGTTTATGCGTGGAGTGAAGTTCTGGACAAGGCCGATTTAAGTGAAACGGTTGGTGCGCTGCGGCTGCGGCTGGTTGCGGTTAAGGATCAAGATCCCGGGGCGTTTAGCCTGCGCAGTGAAGACGGAAAATACGCGCCTGGCGTGTGTCTTGATTTCGATTATTGGGCGGCAATCCCGAAATAAGCATGACGGTTACACCTTTCTTTCGCGCAGATAGCTATAAAGACAGATGGCTAAACTGGGTGAATGATCCTATCGCAAGCTCTAAGGGGTTAATCATGGATCATACCCCATCGGGACCGGTCGAGGCGCCGGCGGGCAAAGTTCGCGTCTGTCTCTATCATCTCGATTTCGATGAACGCCCGACCTGTTATCTTGATGTAAACTCTGCGCGAGAGGCACAATTCATTTGCGACCAGTTTACTGAATGCCGCGGCGATTGGAATGTCGACTATGCCATCGCATGGGACGACAAAGCCAAGGAGGTCGCCGCCTACAGGATATACTAGCGCAAGCGTTCGAGGGGCCCTATATCTACGTCATGCCTTTAACGGGACTGTCCCTCTTTGCCATCGCCATTGCGGTCATGCTGTCAGCCTTCATCCGGCTGGTTCAGACCATGCAGCTGCGTCAACGCGTTGGCTATGGGCAAGTTGGTGTTCGTGAATTGGCAGAGCTCTCAGGCGTGACTGATCCACGCGATTTACAGGATGTCTTTGGACCACCGGGCATGAACCGCATCTGGGGCCACCTTAATCTCGCGATGATTGAGGATAAGCGCCAATTGGCGGGCTATTTAATGAGCGACTCACGCCTGCATTGGTTCTCGATGGCAACAGGGCTTTTAGCCTTTATCATCGGGCATTGGAGCATACAGATTGTTCTGATTATTGCCGCTATAATCCAATCTGGCGCATGGCTGTCGGCAACACGGCTACCAAAGTAATCGCTTCCATCACAAAGCATTCCAAACTATAGCCAAGCCGAAATATGTCATAGAACCGTCATGGCTTGTGACGTCGAAATGAAGGACGCGCAATGAAACTCTGGAAAATGAACGGGGCTGGGAATGCATTCGCCGTCTTTGACGCACGGGACCGTAAATTTACGCCGACGCCAGAGCAACTGCGTGAAATCGCTGAGACGATGCAAGCCGATCAGATTATGTCGATTGAGAGCGACCTGCGCGCCGATGCTTTCCTACGCATTTGGAACGCTGATGGCGGCGAGGTAAAAGCCTGCGGTAACGGAACACGCGCTGTGGCCCACCTGCTACTTGAAGAAAGTGGGAAAAATGAGGTGAAAATCCAAACAGAGGCTGATCTGTTAAAAGGCGCGCGCGCCGAAAACGACTCGGTCAGTGTTGATATGGGATCACCGCTAATGGGCTGGGAAGATATTCCACTCTCAGAAAAAATGGATGTGCGCGGCGTTGATGTAAAAATTGGGCCAATGGATAATCCGATCCTGTCGCTACCTGCTGTTGTTAGCATGGGTAATCCGCATGCAGTGTTCTTTGTCGATGACGTGAACAACTATGATATCCCAGCTATCGGGCCGCTGGTTGAATGGCACCCGACATTCCCTGAAGGCGTGAATGTCGGCTTTGCTCAGGTTATAGACCACGAGACCATTCGGCTGCGCGTGTGGGAGCGCGGCGCCGGGCTGACGAAAGCCTGCGGGACAGGCGCATGTGCGGCCTTGGTTTGCGCCGCCCGCGCGGGAAAGACAGACCGCAAAGCGCGGATGATTTTGGATGGCGGCGAGTTGATTATCCATTGGGATGAGACGACAGACCACGTCATTATGACGGGCCCGGTTGAGTTAGAGCAAACGCTCGAAGTGTAGGCAGCCCTTGTCGCGAAGCCCCACAAGCGCGATATGCGCTGTCTATTGCCATGTCTGAACGAACGCCATCTTCCCGGCCCTCGCAGGTCATCACGCTTGGTTGTCGTCTCAACAGCTATGAAAGTGAAGTTATGCGCGGTCATGCTGAGGAAGCCGGGCTGGATGGCGCGATCATTGTTAATACATGCGCCGTGACGTCGGAAGCCGTTCGGACCGCCCGCCAAACAATCAGGCGCGCGGCCCGCGATAATCCTGATGCGCCTGTCATCGTGACAGGCTGCGCCGCGCAAATCGATGCTAGCATGTTCGCGGCGATGCCAGAGGTAACCCGCGTCATCGGCAATCATGAGAAGATGCAAGCCGAAACATGGCAGCCTATCGACCTACTCGGCGGAACCGAGAAAGTTCGCGTCAACGACATAATGAGCGTTGAGGAGACGGCTGGCCACCTGATCGACGGCATGGATGGCAGGGCGCGGGCCTATATTCAGGTTCAGAATGGCTGCGATCACCGCTGCACGTTCTGCATTATTCCATACGGGCGCGGTAACTCGCGCTCTGTCCCCGCAGGCGAAGTGGTCAATATGGTGCGGCGACTGGTTGAGACCGGGCACTATGAAGTGGTTCTGACCGGGGTTGATCTAACCTCTTGGGGCGGTGACCTGCCGAATGCGCCGCAGTTGGGCAATCTGGTTCAACGCATCTTGAAACTAGTGCCTGAGCTGCAACAGCTTCGGATATCGTCGATAGATGCCATTGAGATGGACGAAGCGCTATTTGAGGCTATGGGCGACCCGCGTATTGCGCCGTTTATGCACCTGAGCTTGCAGCATGGGGACAATCTCATCCTGAAACGGATGAAGCGACGGCATGACCGTGACGATGCGATTGAATTGGCGGAGCGTTTGCGGGCAATACGGCCTGATATTGCGCTCGGCGCTGATATTATTGCTGGTTTTCCGACTGAAACCGAGGCGGCGTTTCAGAACTCGCTCAATCTGATTGAAGATTGCAATATCGCCTTCCTGCATGCCTTTCCTTACAGCCCACGTCCCGGAACACCTGCTGCGCGGATGCCGCAACTTGAAAAGGCGGTAATTAAAGATCGCGCGGCCAAACTGCGTGCAGCGGGGGCAACTGCGCTTGAGAAGCATCTGAACGCTTATATTGGGCGCGAGGCGAATGTGCTGGTCGAGAAAGGTCAAAATGGCCGTCTGCCTGACTTCACGGCTGTATATCTTGAGGGCTTTGAGGACGCTGAGGCTGGACGCCCTGCTCGTGCGCGCATAGTTGGACATGACAAAACAAGATTGAAAGCGGTGGCTCCATGATCCTGTGGTTCGGCAAGAAAAAACAAAAAGAAGAAGCGCTCAAAGCTGGTGCCGAAATGGAAGCGCCGGAACTGTCGGCTGAAGAGCTCGCTGCCAAGCAAGCCGCAGATGCCGAAGCCGCCCGGATTGCGGAAGAGCAAGCCGCAAAAGCTGCAGCTGAAAAGGCCGAGATCGAACGGAAAGTTGCTGAAGCCAACGCGGCGTGGGAAGAGCGCCAAAAACGCGAAGCGGCCGAGGCTGAAGCTGAAGCTGCACGTCTCGCGAAAGAGGCTGAGCTTGCCGCGCTCGCGCAACGCAAGGCCAAACAACGCGCCGAAGACGCCCGCCAGAAAGCCGCAGAGAATGAAGCGGCGGCTGATGCTTTGCGGCTGGCTGAAGCTGAAGAGGCGCGCCTCGCCGCTGAAGCGGAGGCTGCGAAACAAGCAGAAGAGCAGCGCCGCGCCACAGAAGAGAAAGCCAAAGCCGAACTTGCTTTACTCGAGCAACGCCGCGCGGATGAAAAGCTGCGCCAAGAACTTGCCGATGAACGCGCGCGCAAAGAAGCTGAGCGCCAAGCCGCCATCGCGCGGGGTGAACCTGATCCTTATGCGGAAGTCGTTGATCCCGGTTTCTTTACAAAGCTCACGTCAGGTCTTGCAAAATCGTCGTCTAAAATGGGCGAGAGCATTACGAGCCTGTTCACAAAACGCACGCTTGATGATGATGCACTGGAAGATCTCGAAGATATTCTGCTCACTTCTGATATGGGCGGCAAGGTCTCTGCCAAGATCGTTGCGAATCTCGCGAAAAACCGTCTTGATAAAGATGTGACAAGCGAAGAAATTAAAGGTGCCCTTGCAGACGAGATTGAGGCCATAATGGCCCCGCGCGAGCAGATTGTTGATTTCTCCGAAGGCTCACGTCCGCGCGTCGTTTTGTTTGTCGGCGTAAACGGTTCTGGCAAAACGACAACGATCGGTAAGATTGCCTCAAAGCTGAAAGAACAGGGCGCGAAGGCGCTGCTCGTGGCGGGTGACACGTTCCGCGCCGCCGCGATTGAGCAGTTGACGGTTTGGGGCGAGCGCGCGGGCATTCCTGTGCTGGCGAAAGAACCCGGCGCAGATGCCGCTGGACTTGTTTTCGAGGCTATCGAAAAAGCGCGCAAAGAAGACCTTGATCTTGTGCTCGTTGATACAGCAGGACGCCTACAGAATAAGACCGAACTGATGGCGGAGCTCGCCAAAGTTGTACGCGTCGTCCAAAAACTAGACCCAGAAGCGCCGCATGACGTTATTTTAGTGCTTGATGCAACGGTCGGCCAAAATGCGCTGAGCCAAGTCGAGGCGTTTAGGCATACAGCCGGCGTAACTGGCCTGGTTATGACCAAGCTAGATGGTACGGCCAAAGGCGGTGTTCTGGTGGCGATTGCTGAGGCTCACGCTCTACCCATCCATTTTGTCGGTGTCGGCGAGAAAGCGGAAGACCTTCAGCCCTTCTCTGCACACGCATACGCGCGCGCACTGGTCGGTTTCAACGATATGCCTGTTGAGGAAAAAGAGCCCGCATGAGCGCCGACATAAAAAACGCACTTCGGGCAGACATGAAGACCCTACGCGAAGAGCTGTCTGCGCGTGATCCTGACGCGGGTGAAAAACTGGCAGATAAGTTCCCGCTAAAACTGCTAGAGCGCTATGGCCCAACAGCCGCCGTTTACATGCCTATTGGCAGCGAGATTGATCCACGACCGCTTATGACAAAGCTGGTCGCAGCAGGCGCTAAACTCGCCCTGCCCTGCGTGCTTAAAGACGGCTCTATGATTTATCGCCATTACACGCGCGGTGACCCACTGGAGAAACGTGACTTTGGACTGCTTGAGCCTTTTCATGAGGTTCCAGAAGTTCAACCAACGCTCATTCTGACACCGCTGCTTGCCTATGACGATAAGGGTAATCGTCTCGGCTATGGCAAAGGCCACTATGATCAGGCGATTGCGAAACTACGCGAGAATGGCCGCGCTTTTGTTTGCGGGCTCGCGTTCCATGGCCAAGAGGTTGAGACCATCCCTGCCGAAGATCATGATATTCCGCTTGATTGGGTCATGACCGAGCGTGGCTCAATCCCGCTTTTCATGATGCGCGCCATGAATACAAACGCAGAGTGAAGGGGTTTATTCGTAAACTTATGTCATAGGCGTGGCATGAGCAGTATCTTGCAAATGATCATTCCAATCGGGTTCGGTATATTAATCGGATATGGAATTGCGGGCATTTTGCCTGAGAAACCCAATTATATTCGGCTGCTTGTTCCGCTTATTACGATAATTATCATTATCGCGGACAGTTCAGGATTCCAGATCGTACCAGTCGGCGCTGGCTACACAGAGTTGGATACATCAAGCGGCGCTGTTGAGGAGACGATCATGACCTTCTTGGCACCGCGATTCATCTTCATCTCAATTCTATTTGGCCTGCTTGCAGGAAGCTTGAGTCGCAACAGCGCCATAGCGACCGTGATTAGCCTTCTGGTCGCGATACACATCGCCCCAGCCTATTTGGCCATAACACTGCAAGCTAATTTGTGGGGCGTATATGCCTAAGCCAACGCCTCACGTGCAGCACGAGATTTGTCACATTCACCCCCAAAAGACTAAATCCGAACGGCACAGAGGGAGCTAAGGTTTGCATTGGACTCTATTTGCTTTCGCTGGCGCCGCGCTGGTTTTCGCACATGTTTTAAAACTGCCTACCGCTGGGTCTAGATTTTCTGCTATCGCTGCCTTCTTTGCGGGACTGCTCGTAACTGCGTTCGCAATTAAAGGTTTAGCTGCAGCGACTGACATTGGGCGCACAACAGACTTTGATCGCATAACCAATGCCGCCGTAGCTGAAGCGACCCAAGACGATGCCCCTCTTCTTGTTTTTACGGGTGCAAGCTATTCGCGAAACGCGCTTGATCCAGAGCGCCTTATGATCGTTTTGCGCGAACGCGGCTATCAAGTGAGGGTTATCAACTTATCGATTGAAGCGGCCTCTATTATGGAGCGGGACGCGCATCTGAAACAGTTTATCAGCCAATCTGGCCGCACGCCTGAATTAGTCTTTGTCGAAGTGGCCCAAGCGTTCGATTACAAAGCCGCATTTATGTTTGGCAATTCCAAGTTTAATGCCCGCGCGATTGAGCAATTTGATATTCCAACCTCAATGCGCACCGCCAAAGGGTTAGCTGAAGGCGCGTGTGGCGGAACGACAGACTGCATCAAAGATGCCGGCTTTCTTAGCCTCCATGCGGCTTTGAACTTTTTCAATGTAGGGCTTATCGGGCGCGGTGAGCACGCTGAAAATGCTGGCATACTCACACCCTATGACCCGCAATATGAGCCGCGCGTTGAGAGCACGCCGAGCGCGGTAAGTGAAATACAGGCAATCTCCGAACAGCCGATCCCGACTTGGGTGAGCAGCTATCGCACAGCGATGAGAGAGCGCTTGCTATCCCAAGGCGTCAAATATGTCGGTTATTATCAGCCGCCAGTGCAACCAGCCAATCAACGTATGTATGTGGGATCGCTCTGCGAAGTGGAATTGTCAGACCATGTCTGCATTGATGTCGATGATCCAGCGCTTCTAAGTCAGTTAAATGCTGATGTGTGGTTTGATAGAGATCATCTGCTTGATGATGGCGCGGCCATCTACACAAAGTGGCTAGCAAATGAGTTAATTGAAAGCGGCGTTCTGGAGGGTCTGGAATGATCTTCACAGAAGCGATTTTCTTTATCTTTCTTGCAGCTGTCTTCAGTGGTTATTGGCTTCTGAAGGGCAAAGAGGCGCGGCTGACCCTACTCCTCATCGCGAGCGCAGTCTTTTACGGCTGGTGGGACGTCAAATTCCTCGCCTTGATTGGCTTTGTTATCCTTTTGAGCTGGGGCGTCGCGAAATTTGCATCTCAGCGCCGCACAGGTAACCGAGCACGCCGGATTGCTTTGATCGCGGGTATTTCGGGCAATCTCGGCGTGATTGCGGTGTTTAAATACTTCAACTTTTTTGCCGAGAGCGCAGCGGCGAGCCTGTCTGCGATTGGCATTGAACCGGGTTGGACGGCGCTAAACATCTTGCTGCCTGTTGGCATCAGCTTTTACGTCTTCCAAGCTATATCTTATATCGTCGATGTGGCGCGCGGTGATCTGAAGCCTGAACCGCGCCTGCGCCGTGTTGCGCTTTATATCGCCTTTTTCCCACAACTTGTGGCCGGACCAATTGTGCGGGCCGCGAGCTTCTTTCCGCAAATGGAGCGCACAAAGAAGTTAACCGGAGCGTTGGTGTTTGCTGGCCTTCGCGCCTTTGCATTGGGTTTCGCTTACAAGGCCGGAATTGCTGACAATCTCGCGCAATTTGTCGACCCTATCTATGGCGCAGCGAATGTTGCTGGCGATACTGATCTTGCCGTCTGGTCGAACACAGCCCTTATTGGTGCAACACTCGCCTTTGCTGGGCTGATTTATTTCGATTTTGCAGGGTATTCTCTGATGGCGATTGGCGTCGCGCGCTGGTTTGGATTCTATATTCCGAAGAATTTCGACTATCCCTATTCCAGTCCTTCAATCGATGATTTTTGGCGGCGTTGGCATATCTCTCTATCAAGCTGGTTGCGTGATTATCTCTACATTCCGCTCGGCGGCAATCGCGGCGGTGAGGGGAAGACCTATCGGAACTTGTTCGCGACAATGGTGCTTGGCGGCCTGTGGCACGGGGCAGCCTGGACGTTTGTCGCTTGGGGCGCACTGCATGGTGCAGCTTTGGCTTTTCATAGAGCTTTTTTCAAAGAGACAACGAAGCTCGGCTTTTGGATCAGCTTGGGTCTAACGCAGGTTTTTGTACTGCTAACCTGGGTACCTTTCAGAGCTGAAAGCTTTGCTGACACGTTCACAATTTGGAGCGCGTTCACCGGCCTGCGCGAGGGCGGTAGCGAGATTTTATCGCCGCTTGTCTGGCTCGTTTTACCCCTTATCGCGCTCGACGCACTATTGGGGCGCGGCGCATTCAAGCCCCTGACACGGCTAGAAATTCTTCGCCAGCCAATTGTATATTGGAGTGGATTAGGTGTTATGGCAGCAATCTTGCTAGCACTTTACCCGCTAGAAGCTGCACCTTTTGTGTACTTCCAGTTCTAAAGTTCGGCCACCTACACACGGTTAGATTGCGTTTCTAATCAGATTGCGTCACAAAAGCGTATTAGAGGAGACAGCCTATGGGCCTCACACGCCCGCCTCGTGCGATAACAATTGATGATGTGGCCGATAAGGCTGGGGTGTCCGCAAAAACGGTTTCCCGCGTTCTGAACAATGAACCGAACGTCAGGCCTGCCAAACGCGAGCAAGTGATGAAAGCCGCTAGAGAGCTTGGTTATCGTCCTAATCCAGCTGCAAGAAGCCTCGCCGGATCACGTTCATTCCTGATTGCACACCTACATGACAATCCTGTTCCTGAGTATATCACAGCAGTGAACACGGGCATTTATGATGCATGCCGCTCCAAAGGCTATTTCCTATTGCCAGAACCTGTCGATCGTACCGCGCCTGATTTTCTGGACCGTTTGCAAAGCTTTTTGATGACGTCGCGCGCTGATGGTGTCGTGCTGACGCCGCCACTCTGTGACAACAATGAAATTCTCGCGCTTCTTAAAGACAATGGCACAGCTTACGCGAGCCTCTCACCATCGCGCCAGCCAGAGAATACCCCTGTCATGCGTCTTGATGACCGCTTGGCTGTGATGGAGATTGTCAACCACCTGATCGATCATGGACACAAGCAAATCGCGTTTATCGCAGGCCCAGCAGGACACAATGCTTCAACAGGGCGCCGCGAAGGCTATCTCGACGCGATGGCGAATGCTGGCTTGAGGGTCTCGCCCGACCTGATTGCGGAAGGTGACTATTCACTGCGCTCAGGTCTCGAAGCGGCCCGCTTGCTTTTGGATAGTTCCACCCGTCCAACAGCGATTTTCGCGGCGAATGATGATATGGCTGTTGGCGCAATGACAGCTCTTATGGCTGCGGGGCTAAGCATTCCTGGCGATATTTCAGTCGCGGGCTTTGACGATACGCGCTTGGCATCAGCAGTCTGGCCAGCACTCACAACGGTACGCCAGCCCGTATCTGACATGGCACGCCGCGCCGCAGAACGCCTAATGACTCCGGACGAAGATATGCCCCTTGAGGAAGTATTCGACTTCGAACTCATCGTACGCCAGTCAACCGGGCCTGTTGCTTAAGCGGGCAATTCTGCCGCTATCTCATAGCATTAGAGCAGGCTTTCACGCCGTTGCTAAAATTATCGCATAATTATTCTCGCACCGCGCTTGTGAGTTCCTATGTCTCCTCTTAACCATGATAGCAATTTCAAGGGAGACTACCATGCGCAAAGCGCTTTCAGCCATTGCGGCGACTGCTCTGCTCTCTGCTTTTTCAGCAGGCTATGCAGAAACACCTACGGAAACCGACGTGACAACAGAAACTGTAACAGACCCAAACCTCTGGCTTGAAGAGGTCGAGGGCGAAGAGGCCTTAGCGTGGGTCAATGCCCAAAATGATCGCTCCCTGGAAGCGATTAAGGCGCACCCTGACTTTGAATCAAACTATTCAAAAGTACTCGAGCTTGCGACCTCGGAAGACCGCATCCCATACGGGTCGATCCGTGATGGCTTAGTTTATAACTTCTGGCAGGATGAGACGAATGTCCGCGGCCTGTGGCGCCGCACGACACTAGAGAGTTATGAGACTGACGCGCCGACATGGGAAACGGTTCTCGACTTCGATAAACTTGCAGCTGACGAAGACAAGAACTGGGTCTTCAAAGGCTCTAATTGCTTCAAGCCTAAAGGTGCTGAAAAAACGCTTTGTATGATCTCGCTTTCTGATGGCGGCAAAGACGCGGTCATCAATCGCGAGTTCGATCTGGATGCAAAAGCCTTTGTTGAAGGCGGGTTTGAAACAGACGAAGCCAAGCAATCTGTTGCATGGATCGACCATGACACGCTGCTCGTCGGTACCGATTGGGGCGGCGACGGCTCAACTGTAACAGAGTCAGGCTACCCATCGAGCGTTCGCATCTGGAAACGCGGCGAAGGCCTAAGCGATGCGAAAGAGCTCTATGCTGGCGACAAAACCGATGTTGGCGTCTGGCCTTGGTCGTCTGAGCTTGAAGACGGCACGATGCTATATGGTGCTGTCGAGGCGGATACATTCTTCACAAGTAAATATTGGGTACTCTCGGACGGCGACGCCTTTCAATTCCCAATCCCGGCTAAATCAAGCCTCGGCAGCGACTATAAAGGCTACCAGTTTGTGACGCTTCAGGAAGACTGGACCGTTGGCGTGCAAGACTTCAAAACAGGCGACCTTGTTGCTTTCAACTTAAACGACTTCCTCAGCACGAAAGAGCTACCAGCTGTTGAATTGGTGTTCCGTGCGAACGAGCGCCAAGCCGTGAACGGCGTATCGGTTGCTAAAGGTGCAGCGCTCTTGTCGATCAATGAGAATGTGGCTGGTAAAATCCTACGCCTTGAGCCGGGTGAAGATGGCTGGTCAACTGATCCAATTGATCTTCCGGGCGCGGGCCAAGCCGGAATTGCGTTCGCGGATGAAGACGAAGAGACGGTCTTTATCAACTATGAGGGCTTCCTGAACCCCGATAGCCTCCTCAAATATGACATTGAAACGGGCGAAACATCACCGCTCAAGTCGCTTCCAGAAAAGTTCGACACTGAAGGCCTCGTCGTTCACCAGAAAGAAGCGAGTTCAAAAGATGGTACAAAGATTCCATACTTCGTGGTGCACCATGAAAACCTAGAGCTCGACGGAACAAACCCAACGCTACTTTATGGGTATGGTGGCTTTGAGGTTTCAATGCGCCCAAGCTATAGCGGCGGTGTTGGTCGCCTCTGGTTGGAGCAAGGCGGCGTCTACGTCCTTGCTAATATACGCGGCGGCGGCGAGTTTGGCCCTGCCTGGCACCAAGCGGGCCTCAAAGGAAACCGTCAACGCATCTATGACGATTTTATCGCTGTCGGTGAAAGCCTAATTGATGAGCAGATTACAAGCTCAGACAATCTCGGCATCATGGGTGGATCAAATGGCGGCCTATTGATGGGCGTCATGATTACACAGCGCCCAGATCTCTGGAATGCCGTTGTTATTCAGGTGCCGCTACTTGATATGCTGCGCTACCACAAGCTTTTGGCTGGTGCGTCTTGGGTCGATGAATATGGCAATCCAGACATTCCAGAAGAGCGTGCTTTCCTAGAGACGATCTCGCCATATCAGAACTTTGATGCGGATGCTGATTACCCAACACCGTTCTTTGTGACCTCAACCAAGGATGACCGCGTCCACCCGGGTCACGCACGGAAGATGGCAAAACTGTTTGAAGATGCAGGTAAGCCATTCCTCTATTATGAGAATATTGATGGCGGCCATTCAGCGGCGGCGAACCAGAAAGAGCGCGCGAAACGTTCGGCTCTAGAGTTTACTTACTTGAAAGAGCGCTTGTTCCCAAAAGACGCTGAATAAAGATCAGTATTGCGGACACACAAATTAAAAGGGCGGCCCATAACCTGAACCGCCCTTTTACTTTTTCATGTGGTACGAGTTAGCTCATAGCCTCTAGTTTCGCCTTCATGAATTGAGCTTGCTTCTCTGGTGTCATTTCAATCTTCACCAAACGCCATGTCAAATTATAGGCGCCAATTGTGTAACCACTCGGTATAGTTAAATCCTGATTCAAGCGTGTCGTCGCAAACGATGGCTGGCCAGGTGTAATGAGCTTAACCTCATAGGGGCCTGAAGGCCCTCCGATAGTTACGGTACGATAGTACTGCCAAACAGCAACAACATCGCCTCCGAGCACATTCGCCTCACTTCTAGGGCCTGGTGAGGGAACTGAAGAATTCGGCGGTTGTTGTGATCCCGCCGAAAAATCATAAGAAATCGAATCAACAATTTCTTTAGTCGAGTGCGGTAATGCTCCTGATGTATAATCAAATGATGGAAGCTGAGTCTTAAATGCATCCATAATATCTTTTACAAATGAATTATCATCTACACCATTTAAAAGCGTATTTTCAGCATAGCAGTACAAGCCCACTACTCTTAGTGTTACATTAACGGACATGAAGTCCCCCTGTTTTGAGCCGAACCCAGTTTTCGGCAATTACAGTTTGCCTAAATAAAAAATATTTTCAACGAATTATTATTATAATATACGAAATAATAATCATATCATTGTTTTATTTAATTTTATTATACGGATAATTACCTGATTTCCGCAAACTGGAACTCACCGGATGTCCCAACGCTGTCTCAAGCCATTTGGCTGTTTCAATGAGTTTTCCCAAGTCTAAACCTGTCTCGAACCCAGCGCGTTCCAGCATATAAACCACATCTTCTGTTGCGACATTACCCGTAGCCGCTGGCGCGAACGGACAGCCGCCAATACCGCCGCAGCTTGCATCAATCACATCGACACCCGCTTCAACCGCAGCCGCAACATTTGCGAGGCCTGCGCCGCGCGTATCGTGAAAGTGCAGGCGCAGATAAACGTCAGGCGCTTCCATGCGCACACGTTCAACGACGCGGCGAACATCCCACGGTGTTGCCACACCAATTGTATCGCCAAGCCCTACTTCAGCAACGCCGGCGCGTTGGGCTTGCGCGGCAAGGTTTGCAACCACGGCTGGATCAACCTCGCCGCTATAGGGATCGCCAAACGCGACTGAGATCGTCGCAGAGAGTGGAGTGTTCGCCTCATGCACAAGCGGCGCACATTGGGCGAGCATGTCAGCGCTTTGCTGCGGCGTCATGCGTTGGTTCTTCTCGCCGAAACCTTCGCCAGCCACGAGGACGAAATTGATCTCGTCAGCGTTGACGTCAATCGCGCGGCGCACACCTTTTTCGTTTAGCGCCAAGGCGATATGGCGCACGCCTTTTGTGCGATCGAGGCCATGGAAAACGTCCGCACTGTCAGCCATTTTAGGAACAGCCTTGGGCGACACGAAAGAGCCAGACTCCATCCGCTTCACGCCGCAATCTTCGAGCCGCGAGATGAACTCAAGCTTTTGATCCGTCGTCAAATTGCCCGGATCATTCTGCAATCCGTCACGCGGACCAACTTCTACAATATCAATACGTCTTGTCATTCGGCCTATTTAGCGGGATTGATGCGGAATGACAGAGCCAATCATCCAATCGCCGCTCGCGGGCCTTCGCGTTATTGAACTGGGGCAGCTTATTGCGGGGCCGTTTTGTGGACAGCTGCTGGGCGATTTTGGCGCTGAGGTCATCAAGGTCGAAGCGCCTGATCGACCTGACCCGGCCCGCGACTGGGGCGCGGCCAAGCATAATGGTCAAAGCCTGTTCTGGCCGATTATTGCGCGAAATAAGAAATCTGTGACGCTGAACCTGCGCCTTGCTGAGGGCCAAGCGATCCTGAAACGGTTGGTCAGCACAGCCGACGTTCTGGTCGAGAACTTTCGGCCCGGAACGCTGGAAAAGTGGGAGCTTTCGCCAGAGATCTTGCACGCGATAAACCCGCGTCTCGTGATTGTCCGCGTCTCTGGCTATGGTCAGACAGGTCCTGAAAGCCACAAGCCTGGTTATGCCAGTGTGGGTGAAGCCAAGGCGGGCCTGCGCCACCTTATAGGAGAACCTGACAGGCCGCCTGCCCGCGCTGGGGTTAGCCTTGGCGATACAATGACGGGTACGTTTGCGGCGCTCGGCGCGATGATGGCGCTCTTCAGCCGCGAGAAGACGGGCAAAGGCCAAGTCGTTGATGCCGCCATTTATGAAAGCGTTATGGCCTTTATGGAAAGCCTGATCCCGGAATATGCGCTGGCGGGACACACCCGAGAGCGTACAGGCGCATTCTTACCCAAAGTCGCCCCGTCTGGCGCTTATCCTTGCAGCGACGGCATGGTGATTATTGGCGCGAACCAAGACACTTTGTTCCAACGCCTCGCAAAAATGATGAATAAGGATTGGGGTACGGATGAACGCTTTGCGACCCATAATGCGCGCGGCGAAAACCAAGCCGAACTTGATATGTTGATCGCAGGCTGGACCAGCTATCGCACTGTCAAAGAGGTGCTATCGGCTTGCAACGCGGCGGCGGTTCCTTGTGGCCCTGTAAATACCGCCAAAGACATGCTCGAAGATGCGCATATTAAGGCGCGCAAGGCGATTATCAGCGTGTTTGCACCCATGGTTGGCGCGGATGTGCCGATGCAAGCGCCCGTGCCGAAACTCAGCGCCACACCGGGCAGCGTGAAGTCAGCTGGCCCGGCCTTAGGCGAACACACTGATGCAATCCTCGACGTCTTAGGCTACAGCGACAGCGACCGCGCCCAATTAAGGACTGAAAATGTCATTTGAAGCCCCGCTTGAAGGCTCCGCCCAAGACGAAACGATAGAGCTGCGACCGAAGTTTAATGCTGACGGTTTGATCGCGGCGATTGCACAGGATGCATCCTCCGGCAAAGTGCTTATGCTGGCATGGATGAATGCCGACGCGCTAAAAGCAACGCTAGAGACCCGCCGCGCCACATATTGGAGCCGCTCGCGCGCGGCGCTGTGGGTGAAAGGCGAAACGTCTGGAAACATGCAAGAGATCGTCGATATCCGCATTGATTGCGATCAGGATGCTGTGTTGGTTAAGGTCAATCAGACAGGCGGGGCATGCCACACTGGCCGCGACTCTTGCTTCTACCGCGTTGCAGACACTGACGGACTAACCATAAAGGGTTAATCCACACGGCACACATCTTGCTCAACTCTCCTTACATTTAACGGAGTGCTAACCATGTTCAACTGGCTCAAAAAGCAAGACGACCCTGTAACAGAAGCCGCGCCGCAAGTTGCTGAAACGCCAGAGCGTCGTACGGCTCAGCGCGAGAATACATACGCAGATATCGTCGCGGTGTCAGAGAATGGCGCATATAAACGGCGCGGCATTGCGCTCGACCTCTCAGACACAGGCGCACGCGTCCGCCTCGAAGCTGGCGACACTTTGGTCGATGGTATGACGGTTAAAATCCCCCGCTACGGCATAGCCCGCAAAGCCAAAACGCGCTGGAAAACCCGCATGGATGTCGGTTTGGAGTTTGTGGATTAAATGGCGATCCCGACGCTACGGGGGGGGGGTAGTTCGTGAATATTTATACGCCTCCCAAAAGCGCCTTTAGCAATTTTTCGAATAGTAGAGTAAGCTAAGAGTCTAATCATACTAATACTCATGGAGTTAGATGGTATTGCCAGTTCAGGACGGACCTCAAATTCACAATACATTTCAATTTTTGAGTGACTACTCGAAGTGAATAAATTTACTAAAGTGAACGTGGGTAAGAGTATTCGTTTTACCGCGAATTGCATAATTTTCGCCTTAGTAGGAGCTTCCTTAGTTGGCTGTTCTGGTAACACTGCGACACCCAACTGTTTTACTGCGGCCGCGAACTCTCAAAATCGTTCAATCTGCGAATTAGAAGGCGTTGTTATTCAGGACGGCTGGTTTTTTAGAGTACATCCTCAAGAGTATGACGCCAAAACGCCGTATAGAGTCATTCTTAAAGGTATCGACACAGCTTCTATTACTGAAAACTATGGGCCTGTGGCACGCATACGGTTTTGCGGCCCATATAAGAGGGAGTCTGATGAGATTATCAGCATCAGAGCACCAGAAAACACCATGTTTCCCTTAAAACAAGACATCACTTTATTAGCATGCTGACGGATAGATCATTATTCACATGAGCGAAGAATTGAATCAACTGACCCCACATCTATTGGCGATCCCGACGCGATTCGAACGCGTGACCTACAGATTAGGAATGACAGGGACTAGGAAGGCATTGAGCGACAAGAGCGGACATGCAGCCGCTGAAAGTCAATAAATATTGCTATTTTTACGGCACAGTCAGCCAATGATTGACAAGGCATGTCACCAGTTTACCCACCTAGTAACCACCTAAACGAAGCTAGGAGCGCAAGATATGCCCAAAGTAACGCTTACGGATGCCTTCATCACTGGCGCGGGTTGCGCATGCCCTGAAGGCAAAGCGCAGGAAGATTACCGCGACCAGCACGCCCTAGGCCGAGGGCTTGCATTGCGCGTCAGCAAGAATGGCAAAAAGCGCTTTACGTTCCTATACACCATCGACGGACGGGAGCGGCGCGTCACGCTTGGCGAATACGGAAGGGCTGTAGGCCGACTATCGCTAAGCGAGGCCCGCAAAAAAGTTGCCGAATTGCGGGGAGCCGTTGCCAATGGTAACGACCCAGCCGCCGCGATCAGCACTACCAAAGAAACCCGCAAGGCCGAACGCGCGGACACTATCGAGATATTGCTAGAGCGCAGGATCAGGAAGCTAGAGAGAGCTGGGCGCCGCGCCGGATATATCAAAGATATGCGAGGCAGGTTCAACAAGCACATATTGCCAGCCATAGGTGAGAAGCCCGCCGCCAAGGTAACGGCCCGAGACGTTGAGACCATTCTTGAGCCACTGGAAGACGCTGGAAAGGTCAGCACTCACAACCGGGTATTGGTTATGTTGCGTCCTCTTTTCAAATTGGCTGGCGTTCCCGATCCCACAACCGAGATTGACCTACTCAAAGAGAACGAAAGCCCGGAGCCGTTCACCTTGGACGAATTAGCGCGAATATGGCGAGCGCTCGAATCGCCAGCCGCCAAGGTTCACCCACTGACCGCCGCGGCAATCCGTTTTTCAGCTTTGACCATGAAGCGATCAGGCGAATGCGCCGCCGCGATGCTATACGAGATCGACCGCACAAATTGCGTTTGGACGATCCCCGCCGCTAAGATGAAAAAGAACCGCGCCGAAGCGATACCCCTAAGCACTCAGGCGTTGCGGATCATCGACACCGCGCAGGCTTCACCCTTCAAGCCAATCATCGAGAGTGCAGCAGTTTTCCCCAGCATTAGGAACCCGGAGAAGCCAATCACGCAAAATGCACTTAGCCGCGCTTTTGTAAGAGCTAGGCGCATCGCAGGAATTGAGGATGACGGGCGAACACTTCACGGATTAAGGCACACGGGAGCCACAGCCCTAGGCGCATCAGGTGTTGCCCCGCATATTATCAGCGCCTTGCTAGGCCATGCCAGCGGATCAGGTGGAGGCTCAAAAGTCAGCCAGCGCTATAACCAATATCATTACCTAAACGAGCGCCGCGCAGCACTCGACACATTAGGCCGATGGATTGACGAAGCCATGACGGGCGAAAGATTGGCGGACAATGTGAGAGCTATTCGATAGGATCGATACCAAACATTGCGCTAATCTTGTTTAGAACCTGCAAAGAACCCTCTTGAGCTTGGGCTACGCCTAACCGAAATTCCTCATAGGCTTGATCTAGCTGCTTCGCCGGAACTTTCGCTAATGACAAGGCCAACGAGCTAATCGCATTATCATCAGGCAGACCGTCAGGGGCCGCATTTATGAAGTCTTCAATAGCACCGTCTAAAATGGTCAGCCATGCGCTCGCATATCGGGCCAACAAGCGCACGGCTTCCAATTCTCTTAAACACTTGTATTCAGCCTGAAGGCGTGTAGCCAGCCGACGCTGACGCGGGAGTGGCAGCGCATCATACTCGGAAGCGTCAGGCGTTCGTTCAATCAATTCAGCACAAAGACGCCTCAAAACCGGAACCGCGTCAGGCGACCATATGTCCTGCAATACCCTTAAATCATCATCGCTAACATTCGCATCAGTTTCCACCGTGAGGCTATCGAGGTTTGTTCTATTTTCCGACCTAAGCGAGTCCAAGTCATCAGTTGGAATATATGGATCATCCGCTACAGCGTCAGCAAGAGCATTCATAGGCGCGGCCTGAAGAATACCAGCTAAAACATTTACCCCGTCGCCCGCCGCCCTTCGAGAGCGGGGCGCACCTTTTGTGAGCAATGTAGGTGAACTGAAAGGGGGAGCTTTTGACTCGCCAATAATTGCCCAACGCATAGCGCTATCCGCTTCACGCTTAACTTTGCCAGCGGCCAACTCATTCGCAAACAATTCTATCTCTTTAGGCGCGTTTTCTTCGTCGCCTTCGCCCGTCAACTCAAAGGTATAACGCAAACGTTCCCATGCTTCGCGATTCACACTCCATGTTTGCCCGTCGCTTTGCCTTTCATCGACAGCACGATCTAGCGCTAACTTAATCCTAGGCGTTACACTAATAGTAATTGTTTGCGATCTAGCATCCCGCCCCTGCGGTGTTTTTCGGCCCATGTCTTACCCTCTTTCAATTCGGCAACAGCCCGCAACTACACGCATTAGCCAGCACTGTAAATGCCCTACGTGTCTTAACTTGACGATACATTAATAATGACTATTAGGAATATATCGCAGCAAATAGGAGCGCCGTAGTTTATGGCTGATCGAACCACCGAAACCGAGCTGATAGACGCCGAAGTCGCACGCCGCCTTGCGGGGAATGTATCGCTGCGAACGCTCGATAAATTGATCGAGGAAAACGGCTTCCCGAAACCCAGCAAAATTCGCCGCAAACGCTTTTGGAGCCGTGGAGAGGTCCAAAACTGGATTGCCGACCGTTTAGGAGAAAGAGAGGCCACAGCATGACAAAGCAGCCGCAATTAAGAACATTTATTCGGAAAGCTGAAGTTGCCGCTGCAATCGGCAAATCAACGCGCACTGTTGATCGAATGGTAGAGGCTAAAGAGCTTCCCGGCCCGGTAATGAGCCAAGGCTTCCCTGTTTGGGACAAGCAAGAGATTGCCGACTGGCAGCAAGCCAAAATCGACGCTCGCAATCAGGCCGAGGCTGCATGAGGCTGAAAGTTCCCACGAACCCGGCGCAGTTATTGTCTCTTAAAGGAGACCCCCGCCAGCGTCGTGGGGCAAAAGACACAAAGACGGATGCGAATGAATAGCCGGAAAGATCTTCAATGCGCGGGATGCCTCAATGCAGCGCTCCAGACGGGCGGGGTACGGTCCGTGACCTATCATGCAAGGATGAAGGACGCCGACAAACAACAAGCAGTGGAAGACCAAGACGCACGCGAAGCAAGCGCACTCTTGCAAGCTGCGAACTGGAAGCGAGATGTCAGCCGCAAATCAGGAAGCGCAATGGTCTGGAGTGGGAAACATGTTGAGCCATTCAACCCGTTAGCATTCAATCGGGAGGCCGCAGCATGACCAACCTACCCGATACGCGAGGAATGAGCTTGCCGGATGCAGCGGCAGCATGGGCAGGCTTAGGCTTGCGCCTTTGCTATGAAACTGAAGACGGAACGCGAGCGCTTGGACAATGGCGATACGCTGACAAAAACAAAACCAAGCTACGCGATCCCCACACGCCAGCACAAGCTAGAGCCATATGCGAGCGCGAGCGCATCACCAAGCTGCAAGTAGAGCCGCCTAAGAACCTCGTAGTTCTCGATATTGACCACCGCCCCGTCAAAGGCTGGAACGCTGAAGCCCTAGGCCGCGAGCTTTGCCAGCGTTTCGACATAGGACGCCGCCCAATGGTGAAGACGCCAAGTGGAGGCTATCACCTATGGATTGCACTCCCCGAAGGATTCACCACCCGAAACTGGACCGCCGAGCATGGCAGGTTTCCAATCCAAGGCATCGACATTCGCACCTATGGCGGGCTTGCGACTATTCCGCCGAGCTATCGGATTGCATCAGGTGACAAATGCGCCGGGGGATATAAATGGGCATGCTATCAGTCAGCGCCGCCTATGGCATCGCATGAATTGATCGAGGCACTTACACCGCCGCCAGCGCCTGAGATTGAGCAAGGAGAAACCCACCCGTTCAGTGGCAGCATATCAACCTATTGCCAGAGAGCGCTTGAAAGCGAACTGCAAGCCGTCGCTTATTGTGGATCAGGTGGACGCAATGCCCAGCTTTTTAAGTCGTCAGCGTCGCTTGCTTCCATAGTCGCGGCTGGAGGCTTGCCGGAAGGCCCAACCCGTGACGCACTTTTTAACACGGCGAAGCAAAACGGATTGCTAAAGGATGACGGACCCCATGCCGTAAGATCGACAATTCAAAGCGGGTTTATCCAAGGCAGCAAATCACCGCGACAGCTTCCAACTCAGGAGGTGACGCGATGACCCAAGCCAGCGAACAAGTTGCAGCCGTTGCCGATAAAGTGGTGAAACTAGGCACATTCGGCGGAGAGCCGGACATGTCATTTTTAACCAATGGACCAGCCCAGCCGCCCATATTCCCACTTGATGCAATGGGCAGCGCCGCGCCATGGATTGCAAAAACGGCCAAAGCAGCAGGGGTTTACCCTGATTATGTTGTTGCCGCCCTGTTATCGAGTGCAAGCGCGATCATAGGCAAGGTTTACAGCGTCAACGTAGACGGGGATCAATGGACGGAACCTTGCAACATATGGAGCTGGAGCCTTGGCGAATCTGGAACAGGTAAAACCCCGGCAGGCATCGCAATTCGTAACGCCGTTGACGCCGTAGAGGCAAAATACAGGGACGTGCACGAAACCGCGATAAACGCAAAGATTCAGCTTGCGCAAGCCGATTTTGACGGGACAACCGACAAAGCCCGCAAGCACTCAATCCAAGTTGAAATTGATGACCTGTTAGCGAGCAAATCTAAGCCGCCGCGCGTCAGTGTTACCGACATAACCAAAGAAGAATTATTGCACGTCGCCAAGCGATCACCGCGCGGCCTAATGCTAGACAATGACGAATTGACCGGGTGGCTGGAAAGCATGGAGGGTTATGGCGGAGGCGGATCAGCGCGGCCAACCTACCTAAAGGCATGGAACGGAGGCCGGGAGAGCGTGGACCGTCGCGGCGCGGGTGGATCAATTGCAGTCCCCCGTTTTTTACTTTCCATTCATGGCGGCATTCAACCCGACAAGTTGCGCGACCTCTTACTAAAAAGCCAAAGCGATGACGGGCTAGCAGCCCGTGCGCTTATGTTCTGGCCTAATGTCAGGAAGCGCGAGAGCTTGCGCGGCAACCGCTCAAATCCTGAAACCGTTATTAGGGCATTCTTGCGGCTAGCCGAATTGCGCGAGCATCAGGACGAAACAGCTATTCTCGACTATGTGACTTGCGATCAAAACCCCGACTTATGCGCCGTGACCCTACTAGAGCAGCTTTTCGCCAAGAGCGAAGAAGACAAAGGCCAGCACAAAGGCAAGCTTGGTAGCGCAATGGCGAAAATGTCCGCCAACACTTACCGCCTTTCAGGACTCTTGCACTTGATTGATTGGGCCTTCAGTGGAGCCGAGCAACAGCCAGCAATGGAGATTGAACGCGAGACCCTAGAACGCACAAGCCACATCATCGAGAGTTATAGCATCCCGCAAGCTAAGCGCGTCTATATTGGGCTTGATGCAACACCAGCCGAGCGTATGGCGATGGATATTTTGCACAGCGCTAAAGCTAACAAGACCCGCTCAATAAGGCTCGCGGCGATCCTGCCAACACTGAAGCCCAAAGGCTATAAGAAGGGCAATTCACAGCAGCGCAACGCGATCAGGGATAAAGCCTTAGAGATTCTTGCAAGTGCGAACTGGATTGCATTGGATAAGGTAGAATCAGCAGGAAGAACCGCCGCCGCGTACAGGTTCAACCCGGCCCTATTTGACGAATAGAGAGCTAGCCCTCCCCCTTAATACCCCTTATTTTCCTTTTTTCCGCAGGGCGGCTTATCAGTGAAAAGCTCACACTATAAAAAAGAAAATAAGTGAGTGTTTGTTTACATATCTATCTAATACACAAAACACCTACTGAGACGGATTGAGACAAACTACCCCGCAGCAATATAGGAAAATAAGGCATTTAAGCCTCCGGCATGGTTAGCAATCGTTAGCACTGAAGCGCTGCTATTCACCGCCATCAAACGGACCAGTGACACGCCATTGACCAACCCCATAACAGGCACGCGCCCGCTTGCGCGTATTGGTCACTTTGGGGCTTCTCGACCTTAACATTATCTAACATGGTTGTGACGCCTTATCGCCCTAAGCCCGTGCCGCGTATATGTAAGCCTGCGGATGAAAGCCCGCGCCGAAAAGCCGCCTTTTTAGGTGTCCGAAAACTCACGCTCGCGCCTGTTTAGCACCTGTTAAAACAGGTGATCAATGCGCTGTTTATCCGTTGTCAAAACAGCATCGCCACCCGAACCCGTTTTCTACTTTGCTCTACTTCAGGAACGGAAAGCGATTTAAAGCCGCTACAGCGCATGGAAATGCCAAATGCGCCAAGGCTACTTAAAAGCCGCGCAAGGTTATCATGCGGCGAGGAAATAGGGCATAGCGTGGATATTATGACCAGCAGAGAGGCGTAGCGCAATCTTGATTGTTTTGATTGTTAATCGAGTTGGCCGAATAGCCTTATTATTCGGTATGAGCTTTCGCTATGAGAATTATTGCTAATCGTCGGCAAACTTCAACAAACCCTTTAGGTCAGCCCAGTTGTCGAGAATGTGACTACACCCCGCTATCTCTAAGTTCCCAAATCTTAAACTATAGTGCACTGGTATTCGCAGATATTTTGAAACCAATGCCTCAACACCACTCAGCATCATTTTACCGTCAAACATCACAGCACGGTTTTGCGCAATCTCATCCACCAAATCCGGCGACAGTTTGGAGAGTATTCCTCTAACTTTTTCTGCAAGCAACGAAACAGCGGGTTCTAATATTTGCTCCGAATCTTGTTTCCAAATGTGGCGGGATTCCCTGAATCCCGTTTTCAAACTCGTGCCGATAACTGTCACTTTATCTTTGCTCGGCGAAACTGGGCTAAGCCATTCCACTAATTCACGTAAAAGGCTGATTGATTCATCGCGAGAAATTTCAATGCCATGACTATTTTTGCAATATTCTTTTATCACTGAGACGAATGTTTCTGCTCCGACGCCTATAGATTGCGATATTTGAGCTTCACCGGCATAGTATATCAAAATGGTAGTATCCGTGTCGCCTATCTCCAACAGCATAGTTGCTACTGGCGCCTCTACACTGATACCCAATCCGAAACCTTTTGAGATGGCTTCATCGATAATTCTAACCTCCGCAATTCCAGCTGCCTTAATCAGTTCATGGATGGCTGATCTTTGTTTGGAGTTCATCCATGCAGCTGCGCTAACAAGCACCAAATCGGGGGGGGTCGCATACTGGTCTAGCGTGCGCTGAATGGAATGGTCCAATAACTCCATTAGTACGGTAGCATCGTTACTCCCTTGCTCAGCCGCAGGAGACGTATATTTCAATGCCGCTGTGCCACTCTCCTTGGCTCTTTGAGCCTCAGCCCCAATCGCAACAACGGCTTTTCTCCGTGCCGGTCCACGGTATGCAGCAATTGCAGGCTCATCAAGAATAAGGCCTTGTCTCCTCGCATAAATTTGGGTCCGATCCCTCGTCAACGCCAATGCAAAATCGGGAGCTTGAAGAGTTCTCGCGAATAGCTCCCAGTCATCAGCCTCCGACATCGCCTTAAGATCGAGAACTGCATCGTGAAAATGGGCTTTTGAAATTTTTGCTTTAGAAAAGTTGGCCCCCGTAAAAATACATCCTTCAAAATTAAATTCCCCCAGATCCTGCCTCGAAAAATCACAATTACTAAAATCTAGATAAGTAAGATCCTTGCCTCGCTGGAGCTTTGCGGCCCTTACCGTATCCGTAAAACCGATCGATTCGGCTAACTCAGCCCGCTTAATATCATCGACTATAGTTTGGCGACCTTCTTCAGTTATCATTCTCAACCATCGTCACTTTTTGTCGAACTAGTATGATATATTGGCCCTCGATAGTTAACTCCTGAGCTTTGCCATCGATCGATCGAAGCAGCTCTCTCCGGACGACAGCTCTTTGCACTTGAGAGAAAAAACTGTTCTCATTCTCGACATCTTCCCTTCCCAAAATGTCATGACGCCACTCAGCTCTAACTGTTACGGTAAACTCATCGTTTGCTTTTATTCCCTGCAACTTTCCTAACGATGGGGTGTAGTCGTCCAAAACTAGTGGCCTATCTTCCCCATTTGCGACAAGCTTAAAGCGAGGTGCATAAGCCGTTCGTTCGGCATGCACTTTTGCGCCATTCTCTAGAGATGCGGGGCTTCCTCGATCTCCGAGTCGCTCAATCATCGTGATAGAAGTGCCGTCATCGAACTCTAAATCAACTAAGATCGATTTGAACCCATAGCTTAAAGAAACCTCGGGGATGCGGATTAGGTTGAGGTATATTTTTACGATCGGATAGGCATAGCCCATCTGCTTAGTAGAAAACACATCTATCGTCGCGAAGTCCGCTCCTAAGAAATCCTGGGGTTTCGACGATTTCAGTTCATATTCACTGGCGTAGGACTCGTGGTACTGTCTCGGAAATTCGTGCTTCAAAATGGCCCGAGCAAATAAGTCCCTATCTTTGGATTCGAATAAGTAAATTAGATCGTCAGAAAAACCTAAACCCTTCGAAAGAACTTCGAATTGAGGACGAGACATTTTGGTCTCTAAATTCTGAGTTGCTTTAGAGGCTTCGTAAATCTGTCGTCTCAGGGTCTCAAAATCTGCCGAAGCAAGCGGAATACCAACAATTTTAGCAATATGCTTAGCCAATATCACGCTGGGTGAATTTGATTTTGAGACGCCTTTCAAATTTAGGGCATCAAATATTTTTTCGAATTTCATTCGTCCGTACGGAATGTAAACTGTCACTATTGCGGCCCCAACCCTTCAATAATCTTGGGACCATAATTTTATGATCGCTATAGACAAGTCGCGGTCGCACAAAATTCGCACAAAATCGCACTATTCTTCGTGCGATCTTTTTGGTTTCGCACATAATTCGCATCGCTCTTTGTTTCCTTCAACCCGTTAACTGAAGGAACGAAAACGTGTCCAAAGATCAATCAATTTTAAAAAAAACACCAACTATGCTCACCCGAGCATTTTTGCTTCTTGTTCTTGCGCTGATTACGGTGGGGGACGGAGCGATCGCGAATACATCAGGCACTCTACCTCAAAATACACAAGCCGGAAAAAATCCAAAACTGACTTTGGTGAGACCAACTCCCCTTCAGAGAGGAGCCGACGCTCAGGGGTGTGGTGGCTTTTCTTGCAGACGTGCCCATGGATTGCATCGCGCAAACGACTATCTCTGCACCCCCGGCGATCCAATAATAGCCAGCGCTTCGGGTCGAGTTTCAAAGATTGGGTGGTCAAAGCGGGGGAGTCCAGACCTACGCTATGTCCGCGTTAAAGTTAACGATAGGCTTTCGTTTGAAACCCACTATCTAACCAATTTGGAGATCGACGTTGGCGAGACTGTTCAAATTGGCTCAATCGTTGGTTACTGCGCCAGCTTAAAGTCTAGTTATCCCAGTGCTTTTGGGATGCAAAACCATGTCCATCAGTACGTCACACTGGATGATCACCGTATTGATGCGGAGGCCAATCCAAAAGTAGATATGTTACATACAATTTCCGATTACAGGTCAGAGAACTATGAGTAATAAAACCGCTATGCTTCAGCGACCCAATCAGATCGTGGATAAAAACCCTTTTTTGTAGTGCAAGAGAATGACAGCATAACGCGCATGCAGCGCCGCCGTGACGTATTAAAAGCTAACCCCTAGGGCCTAGATCATTTTTCAATATATTTCGTTTTTTTATCAACCACAGGCACAACAAGCCGCTGCAATGTCACCAAAGCATCGGACGCCAAACGCCGTGCAGGAATTGGAAGAACACAGCACCGCTGCAGCCTTCACGCTCGCAATGAGCGCGGCGACCAAAGTGACAATAATCGAGACCTTTCACGCTTGCGACCAATTCAAGATCGACGAGGACGCATACCCGGCAGCTTGAGCACGTCGCCCGGACGTCAACACCGAGCCAAAGCATCTTGCCCACGCTTTCACAGCGTTGCTCAAATATCGCCAGCGATCTAATCATTCGAGAATAGAGCCAACGGCTTTAAGCCGTGCCTATTGGCGCGGCGTCGATTATTGGGGATAAGTCCAAAAATGAGTTGGAATGATAGCGAGGACTACACCCCGCAGGGCATCGGACCCGGCATATGGATAGCGCTTACAATAGTTGCTTTCATCGCCGCCCCGATCCTACTTTGGTTTATCCTCGGATAGCAGCACTAGTGTATTCTAAGGGTAATTTATCCTCGCAGCCGTACCGTAACCATATCGTTGCGCCCTACCCGTGACCCTCATGGCAACCTTAGGGTTATCATTAGTGAAGCCTTAGCGTTCGCGTTGATTGTCTCGTGCGCGCGCGCGTATCTCTCAAGTTGACCGGTAAGAAGCGGTGAACTTGTGACAAGATGGTAGTGCGTCAGTTTGAAATTTAAAAGAGCGTTACACCAATCATAATTAAGAACAGTCCAGTCAGGATAAGCGGTATTGATGATGCAATCCTATATCCCGCTAACCCCAATATTGGCTTAGGTGTGCTTGGCAATCCGTCATCAACTGCATCTCTAAGCGCGTTCAAATACTCTGCCATTCTCCTAATAATTGCCCATTGAATAAGCATAATCAGCACGCCAGACAGAAGCACCGCGATTGAGAGTAAGAGCTGGGATTTTTGATCTAGCGCGTACCATCCCGCAAAAACTGCAATCGCAACTACCGGAACGGAATATACTGACCGCCACATTAGTGCACTTTGTTGCAACCACGCATCAACCAGCTTTTCCTTTGAAACTAAACCATCAGTCATCGTGCCCTCGCAATCTGTCTCCCCAAGTGTTACATTATCTGCATGACAGATTCCAAGCCCAAGCCGCCCGCGCGTTGAGCGATAGTAATTTAATCATGCAGCCTTTGCGCTTGCCCACCTGCGAAGACCTTCAGCACACCGCGCCTTGCCCTCTTGTGTTTTCGGCCCGGTGGACAAGCCCCCGTGAAACTTGCATCGACGCTTGCCGGGAATAGGCTTGCACTGGCAGGTACCGCCCGCCCTTGTTTTCGCGCCGCACTTCTTAGGCATCGGCTGAAGCTTAGGCGCAGGCTTGCGCTTTGAAGGCCCATAACAGCGAAGGGCGTTTAATTTGTTCCAATAGTCACGAGCTTGCAATTCATGCTTTCCCCAAAATGTAGCGAGTCTATCAGGGAGAAGGATTGAGCGCTGCAGCGTGAGCATAGCAAGCAACACACGATTAGACCGTAGCGCCCTAGACGCCTGTTGACGACGAGCAGCATCAGCAAACCCTTTGCCCTTACCGAGCCGTTCCCATGCTTTCACAGCAGGCCAGTCATTCAAGACCATCGCAGCGAAGGCATAGGCCCACTCACGAGTTTCAGGGCTAGCTTGCTTAAGTGATGCAATGCGCAGCGCATTCTTTGCGCTACCGACGCGCCGCGAAGCGTTGCCGCTATTGATCGAGAAACCTAAGAGCCTGGACGCTTCAACTTGCGAAAAGCCCCATGCGACCAATTCAACAAGCGCAACATTTGAGGCGTTAAACAAGCGAGCAGAAATCGGGCGCTGATAGAGCAATGTCATCGCGTCAAGTTGATCAAAATATCTTTCGTAGGTTTATCATATTTAGCCTTGAGCGCAGTTGGAGTTGCTGAACTGTCTTGATGCAAATATCGAAAGAGTGGTAACATAAAGGTGTCATTAGCTTCCGCCATATCACGAAGCATATTGATCTGAATCTGTGCAATATCCATGCTTCGCGAGCCATAATTGTCACGAGACAACTCATTTGGGAAATCCTTAGCTTCACTACCGTGACGATGCAGCCAAGCGGTTTTTAACAACGACGTCGCAACATTCAGAAATTGCTTATTCACTTTCAATTCGAAAAATTTTGGTTCGAGGCGGTATGCAGCTAATTGAATTATTAGCATAGCGTATGCGTAAATGCGAAAACGCGTATCACTTTCAATTATCCTGACGTTGTTTGATCGCGGATCAGTTTTGATGCCTTGTTCAAATGCCCTTCGCGGCACTAAATCTATCGCAATGGCAATAACTTCCCGCAGCCCAACTACTAAGGAAGTCACATCGTTAGGGTCGATAAGCTTCGATACACTAACCAGAGGGAACGTTTCTGATTTTGGCTCAGTGTTCTGCGAGGCTGGTGACGATAACGAAAACAAGAGCATAATCACCGCTACACCGACTGGAAGTATCCAAGTGATATTCTCGTAGCCATCCTCTACTTGCTGACCATATGTTGCGACCAAAATCGCAACACCTCCAAGAAACAAAATCATCCTCTGTAATTTGTTTAATTTTAAAGTCATGACTATGTTCCTCATTGTGGTGCAAACGGGGCTCACAAGAATATGTATTTCATAGCTAGTATTAGGGTTAAACAGGTGATCTTAAATTTTTGAAGGAGAAATGATTTCAAATTATCATTTTATGTGGAGCATCCTCTATGACTGAGCAATTGGTGCCGTATCTAGTATTTTATGGTTATCCCACTATAGCTGTTTCTGTTGCAGTGCTTGTATACTGGTATTCTAGAGAAAAGCACACAACAAGTGGCAGTGAGTCGCTTTACCTGTGGGGATGGGTGCCTGCACTCGTGGACAGCATAATACTCGGCATTTTTTGGCCTATTTGGATCGTTTATTCACTTAGCATAACTCTGCTGTTAATTGTGAAGGCGATATTTTTTACGATCAAAAATTGACAATCAAAGATTATCTTATTTGGTTTCCATCGGTCTTGACAATAGTCTCTATCGGATACCTCACACTATCTGAGGCGAAATCTAGTAAATCAGACTGGCGCGAGATGCTCACAACATTGGTAATGTTAAGCTGGCTTATATGGGCTTTGTGGTTTGTAATCGCACTACTGACGTTATTCACCTATGCGTTTGCAGCAAGCATTTTCTAAGACATTTACCCGATTCCTAGATATGCCCCGCCATCGGCATGGGACAATTCACCATCCGACGTAGTAACGCATCCAGCATTAGGCGTGCACCTGATTGAAATTGGCACTTGCTACCCACGGTTGGACACATAAGATGATAATAAAGACTGCAACTTTGATACAGGATCGACTGTTAGGTGAGTTTCTTGTTGCCACCTTGATACCCAATCATCTACTAGGTGTTGTCGTAATGAATGTGGATTGGAAGCAAGGACAACCGTCCATGGACATTCGTATCTATGTTAATGATGTTGGCGAAACTATCATACGACTTGGTCACGGCAGTCAATCGAAGCTCTTGCGTTTTACGGCAGGAAGTTTCAACTATGCCTCAGCCGACAAAGTTGTGTTGTTGGTAAAAGAAATGTTGGATGTCTCTTGAGCTACCAACACTCACCCAACTACGGCAATAAAGGCAAGAGGGGTTTGTGGTTCTCTTGGTGTTTTGTCGGGGTGATGATCTGACTACCCGCGGATGTGAGGATTTTATGAGGTTTCTTTTATTTCTAGTAATATCGTCACTAGCATCATTTCATCACGCTTCTGCACAAGATAAAATCGCTAGAATGCCTGAAGGTATTGAAATTAGTGATTTCCAAGAGCTTTCTACTTTAGGTGCATGCGGTAAGTTTGACTTTATCCAAGGCACAAGCGGTAACGCGATTGCGTTCGATTTAAATATTCTATCAGAAGACTCTGAGTTTGATGTGTTTTTCATCAACGAAGATCAGTTCGCCATTGTGCGAATGGGGTACTTTCAGGTCTTCGATACAGCTACTAATTCTTCAATCTACACTCGCCCTATATATCATCCAGAGGGGCTCTCTCTGGTTTCGCGTAGTACCCGGAGAATAGGGAATGCAGTAGTAAGGCAGTATGTTGCGAGAGAGACTGAACAACATAATGTAGCCCAAATTTACGATACGGAGAGCAGAAAGAGTTATTACCACAAATACAAAGGGCGGCATATATTTTATGACTATAAGTCTGACGGTAACCGCTTACTCTATTATAAAGGATACGCTCTTTATGAAGCCCGACTAAACAAATCCAGAATAGTCAATGAACGTCTGATTCACGACTTCAACTACGGATTGGATAGTCAACAGAGAGCGCAACAAAAACGTGGCGGGCTCCTGAACCTCGCAGCCCAGGTTGTTGTGTCTCCTCAATACATTTCGAACAATCGAATAGCCTTTTTACTTCGGGGTTCGGTTTTACCATATGTGCCAGCCAAAATTGTAATTGTAGATGGTGAATCCTACGAGGTTCTTCAGGCATTTGATCTTTATAAGAAAGTAGCCGGCATAAAGACTCCAGCTATAGGCGCGGGGGGCACGCATGGGATGGTAAACTCAATGCAGGCCCTTTGCGGTGGAAGATATTTTCACGTAAAGCTAACCAGTGGTCGTCTTGGCAAGTTCGAAGGGATTGTCGATATTGAGCGCCTATCCATGCATAACATATCTGGATCAGGTCTTCCAAAGCTTATGGGATCACATAGGCCGTCATTCACCCAAATATCTAAGAACCTCACTGTCATTTTAGTGCACAGCTCAAGCATTCAGGCCGGCGGTATTTTTAAGGGCCATTACGTTACATATTTTCCTAAGAAAATGATTTCGAGTTGGCCACTTGAGGTGATGTCCGGCTTAGCAAGCGATATGAAAAAGGACAAACCCTTCGATATGTTTGCAATTGATACAGTGGAAATATCAGATAACGGAAAATGGGTAATCAGTTACCAAAAAGACAAAATCCTAATAGCATCCATGCAATTCAGAGAGTTTTATGAAAACTGATCTACAATGGTGATGTTGATAGTGTCTCACTCTCGATTTACGACATTGGCTGTGACATTTGTATCTTGCACGCGTTACTAGAGCACTTGTGTGCACCCAACGAAAATACCACCTATACTCCACCTAAATACATTTTTACGAAACTCAATGGAAATAGATATCCCACATCTATTGGCGATCCCGACGCGATTCGAACGCGTGACCTACAGATTAGGAATCTGTTGCTCTATCCTGCTGAGCTACGGGACCGTATGGTGACTTTACCGCGATTGGGGGCGGCTTTGAAGAGGAATTGCGATGCGAGGTCTGGGGGGACTTTTAGTCTTAGGCGTGCTGGCTGGGTGTGGCAGTGCCTCGCCTCTTCCTGACATGGAGCCCGGCGAGCGGGGCCGCGTGGTGCGCGTGATAGATGGCGATGCTTTGGTCCTCAATACGGGACAAATTGTGCGCCTTGTTGGGCTGGAAGCACCCGCGCTGCGCCCGCGCGGGCGAGAGCCTGATAGCTATGCCGTAGAGGCCTCCCGCGCTCTTGAGGATATGGTTATGGGGCGCGAGGTGCAGCTATATTATCCGGGGCTAACGCGTGACCGCTATGACCGTGCGCTCGCGCATGTTGTCACCACCGATGCGGCCGGGCCGGAGATTTGGATAAATATGGCCCTGATCGAACAAGGCGCGGCGCGGGTGCGGCTATACCCTGACACGGCAGCGCGCGGCGGTGAATTGCTGGAGGCAGAAACCACTGCGCGCGAGACGAAACAGGGGCTTTGGGCGAAGTCTGCGTATCGATCAGTCGCAGCAAGTGATATTGACGACGATTTGCGTGGTTTCACGCTTGTCACAGCGACACTCGGCGAGGCCAGACCTGCAACGGGTGATTTTGCTGAGAACCTTGCGTGTCAGCGCGAACTGATAGGCGCGCGCCTGCGCTTGGAGGTTCGCAATGAAGCCGAAACGCTTTGCGAGCTTGAGACGGGTCTCAAGGTTCAGATGCGCGGCTGGGTCAGCAATGGGCGGATCGATCTGACCCACCCGCTCCACTTGCAAGAGGTTTCCGAGGATTAACCCGCGATATATTGTGCGCCGTTGACCGTCATCGTTGCGCCTGTGATGAACGCGCCATCGTCGCTAGCGAGATAGGCGCACATTGAGGCGATCTCTTCAGCTTTGCCAAGGCGGCCCACCGGAATGGTCGAGATAATGCTCTCCAGCACTTTTTCAGGCACCGCGCGCACCATTTCAGTGTCGATATAGCCGGGGCAAACGACATTAACTGTAATGCCTTTTTTGGCACCCTCTAGGGCTAGCGCTTTTGTGAAGCCGATTAAGCCAGCCTTGGCGGCGGAGTAATTCACCTGACCGAATTGACCTTTTTGGCCGTTGATCGAGGAAATATTGATGATACGGCCAAAGCCGCGTTCGCGCATACCTTCCCAGACCTGACGGGTCAGGTTAAAGGCAGATGTAAGGTCAACGTCGATAACCTTATCCCACTGCTCTTTGCTCATCTTATGGAATGGACCGTCCCATGTGATGCCAGCATTATTCACCAGAACTTCAACGGGGCCGAGATCAGCTTCAATCTGCGCAAGACCTGCCGTTACAGCGTCATAATCAGAAACATCGAACTTATAGCATTTAATGCCTGTCTCTTGTTCGCACTGCTTAGCGGCTTCTTCATTGCCGCCAAAGTTTGCTGCAACCTTGTAGTCTTTGGCTTTCAGGCCTTCGCTAATCGCGCGGCCAATCCCGCGTGTTCCACCTGTCACCAGTGCTGTTCTAGACATCTTCAATCCTCCCGATATGCTGCGCAGCATCTAAATTTGCTGCATCTGCTAAATGGGATGTAAGCACGTTCATATTAGAAAGGGCAATCCAACTTTGGAACTATAGGAAAATGTGCCAAAGTGATTGATCCAGTGGGCATAATCGCCCACACTTGAAGCATTAAGAGGGTATAAAATGGCGAAATCAAAACGTGCCTCAGACACTGTCGTCATCAAGAAATACGCAAATCGACGTCTCTATGATACGTCGACATCCTCTTATGTGACGCTTGATCACCTGTCTGATCTTGTGCGGCGCGAAACAGATTTTGAAGTCGTAGACGCCAAAACAGGCGAAGACCTGACACGCCAAGTCCTGACGCAGATTATTTTCGAAAAAGAGAATAAGGGCGAAGGCGCTCTGCCCGTGAACTTCTTGCGCAAACTTATCGGATTTTATGGCGGCCGTTCGCAAACGCTCCTGCCAGCTTGGCTTGAGATGAGCATGAATAGCTTTGCTGAAAGCCAAGATAAATGGAAGCAGTCTGTTGGCGGCATGCCAACGCCATTTTCGATGTTTGAAAAACAAGCACGCGCCAATATGGAGATGTTCGAGAATGCGATGCGGATGTTTACCCCGGGCATGTCGAAGCAGCGCAGCTCTCGAAAATCACGAGAAAATGAGCCTAGCTCGCCCCAAGAAGAAACTATGAATTTACTGCGACTTCAGATGGAAGCCATGCAAGAGCAACTTGATGCCCTTGCTGGAAAAAGCTGATTTAGTTGAGCCGTAAAACGCTGACAACTTCGCCATAGTTCTGTCTGTGCAGCAGGACAGCACAAGCCTCCTCACATGAGGCTTTGACCGTTTCAGCACTGCCTGTCCAAAGACCAAGCTCGCGCGTTGATACAACCGGGTTGATCATATCTGTTGTATTGGCAGCTCCGTCGAGGAACTTCACCAAAGTCATTTCTAACGCTTCTTCTACATTGCCTTCGACCCTGTAACCACCATCAGCAAGGCGTAAGACTGGCGCTTTTGTGCGGTCAGCTTTCAAGCGGTCTTTGATATTCCGGCGTACGGCACTTTTGCGTGGACCGGGGCACTGTTTCACGCCATCGTAAATCGATTGCGGGGTATAAGGTGCGCGCAAGCCTAAGTTTTCAGCATAAATTTCTTGGCGCGTTTTGGCCTCTTCGAGCGCCATAGGGTCCGGCTCGCCGAGATAATCCCAATAGTCCACTGACCATGTCAAAACCAACACATCATCGCGTTCAGCCGTGATCTCGGCCATTGTTTTGTGCGCTTTCGGACAAGCTGCACAATTTTGTGATGCAAACAACTCAACCAAAACGGGACGCGTTTCGTCGGCCTGCGCCGCTAACGCAGGCATAAAGATCAATGCAAAAAGGGCGAGGAAACGGAACATGTCAGTGACATAGACCTTTCCTCGCCCACTTGAAACTCACTTCGGCGTGAGAGGTGCGTTATGCGGCATCATTTGCCAGATTACGCAGCACATAGTGCAGAATGCCGCCATTGCGGTAGTAATCGAGTTCATTATCAGTATCGATCCGCACCACAGTGTTCGCCGTGATGTATGTATTATCTTCGCGCAGGATCTTAACTTCGACCTTCTGGCGTGGCTGGATCTGATTGATACCCTCAATCGTGACCTGCTCAGTGCCATTCAGGCCGAGTGTTTCCCAGCTCGTACCTTCTTCAAACTCAAGCGGCAGAACGCCCATACCGATCAGGTTGGAGCGGTGAATCCGCTCAAATGAGCCTGCAATCACAGCCTTAACGCCGAGCAAGATTGTGCCCTTCGCGGCCCAGTCACGTGATGAACCGTTACCATAGAGATGACCTGCAAAAACCACGAGCGGGACATTCTGCTCTTGGTAGCGCATCGCTGCGTCATAGATCGGCATCTGGTCGCCAGATGGCTGGTGAACCGTTACGCCGCCTTCAACACCCGGCACCATCTGGTTCTTAATGCGGATATTTGCGAACGTGCCGCGCATCATGACCTCATGGTTCCCGCGGCGCGAGCCGTAAGAGTTGAAGTCGAGAACGTTAACCTGACGGTCCTGAAGGTACTCACCCGCAGGGCTAGACGCTTTAATCGAACCGGCTGGTGAGATGTGGTCGGTCGTGATGCTGTCGCTAAACAGGGCGAGCACTCGCGCGCGATGGACATCAGATGGCGCCTCAACATCGCGGCCCATGCCTGTGAAGTAAGGTGGGTTCTGAACGTAAGTTGAGCCAGCAGGCCAGCTATAGGTTTGGCCGCCAGATACTTCGATACCCTGCCACATCTCATCGCCTTTGAAGACGTCAGAATAGCGCTCAGCAAACATTTGCGGCGTCACGCACTCAGCCATGATCTCTGCGATCTCATGGCTGGTTGGCCAGATGTCTTTCAAGTAAACATCGTTGCCATCTTTATCCTGACCAAGTGGCTCGGTCGTAATGTTCGTGCGCAGCGTGCCTGCAATCGCATAAGCCACAACAAGCGGCGGAGACGCGAGATAGTTGGCTTTGATATCTGGACCAATACGGCCCTCGAAGTTGCGGTTACCTGACAGGACTGAACAAGAGACCAGATCACCATCGGCAATCGCTTTGGCGAGGTCTGGATCAAGCGGCCCAGAGTTACCGATACATGTCGTGCAGCCATACCCAACGAGGTTGAAGCCGAGCGCATCAAGATCATCAGAGAGGCCTGCCTTGTCGAGATAGTCGGTTACAACTTGGCTACCCGGCGCGAGTGACGTTTTCACCCATGGCTTGCGGTTAAGACCGAGCGCTGCCGCTTTACGCGCAACGAGGCCCGCCGCGATCAGAACGCTTGGGTTAGATGTGTTCGTACAAGACGTGATCGCCGCGATGAACACATCGCCGTGCGTGACAGTATAGTCTTCGCCTTTAACCGCGATAGGCTCTGCTGCATCAGCTGCTTTGCCAAATTCTTTCGACATGGCTTCCGCAAAGCGCGTGTCAGCTTCTGACAACAGAACCTGATCTTGTGGACGCTTGGGACCAGAAATTGACGGCACAACAGTTGATAGATCAAGCTCAAGCGTATCGGTGAAGACAGGCTCTGCCATATCTGGCGCCCAATAGCCTTGGGCTTTTGCATAGGCTTCAACTAAGGCCACACGGTCAGTTTCGCGGCCTGTATTGCGCAGGTAACGCAATGTGTCGCCGTCAACCGGGAAGAAGGCACATGTTGAGCCAAACTCTGGCGACATGTTTGAAAGCGTTGCCTGATCTTCAAGCGTGAGGTTGGCGAGACCAGGGCCGAAGAATTCGGTGAACTTAGCCACAACGCCAAAGTCACGCATCATTTTCGTAACGGTCAGAACAAGGTCAGTGGCTGTCGCACCCTCTGGCAGCTTGCCCTTTAGCTTAAAGCCAACAACTTCTGGGATCAGCATTGAAACTGGCTGACCCAGCATGGCGGCTTCGGCCTCAATACCGCCAACACCCCAACCCAAAACAGACAGGCCGTTAATCATGGTCGTGTGCGAATCGGTTCCGACACAGGTATCAGGGTAAGCGATCGTCTCGCCGTCAACTTCTTTCGTCCAAACTGTCTGACCGAGATATTCTAGGTTCACTTGGTGACAGATACCAGTGCCCGGTGGCACGACGCGGAAGTTTTCAAATGCTGATGCACCCCAACGCAGGAACTCATAGCGCTCTTGGTTGCGCTGATATTCGATCTCAACATTCTTCTGGAATGAGCCCGGGCCAGCAAAGCTGTCCACCATGACGGAGTGGTCGATAACCAGATCAACCGGCACAAGCGGGTTAATCGCTTGCGCATCAGCGCCGAGCTTTTGCGCAGCATCACGCATCGCGGCGAGGTCAACAACTGCCGGAACGCCGGTAAAGTCTTGCATCAGAACGCGGGCTGGGCGGTACGCAATCTCGTGCGTGATTTTTCCGCCATTGTCGATCCACGTTTTGAACGCCTCGATGTCAGCCTTCGTGACGGTAGTGCCGTCTTCATTGCGCAGCATGTTTTCAAGCAGCACTTTCAAAGACGCTGGCAATTTGGAAATATCGCCCAAGCCGTTTTCAGCTGCGGCATCTAGGGAGTAGTAAGTGTAATCCTTACCATCTACGGTAAGGGTCTTGCGGGCCTTAAAACTGTCGAGGGAAGACATGGGCGGGAGCACCTCTCTTTTATACGTTTTTGACGTGGCGCACGCTTACGCGGCGCTGACTTGCCCGCTTCCTATACCGGGTAAGCCAAGTGTGCAATTGCTAGGTGATGCGGCTTTTGGTGTAAGGGTGCACAATTGACTGCGCAAACACTTATCAATGGCTCTGGCCTCGGCGCTGTACGTGGTGAGCGCATCCTGTTTTCAGAGCAAAACTTGAGCGTTGCACCGGGTGAAATCATCCTACTGCGCGGTAAGAATGGCGCTGGCAAGACGACCCTTTTGCGGCAACTCGCAGGACTGAGTGAGCCGCAAGCGGGCAAGGTTACAAACGAAACGCGCCATCACTGGATCGCTCACACCAATGGCCTGAAAGCGCATGAAACCCCGCGCAGTCATCTTAGCCATTGGGCTAGGGTCTGGGGCAGCAATGCCGATATTGAAAGTGTTCTCGATCAAGTGGCGATGTCGCGCCCCTCAGATGTTCCCTGCCGAATGCTCTCAGCCGGACAGAAACGCCGCATAGCTTTGGGGCGTCTGCTGCTCGAAACGCGTAAGCTTTGGCTGCTGGACGAACCCTTCAACGCATTGGACACTGATGGTCAGGCCATGCTCGCCAGTATGATCGACACACATGTGGCCAATGGCGGCGCAGTTATCGCGGCCCTGCACGGTGCTGCTCCAATAAAGGCGAGTAGAGAGATGATGCTATGAACTTCACACGTAAACAGTGGAAAGCGATTGCATTCACCGGCTGGATGATTGCGATGGTTCCGATTGTCTCAGGCATGCTGGATCTCTCGCTCTTCCCGTCATTCTCTGTGCAGAGCAATTTGCTCCTCGCGCTTGGGGCGATTGTGTTTTTGACAGCTGTGATCAAAGGCAACCTGATCAATTCCAGTAAGCACGATGACTAACCCAGCCCCGGTCTTCTCAGCTTTTCGCCAAGCATTGATCGAGGCGTGGGCCGGCGGCGCAGGTGCGATGCTACCGCTCGGCTTCTTTGCGGGGACCGCTGTGCTCGTGCCGTTTAGCATTGGCAGCGAACCTGAATTACTCGCACAGATTGGTCCCGGCGTGTTGTGGCTCGCGCTTGCTCTTGCTTCTCTCGTTACATTGGAACGCGTCTTTCAGGCCGACCTCCAAGATGGCGCACTCGACCTTTGGGTGCAAGAAGATGCCTCAATCTCAATGATCGCCGCCGCAAAGGTTTTGGCGCACTGGCTGGTCTCCGGTCTCCCGCTGGTTATTCTCACTCCACTCTTCGCGCTCATGCTTCAAGTCCCAGCAGAGCAAACCCTTCCGGCTATGATCGCCTATGCGTTAGGCGGTCTAGCTTTCTTTCTCTGGGGCGGCGTTGCAGCGGCGCTGTCAGCCAGTGTTGCGCGCGGAGGTTTACTTATAGCGCTGATCGCCCTGCCCTTTTATTTGCCCAGCATTATTTTCGGCACGCTTGCGCTAAAAGAGGGCTTAGATGGCACAGCAATACTGTTCCTGTCAGCCTCAACCCTCTTCGCGCTAGGTGTCGCACCTGCTGCGATGGGCGCGGCTTTACGCTTGGCGGCGGACTAAGGAAGGCTTAGGTAGAAATCATGTGGTCAATCCTTGCCAATCCGCACCGTTTCATGGGCTTTTCGCGCTATGCGATCCCAATCCTGTTTGCGGTTGGTCTTGCGCTCTTTGGGTATAATTTATGGCAGGGCCTATTCGTTGTACCAACAGATGAATATCAAGGCGGCGACATTTTCCGCGCGATGTTCATTCACGTGCCCAGTGCTTGGCTCTGCATGGGGCTTTATGTCGGCTTAGCCGTTGCCAGCCTTGTCTGGTTCATCTGGCGGCACGAATTAGCTGACATTGCGGCGCGCGCCATCGCACCCATAGGCGCTGGATTCACCGCGCTATGCCTCGCAACTGGCAGTATTTGGGGTAAGCCAACATGGGGCACATGGTGGCTGTGGGATGATGCGCGCATGATGAGCGTTTTAGTCTTATTCTTCCTTTTCATTGGCTATATGGCGCTGCGCGCGGCCATGGACACACGCCAGAAAGCAGCCCGCGCGGGCGCTATTCTCGCGATGGTCGGCGTTATCAATGTGCCGCTCATCCGGGTGTCAGTTGATATCTGGTCAAGCATTCATCAAGGCCCAAGCGTTATTCGTGCAGACGGCCCGGCTATGGCATGGGTTTACTTGCAGCCGCTATTGCTAGGGTTTTTGGGGCAAGGCCTCATCGTGGCGGCGCTTATCATGATGCTGATGCGGGCTGAAGTATTCGGCCAGCAAGCCGATGCGCTAATGGCGCGGCGATTGTCAGGACGATAGATATGCTCGGATTTGACAAAAACGCTGCCTATTTGCTGACAATTATCGGGCTAGGTTTAGCTTTGCCGCTTCTGCTGACGCTGTACGCCGTGATCAAAACTCGCATGGCGAAGAAGCGACTTGAGCGTCTGAGAGAGACAGACAGCTAAGGTCTATTTCTTCTTCTTTTTCTTCTTTTTCTTAGACCCTTTAAGGCCCTTCTTGCGCGGGACGTATTCTTCCTCAAGATCGCCTGAGATGGACGACAATGATATCATCAGGCTTTCGCGGCGAGATTTGCGCAGGTCTTCGGTCAGAATCGCATCGGCTTCGATCACCACAGACACAGCGTCATCGAACGCAGATTGGCCTTCATCGGTCAGAGACACCGCCTTCGCGCGGGCATCTTCATTTGATTTAACCCGCTGTACGAGGCCGCTTTTCTCCATGCGTGCGACCATGTCGGCGAGGGTTGAGCGATCAATCCCTGTAACATCGACAAGGCTCGATTGGCTCTGCCCGTCTTGATCGTTTAGGGCGGCAAGAACGGCAAACTGGCGAATAGTTAGGCCCTTATCGGCCAGACCTTGCGCGGACTGATTGACCGCCGCCTGTTGGGCGCGGTGCAATAGGTGCGTTACTGACCCTGCGAGCGTGAACGCATGTTTTGTCTCTTGCTTACCCATCATTCAGCCCTAACCTGTGACCCTGTGCTTATAGACGCACTTAATGAACATGCCGTGTGCAGATCAATTGAAATCTCCAATAACGCGAGAGGCTGACAGTTCCATGACAGTAAAAGCGGATGCCAATTTTGCTTTAGAAATTCCCGACGGTGACGATAAAGAGCGCAGTGTTTGCCAGCGCTGTGATTTCATTGATTATCAGAATCCAAAGATTGTCGCTGGGTCGGTTGTCACCAAGGACGGTAAAATCCTGCTCTGCAAACGCGCAATTGAGCCGCGCAAAGGTTTTTGGACATTGCCCGCTGGCTTTATGGAGCTGGGTGAGAGCGTCGAAGAGGCGGCGATGCGCGAAGCCCAAGAGGAAGCGCTGGCCGATATCAAGATCGATGCAACACTGGCGATCTATTCCGTGCCCCGTATCGGTCAGGTCCAGATCATGTACCGCGCCACACTAGAGGGCGATTATGGTATTGGCCCTGAAAGCGCGGATGTCGGATTGTTTGAGTGGAAAGACATTCCGTGGTCGGAACTGGCCTTCCCAACTGTCGTTTGGGCACTGACGCATTTTGCAGAAACGCGTGATCAAGACACGTTTCCACCTTTCACGAATCCGGAAGGTACTGACGCGTTAACACGCTAGCTTAAGACGCACTGGCCTCAGCCGCTCCATCATCTTGCAAATGTTTCAGCGTATAAGGCACATTCGCGGCCCCGAAGATGAACGTGATGACCATATTGCCCAGCTTCCAGTTGGCCCAAACGTCCTCGGCATCACGGCTACCGAACGTCAGCCCTAGGAAATCATAGCTTCCAGCAGGCGCGATCGTCATACCTGCGAACTCAAGCGCTTGCTCAAAGCCGGGCGCGTAATAACGCCACAGAAACTCGTTCCAGACAGCCATAGCGACAAAGAATAGTCCCCAACGTATCGCCAGCATCCGCCATGCATAATCAGGCAACGCGAAAACCTTTTCGAACATCACTTTCCAGATATTCTGCCCCATCGCGAGGCTGGTAAAAATTACCCCAGCCAGAAATAATTGCTGGATCGTCGGCTTGATATACAGAAATGATTTTTCCTGTAGCAGAATGCCTAATAAACCAAAACCGCCGACGATTGTTGCGGTAAAGACAAGGAAAAGCGGAACTTTCTCACCGCGTCGCAAGTAATTCGACACAGCCCAAAGCGTTGCAATGATCAGCACGCCCGTGGCCCAATAAATCGCGGTCTCTGGCGCGGCCCATGTGTCATTAATCGTAATGCGGCGCATCACGTTATAAACAAGGACGAAGCCAATGACGGGAACAAGATCGCCCCAAATCTGGTTGGCCTTATCAGCGGCTTTGCCGAGATCGTTTTCTTTATCGCTCATGCAATAGTTTACGCGGACCCGCGCCCTTTGGATGACTTTAATCTGCTGCGCACAAAGCCGCGCGCGCCGCCTGCGTCAAGTAAAACTGCTGCAAGACCATAGGTTAGGCCGCCCAGCGCAGCTTTGGTAATCAATTCAGGCCAGCTACCCCATGCCGGAACCAACATTAAGACGGGCCACATCGCCAGCGCCGCTACACCAACGCGGATCAAGTCTGCTAGTGGTATCGGCAATGCCACAAACCGCCGTCCAAAGCTCGCCAGAACAGCTATTCCCAGCGCATAACTTGCAACCGTCGCAATCACGGCCCCCATCAAACCCATCTGCGGAATCAGGATCAAGTTGAGGAGAATGTTAGCTCCAGCCGGGATCAGCATCAGCAAAGCCCGTTCTTTTGTTTTGTGCGCCAGCTGAAATGCTTCGGAGAAATAGTAGATCAGCAAGCCGTTCAGCAGCCCAGCAAACGCGATCCACGGGATGATTTGCATCGCCCCAGCGCGCACATCTTCACCGATTAAGGCCTCAGCCAAGGGCTGCGCCACCAAAGCTAATCCGGTCGCCGCCGGAATGCCAATCAAGAACAACGTCCTAATCAACCCCCGCGCCTCATCGCGCGCGGCGTCTTTCCCCCCGCGCTCATATGCGGCCATAACCAGTGGCGAGCCCGCCATTGCTGCCCAAGCGCATAAGAGTAGAACCGTTTTATCAGCGACGCCGTAACCGGCTGCATATTCGCCAACGGAGGCCTCACCTAAGAAAAGTGCGATCAGGAACCTGTCCGCAGCAGACAATATCAAATCCAGTACCAAAGCCGCGGCAATCGGCACACCATAGCCAAGATAAGCTCTACGCTGATCTGAACTTGCCGCACCGCCAAAGGCCTGCCTACGCAGCCACAAACCTTGCGGAACGACCAAGACAGCTCCCGCAATAACCATCCCAACAAAAGGCGCCGCAGCGCCAAACCCGGTCTGCCAAGCGATAACGGCCCCAAGTATAAACCCGCCCAGCAACCGGCTCGTCTCAACCAGCGCATATCGCCCCACTTGCTGTGTCGCCTTGTGAGCCTCTAACGACATTTGGATCACCGTGTTCAGCGGCATCAGTACCGCGATCCAAGGCAGAATTTTGAGATATTCCGGAAGCTGACCCAAGGCTAAAGCCAAGGCACCCACCAAAGCAGCAGTCACAAAGAGCGATCTGAAAGTCAGCGACAGTGCCGTGCGGAAGTGGTCAGGTAAGCGGTTTTCAGCCTCGGCTTTACCCGCAAAGCGATACCCCGCCGCCTCTGCTGGTGTCAGGCTCAGTGTATGGATCAACGCCATTGCAGAGATCATAAGCGCGTATCGCCCATACTCCTCCGGCCCCAAAAGCCGCGTAAACACGTACACGCCGCCAAAGGCTGCGATGCCATTCGCGATATTTACAGGCAGGTAGCCAGCAAGGTGGCGCAGAAGTTTCATGCCCTGCCCCTAGCAGGCCATATGCCAAGACCGCGTTAAAGCTACGGTGCGAACTCTAAGAGTATCAATCCGAATGCCAGTATACTGGCCGCGATGATCCGGCGCGGGCCAAACGCCTCTTTCAAAAATACCGCACCAAAGATTGCCCCGAACACAACTGAGGTCTCACGAATGGCCGTCACGTTAGCCGCTTCCGACAGTGTGAACGCCCATAATGCTGCGCCATAAGAAATTGTTCCCAGAACGCCACCAATTGTACCGCTGACAATCTGCGGCTTAACATCCTGCCAGATCCGGCCACGGCGAATGATCAGCATAGCGGATGTAATCCCGATCCAATCAAATAGGAAAAGCCACACAACGAAGGTGAACAGATTATTCTCAGCTGCGAGCCGTGTGCCGTTCGCATCGACGACTGAATATCCGGCGATCCCCAGCGCGGTTAACATCGCCCAGAACAAAGCTGCGCGCTTCAGCGGTTGCTTCACCCCGTCCAGACGCTCTGGCATCGCAAATATAATCAGCGCCCCTGTCGCGATGATCAGCCCAAGCCAGCCATAAAAGCTCGGCGTCTCACTTAAAAAAATCGTCGCCAAAACCGCCGTCAGCAAAGGCGCTAGCCCCCGCATAACCGGAAACACAAGTGACAAGTCGCCCCGGTGCAGCGCGCGGATCATCGCAAACTGATAGAACCAATGCACAAATACAGAGAGCGCCAACGCTGCCCAAACCTCTGGCGAAGGCAGCGGCACAAACGGCGCAAACGGCAACACTGTCGCCGCCATAGCCAGCGAGACAATCATCCGCGTGCTGAGCACGTCCCCGCCTTTTTTCACAAACAGGTTGGTTGCCGCGACAGTCACAGCGGACAGCAAACACAGCAGGATCGGAAACAGGCTAGAACTCATGCCTCCCCGTCGCTTATCTTCTCAACGGAAGTCAAGCAGCCAGAAGCGCCTTGCCTTCCCGCGCTGCAAGGCTAAACCGCGCCCATGCTGACCATTTCTGATCTCGATTTCCGCGTTGAAGCCCGGCCCCTTTTCAAAGGGGCGTCGGCGCAAATTGCCTCCGGCTGGAAAGTTGGCTTGGTTGGCCGAAACGGCACGGGCAAATCAACACTGCTCCGCCTCATCCGCGAAGATGTCGAAAACCCAAACTCGCAAAGCTCTATTCGCTTGAGCCAAGGCGCAAAACTTGGATGGGTTGCTCAGGAAGTCGCGGCAACAGATGAGACAATCTTGGATGTGGTCCTATCCGCCGACAAAGAACGTCACGCCCTCATGCAAGAAGCGGACACAGCAACAGATCCTGACCGTATCGCGGAAATCCATATGCGCCTTGTCGATATTGATGCCTGGTCAGCCGAAGCGCGCGCCGCCGAAGTCTTACAAGGTCTTGGGTTTCAAGACGCTGACTTGTCCCGCGCGACAAAAGAGTTCTCAGGCGGCTGGCGGATGCGCGCCGCGATTGCCGGGGTTCTGTTTTCACAGCCAGATTTGCTCCTCTTGGACGAGCCAACCAACTATCTCGACCTTGAGGGCGCAGCATGGCTAGAGGGCTATCTTAAAAAATACCCGCACACGGTCATTATTGTTAGTCACGACCGCGAACTGCTTAATCGCTGCACCACGCATACGATGGCGCTTGAGCATCAAAAGCTCAGCATTTGCGCGGGCGGATATGATGCGTGGCTGCGGCTACGCGCTGAGAAAGTTGCCCAGCTTGAAGCGCAGCGCTCAAAACAAGAAGCCGACAAAGCGCATCTTCAGGCCTTCGTTGATCGCTTTCGGGCTAAAGCCTCAAAAGCCCGCCAAGCCCAATCGCGGGTTAAAATGCTCGAAAAAATGCAGGATATTTCCATCCCGCTGGCTGAACGCACCGTGCCATTTAACTTTCCATCGGGTGAGGAAAAACTCGCCCCACCTATGCTCGTCTTGGAAGATGCTGTGCTTGGCTATGGCGAGGGCGCGGACATCTTGCGCGGCGTTGACCTCCGGCTAGATCCTGATGACCGTATCGCCATCATTGGCACAAATGGCCAAGGTAAAACGACGCTGGTTAAATCTATCGCTGAGCGGCTGCCGATTATGGAAGGGACACGTAAAGTCCCGAAAGCGATCCGTATCGGGTATTTCAGCCAAGACCAAATGGACGAGCTGACCTCTGGTGAAACCGTCCTCGACCATGTCCGACGCGCCCTACCGCGTGAGACGACTATCGCGCGCCAACGCGCTGTAGCTGCCGCAATGGGTTTTGCGCATGAAAAAGTCGAAACCAAGATTGAGAAACTCTCTGGCGGCGAAAAAGTGCGCTTGCTCCTCGGTCTCATGGCGATGGAGAAACCAAACATTCTGATCCTCGATGAGCCGACGTCTCACCTCGATATCGATAGCCGTGAAGCGCTGATTTATGCTCTGAACGATTTCGAAGGCGCGGTGCTTTTGATTACGCACGATGTGTTCCTCGCCGAGGCGACAGCTGACCAATTATGGCTGGTTAAGGATGGCGAGGCCAAGCCCTATGCTGGGGATTTGGCTGATTATCGGAAGCTCGTCCTACAGGCTGACCGCTCAAAACAGGACAAGCCAAAAAAGACGAAACAACCCGTTGTTGAGAAAGCCGCGCCAACGCCCAAGATTGATAAAGCCGAACAACGCCGTTTGGCTTCAGAACGCCGTAAAGCCGCTGCGCCGCTAAAACGCAAAGCCGAAGAGGCCGAAAAGAAGCTGGCGAAAGCCACGAAGGCTTTAGAAAAGATAGACTTGGACCTCTCCACACCCGGCCAATCATCAGACGATATGCAAAAGCTGATGGTCAAACGCGGAGAGTTGGTCACCGCTATCGAAGCTGCAGAAATGGAATGGCTCGAGGCAAGTGAAGCTTACGAAGAGGCGGTGGCAGACTAACGAAAAATATCCGCCTTTAGAGGATTAAAGTCTTGAACTTGGTTCATGCGTAAGGCGAAGCCGCCAGCGCGGAACCCGCTTATGCTACGTGCGCGATAGCGCTTAGCGCAGCATCAAATCAAAGCGCGGCTTCTACCGCCGTGACTTCAGGCACATAGGCTTTCAGCATATTCTCAATACCTGACTTCAATGTCATCGTTGATGATGGACAACCGGCACATGCGCCACGCATTGAGAGGTGGACTATACCGCTCTCAGGCTCGAAGCGGTGGAAAATAATATCGCCACCATCTTGCGCTACAGCTGGGCGAACGCGGGTTTCGATCAGTTCGATAATTTCGCTAACAATCTCAGCGGTATCGCCTTCATAATCATCCACTGACCCACCATCCTCGGCCTGTGGAATAGCCACCCCGCCAGTGGCCATAACCGGCAGACCAGCCACAAAATGATCCATAATCGCCGCCAAGGCCATGGGGCGAACATGCTTCCAATCTGCATCTGCGGTCTTGGTCAGCGAAATAAAATCAGCGCCCAAAAACACGCGAACAACACCCGACACGTCGAATAAAGCTTGCGCCAGCGGGCTTGTGCCTGCCTCATCTATAGATGCAAAATCATAAGGGCCAGTTGCGCCCGTCACTTCTTGGCCCGGCAAGAACTTCAGTGTGTCAGGGTTTGGGGTCGGCTCAGTTTGGATAAACATTTGCAGGCGCCTTTCAGCTTCATATCTGACGTTCAAATGAGTTCAGACACGCTTAGAATCAAGCCGGAAACGGCTAATTCATATCACCCGCATCAGCGACAGCCATTTCTGGATCTGCCTGACTAGCGAGCGCCGCCTCAAAAGCGACGATAGAGTCGCTGATTTCAGACATATAGAAAGCCATTGTTGCCGGATGGTCAGAAAGAAGCCTTCCAGTTCCAGCCTGACTTGAGATAAACACTGGATTGAATGTAGCGGCGCGGCGAAGCGCAACTTGCAAATCGTCACGTGCCTCTGCGGCATCGCGGCTCGTAATCAGATCTGGCTCTGACAAGACGGATGCGTTTAACAATTGTGACGCCACGTGGGCGCGGGCGCGCGCGACGTAGATCGCCTCAATATCCGCACGCGAGGCAGGCCACGCTTCTGCGCTTCCGGCGCGCTTGCGTAGATCATCGCTTGAGGCGGCGACCCAAGTCTCAAAAAGATCAATCTCAGCCTGGAAAGCCTCTGCGCCAGTCGGCGCTGCGGCGAGGCCGCGTGATAACCGCCCCTCATAACGCTGCAAAGCTTCTGCGGCGGCGTTTAAGCGCGGCGTACCCTCACTGTCGCTCGCTGGCGCAAGCAAACGTCCCGCAGCAAGCAAATCACTATCAGCTTCGCCAGTTTCATTGGTCGCAAGGGAGGCGCTTAACACCAAGAATTCTGACAGCGCCCCTGAGACACCTTCTTGCCAAGCGGGAAGTGCCGTCAGCCGCGCCCGTGGGTGCCAAGCTGCACTATCGGCTGCCCAACCGGTTACGGTCAGTTCTCGGCCAGTCAAAGTCAGTGCTGTACCAACCTCAAACGAAGTCCAAGGCGAAGCCTGCGAGAGCACAACCGGGCTTGAATCAATCTTATGATTAGCAACCATCATCGCCGGATATCCAGCCACAAGCGCCAGAATAATCGCGATCTTCAGTATACGAATTGCACCCTGCCACCAGCGTGATGCGCGCTCCATAAGCGGGCTAGGTTCGGCCTCATCAAGATAAGCAGCGGGAAGGTTCGAACCTATAAGCGTAACAACAGCGGCGCGGGAATCGTCGTCAGACTCTGTATACTCGACAGGGAGCTTATGCACCGCGCTCATAGGGGACCAACTTTCTAAGTGTACTCAACTTACATGGCGCAAGAATTGGGCCGTTTACAAGTCATTAACACTTTAAAATTTGGCAACACTAAGGACATGCCCTGAAAACGTGCACGAAATCTCCAAATTTTTTTGCAGCGCTATTCTTCGAGCAGGCTTTCATCCACGATGACTGGTGCGCTCGCGACAGCAACGATGTCATCTTCAACTACTTCCCCACGCCCCGCTTCACGCCTTTCATAGGCGGCAACAAGGGATGTGTAAGGCGGCACATGCACAATGCCTTGACCCTCAATAGCTGCTTTAATCTCGAAATGGAGATGGAATGTAGTGGGCGTTGAACCAAAATCATTGGAAACAAATCCAATTCGATCACCCGCGCTCACCGTATCCAGCGCCTCAACATCCAAGCGCGCCATATTCAGATGCAGATAGCTATAGATATTGCCTGTTTCAGTGCCTTTTAGTTGCACTGAATAGGTCCCAATATGCTGGATAATCCCATCTTCAACAACGATCGCCTCATGGAGGCCACGCTCAGATTTTGGCTGGCTGCGAAGGATCAAACAGTCACTCGCCGTTCCAACGCGCAAGTCCTGGCCCTGATGCACCTTATCAAGTGGGCAAAGCGGCGTTGGGCGATTACGCGAGCGTTTCTCGCAAAAATTATCCCGCCATGCAGTGATATAATTGCTTTCGTCACATTGGTCGCCGCCAACTGCGCCGCCCGGGCGATAGACCATAGACTGCGGAACGGTCGGCGCAGTGCGGATTGGAAACAACATATCTGGTGCGTAGATAAAATCATCGGTGCGCCCAGACCCTGTTCCGGGAATAAGGCTTCCCGGCGCATGATACTCAAACACAATCGGAAGCGGCTCTGGCGGCGGAGGGGGCGGTAAGACGACGAGGTCCTCCTCTTCCTCCACTGGCGGCTCAGTATCGACAACAGGAATTGTCGTATCCGTCTCACCTTCGCCATAGGGGTCATCGACAGGAACACTTGGCGGCGGCGGCCCCGGCGCACCATCTGGAATAACAGGTGGTGGCTCAGGCGGGGCGCGTCCATCGCCCGGCACGCGAATGACGTCACATGCGGCAAGCGCCAATAGTGCGCCAGCCATTAGTTCCCATTGAATTGCTCGCATTATCTTGTCCCCGCGATCAATAAGTCTTGCACGACGGTTTTGGCCTGATCCTCCGGAATGCAACTTCCAAGCTGCGCTGTGGCTGGATCCTTACACATAAACTGAGCCAGATAAGACGCCCCATAGCGACTGAACGAGACTTGTGCGCCGGTCATCGTCTCTTCAAACCGAAGCTCGGTATCGCTCGCCGCACTGCCTTCCGGCGCGGCGACCAGCTGATCGGTGCCTGTAATGATCAGGTCATACGTCTCACCCTTCTGAACCGCAAAATAGCCATCAGCGGTTGGGCGGAACTGCAAGGCTGACTCGCCTGACGCAACGCCAATTGGCGTATCGGGCAGCAGGATTGGCACAGGCGCATTGGAGCTGCCTGCAACCGAAACCACCCCATCGTCATTCGTGTCTCTGGCTGCAAGATCGAAACGCGCAGCCTGCCAATCAATATCCGCCTTTTTATAAGTCGGCGCAGGCGCGGTTTGTGGCTCAGCCTGAACTGGCGGAAGGTCGATCTCATCAATCAACTCGGCTGGCGCTTTAGAGGTGCCGTCCTCTTGACCGGGCAGGCGAATTTGTCCGCATGCAGACAGCAGCCCGATTACCGCTAAACTCGCCAAGATCATGTTTGTCTTCATCTCACTACTCCCCACTCGCCTTCGCCATCACATCAAGCTCCGCGTAAGCCAAATTATCCATACCGCGCAGCGCTTCCAGCACGTCTTCCGGCGAACGCCCTTGCGAGTCCTCTGACGGCAAGACAAGGATCAACTCACCCGAATAGCTGGCCCGCGAGAGCTTCAGGCCCTCAACTTCGGGGTGCTCTTTCACCCAATCAGCAAACTTTGCGCGCGCGCCATCACCATCGCGTCTAAAGGATTTACCGATTTCGCTCAGCACAGGCTCGTTCTCAAATCGCACGATAAAACTCGCCGCCGGACCGTTAATCGTTTTGGCGTCAGCTGGAATAATAACAGGCGCTTGATCACCATCATCACGCTGCTGCGCCCACGCTGGCAAGAAAGACAAACCGCCCTCAGATGTGCCTTCGGTCCATGCGACGCACCCTGTCGCCACAAGCATTGCCAAGAGAGCGACAAGCCCAATCTGTCCGCCGCGATGGGGCCTCGTGGATGTTTTCATAGCCAATCCTCCATCCCCATCTAATCAGACAAGTCGAGATCGGCCAAGTTCAACTGACCAGCGCCGCACGGGCGATAACAAATCTCATCGTTCTCAAGCGTCGGCTCAGCCCCAAAATACTGGTCACAAGGTCCAACACATTGCGCCTCGCTGGTTGGCGTCACTGCTGACAGTAATTTATCCACGAGTTCTGTCGCCGTGAGGTCTGGCCGTTTGGATTTGATCAAAGCCAACGCAGCCGAAACATGCGGTGTCGCCATGCTCGTCCCCTGCTCATAGGCGTAGTGGCAGCTCGATACTGGAGCACCGGTGAGTGGGTCCTTACAATTGAGTGAAGACTTGGTTGATAGCACGCCGTCTGGGTTGCCATCTCTATCATCATCGCGGCCAAGATCACCGCCGGGAGCAAGAATATCCACTGCAGCGCCAAAGTTTGAATATGGTGCAATATACCCGCGAGCATCACCGCCTGCGACAGTCACCACATTACGGCAGCCGGCTGGCGCATAAAAGTCGGTCGGCACCATATCGTTCCCTGCCGCAGCCACGACAATAACGCCTTGGGCAGTTACTTCATCAATGGCATCCTGCATTGAGGCCGGGCAAGCTTTCATCAGTCCAATAGACAGGTTGATAATATCAGCCGGATTCTCGTTCCAAACCTCATTGCCCAGCTCATCATATTCCGGGATCGTGCCAGCTGCCCACCGAATACCATCATTGATGTCAGACAAGCGCCCGCCGCATTTACCCAGCGCACGGACCGGGACAATCATGACGTTCCATGCCCCGCCCGCGATTCCGGAACTATTATTTGTCACCGCAGCACCCACAATCCCAGCCACGTGCGTGCCGTGAAACGTATCAGCGAAAACGTTTCGCTCTGGGCAAATGTCGCCGGGATCATTCGGATCACTGTCGCGGCTATCACCATCATTCCCGGTGGCTGGATCGCTGACCATATCCCATCCGGCAACAACATTAGGTGAGTTCTTGATATCAGGATGGCTCATCTCCAGCCCTGTATCAACAACCGCCACGATGACATCGCCTGAGCCTTGACTGGCTTGATTGGTCCAAAAATCGACAAATCCAGCGCCGCCCGGCGATTGCCCTGCTGCGCTGCCAAGGCTTTTATAATGCCATTGCAGGCCAAACAGGGGATCGTTTGGCGTGATCGCAACCGGGCCTTCATCGCGCGGTGTGCGGATCATTTGATGCTCAAAGACATAGTCTTTCTCGACATATTCAAACTCACCGGACGCTTGCAGGTCTTCGATCACACACTCCATGGCGAGAAGCGGGTTTGCGCCTTCGGCCAGCGCGGCATCCGTATCGCAGACCAAGTCATCGTCAATCGCAACACTCGCCTGTTGGCCGACCATTGCTGGCATCATCATCGGCTTCATCGCATCTGAGCCGATCTCAATCACCATTTGACCCGACCGCGAGCGCTGAATAGAGGCAGCAACCTTATACTTCGTGGCAGCCTCAATCATGCGGTCCTCCGCGCGCAATTGACGAACTAAAGCTTCGTTCTGCATCGTCATCGCACGCTGTGCCTGTTTGGGCTGAAGTTGTGGCAGGCGCTGCATGCGCTCCTGCGGAGTCTCAATTGGTGCAGGCTCAGCAACAATGACTTCCGAAATTTGTGGTTCCCCTTCTGGAACTGGCAAGCGTTGCATCCGGTCTTTCAAAGGCGCTTTCGGCAGCATGACTTCACGCCGCATAGGTTGCGGCGCAGCTTCAACACTTGGGTCAACCACTGTAATGTTACGACGCTTCGAAACCGGATTTTCCATCTTCCTGATCACATCAGGATCAATGCGCGCTTTCTCAATCGTTTCCGCGTCAGGCACGATAATTTTGGCCTCTGCACCGCGATCAACGACAACGTCCATTGCAATTTCAGGTTCAGCCATGACAGATGCCATCGCCACGGGTGGCGGCAAATCACGTGGTTTTGCAACAATCGATCCGATGACAAATCGCGCTTGGCGAGACTGTGCTGGCGCAGGCAGTGATTGAGCTTGAACACGTCCCGCAAAGGCCCGGGCCTCAACAGGCACATCAGCCATTGTGTTGCGCTCTTGGCCAACATCGTTCCCTGTAATCTGGTCCCAAACATCGCCTGTGAGTGTTTGAGCGCGGTCAACCCGCTCTTCTTGTCTATCACAGGCTGAAAGCGCCAAAGCTACGGTTGCAACAAGCACACACGAAACAGATTTTACGGTCTTTGAAAGTGTCATCGTCCCAATCCTCCAAGGCACCCTACAGTATTACCTTAACCATATGTCAATCCGATGGCGAGGTCTGATTAATCGGTTGTCTCTAGTGCCCCCAGCGCGCGACCAACCACCTCTCCCGCATCCTGAATAGCTTGACGCGCAGGCGTCGAAACGGCCGTCATATTCATGAACCCATGCACCATGCCAGGATGCTCACGGATTGTGACCGGCACGCCTTGAACAGCCAATTTTGAGGCATAAGCTTTGCCCTCATCCTTCAACGGATCCCACCCGCAAAGGACGAAATGCGCAGGCGGCATGCCCTTAAAGTCATCATTATCAGCAAACAAAGGCGACACGCGCGGATCCATCCGTTCAGCCTCGTCAGCGATATAGCTGTCGCGGAAATAGTCGAACAGGTTGGACGAAATGAAGAAACCGCCCTCCTGGAACGTCATTTTCTTGGCTCGAATGTCGACAAATTGCACAAGCGGATACAGCAACAGTTGGAAGGCGGGCATGGTTATATTCTGCCGCCGCGACTCTTGCGCAATGAAAGCCGCTAAATTCCCGCCAGCACTATCGCCCGCCACGGCAATGCGATCTGCGTCGAAACCATAAGCGTCACCCTGCGTGATTGCCCATTTCCAAGCCGCCAGAGCATCATGGTGCGCGGCCGGAAACTTATGCTCTGGCGCAAGACGGTACTCCACCGATAGGACCCGGCAACGCGACGCCGCCGCCAATCGACGACAGACCACATCATGGGTATCTAAATCACCAACCGCAAAGCCGCCGCCATGATAAAACATAATCGCTGGCGCGGGCCCAATGCCAGCTGCTAAAGGCACATAGAGCCGCGCTTTAACGGGGCCATCTGCACCATCGACGAACAGATTTGAAACCTCCGCGAGTTCAGGCAAGTCACGCTCAACCGACCGGCTGGCCCGGTAAAAACTCTGACGCAAGCTCTCGGTTGAGGCTTTAAGGTCCATCCCTGAAAAATCAGGGATCTTAAACTTGTCCATAAAGGACTTGAGTGTGTCATTGATCGCCATGAGGGTACACTGCCGCGTTCTTATGGCAATTTGAAGTCATAACGTGGCTTTAGCCAATAAAGAAATAGTCCTGCACCCTCGCGAGCGCATATGGCGTGTTTCCGACCATGATTTCAGGCATCAAATCAGCCCAAATGCGACCGCGAACGTCCTCTGGCAAGCGCTCTGAAACCATCTCAATCGCCAAACCAAGTTCACAAACGTCAATCGCGGAAATCGCGTCCTGCATCGCTTGATAGCTTTGCCCCTCAGCGTTTGCGAAACCCGCAATCTGCAAAGCCAGCGCCCATTGCGATGAGGCCAGCGCGCGCCCTTCCTGTTGCAATATATACTCATCGCGTCCGGTCGGGCGGCCATGACGATAGGGAAAGTTTTGAGCTTTTTCTGCTCTATTCAAAACTATCGTCATCCACCCCATCGCCCACGCATATTGCGGTGAGCCATATGGAAACTTCGCCAAAAGGGACGGGACCAATTCATCATCATTCTCAGTTAAAAAGCCTGCAAGCGTCGGCCCAGCACACCAGTCACTCTGCGCCGCTGCAAGCTGATCAGCACCTGTGATAAAGCCTGAAACAATCGCGTCCAAATCCTCTGTCTCGGCACGTTGAACATAAATCGCCTGCTCACCAAGCTGCGCGAATAGGGCCTGTAATAAGATGTTCGACAAATCAGACTGATCCGTGCCGTCACGCTGAGCAAATGCCAACTCGCGGCGCAGCGTCTCTGCCGCTTCAGGGTTAGCGCCCTCTAGCGCATGTATTACATTCCGGCTCGCAGCATCAGGGAAGACCGCCGCAAAATCTAATCTAGGCTTAAGCCCAGTTTCAGGCTGCTCATCGACAGACCTCCCAGGCCCGAACGCGAAAATACCAGAAAATATCGCGCCCACCACTAAGAGCGCGATAATCCCAAGTTTCAGTCCAGACAGTTGCGGCATAGCTTGATTATAGTTGCACGACGTTAGGCGGCGGGTCAGCCACGAATAGACTCGCAACCAAATCTTCGCGGCAATCCTGCGTTTGGCGCTGATTAACATAGCCTTTGTCAGTGATCTCACCGCGATCAATGCTTGGTGGCTCTGTCATCACGAGGAAGCGTTTAATCTTCCGTGACGACCCCGGCTCTGCGGCGTTAAAGGCTGCAACTTTGCCGGCCAAATCCTTCGTAAACTTGCCGAACGCCGCCATCATATCGCCGCCAGCCTCTTTGACATAGCCTTCAAACGTCGCCGGCGATGGCCAAAACATTGCGCCGATAAAGTTCTTGTCTTGGCCGCAAATCACCGCATCAAAAACCAAGGGCGAACACGCCGCGACTAAGTCAGGGCGCAGCACTCCAACGCTAACCCATGTGCCCGAAGACAGCTTAAAGTCCTCACCCACGCGGCCATCAAAAATGATGCCTTGATTGGGGTCATTCTCATCAACAAACTTGGCAGCATCGCCGAGGCAATAGAAGCCTTCTTCATCGAACACTTCCGCATTCTTTTCTGGCAGATTGAGATAGCCGTGCATGACGGTTTCACCCTTAGCGCGCACTTCTAATTTCGACCCATTTGGCACAAGCTTCAGCGTCAGCCCCGGCAAAGGCAGGCCGATCAGGCCAACGCGCTCGGCTTCCCAATGCACAACCGTTATGCCTTGGGTTTCAGTTGCGCCATACATCGTAATAATCGGAATGCGGCGCCCTGTGGCTTTGATCGCGAGGTCCTGAATGCGGTCATAAAGATCATCAGACAGCGTCGCGCCGCCATAACCGATCTGGCGCATATTCGCGAAGAAAGCATGCAACAGCTCATCGTCTTCTTCCATCGCTTCAGCGAGCATCGCCAAAGCTATCGGCGCAGTGCCAAAGGTTGAAGGCTTGGCATCACGCACATTGCGGATTGTCTCACCAAATAAAGCTGGCGTCGGCTTTCCGCCATCAATCCAGAACGTCGCGCCATTCCAGAGCGCACCATTGAAATTGACGTTTGACCCAGAAATATGGTTCCACGGCAGCCAGTCGAGGAAATTGTCTGGCGCATCTGGATCATAATCTGGGTCCCGTGCATCATCGCGAAGCCCCTCGACTCCAGCAATCATCGAACACATCGCGCCTTGGGTTGTCGGCACAGGTTTTGGCATTCCCGTAGAGCCAGACGTAAAGAGATATTTGCCGATTGAATCATCGTGCAACTGATCCATAGCCACCTCAACCGCTGGCGTCACAGGCGTCTTGAGCAGACCATGATATGAAACCGCGTCATTCGCGCCATCTGCTGTTATCAAGGTACACCCATGATCAACTAAAGCTGCAATTGCTGCCTCAAACGGCTTAAACTCGGCCGCGAAAAGGACTTTTGGTTGCACCGCATTGAAGCAATGTTTCAGCTTTTCAAAGTCAGTGGACATGGTCGAGTAAGGCACTGAAATCGGCGCGGCAGGCGCACCAATTGTCATCGCAGCTACCATCATAACAGCTGTCTCAATCGAGTTACCCGACAAGATCATAACCGGCGCATCAGGGCCAGCGCCCATTTCCAATAGCGCCTGCGCCATTGCCTGAACACCGTCCCAGCCATCACCATAGGTCAGTGCTTCCCACTGATCAGTTTCAGGATTGCGCTGCTTAAGCCAATCGCGGCCCGGGTGCATGCCAGCACGCGTTTTCAGCGCATGAGGCACAGAACGCGGGCGATCACCCGGCCTATGGCGTTGGCTCAAATAGACTGTGCCATCCGGCTTTCGAATGCATTCAATATCTGGCGCTTTTTGCGCCAATGGGCGGAAGGGGGGCTGTGTCGTTGCGTCGGCCATGTGTCTCATCCCTGAGTAATTCTTATCTTTGATTAACCCCGTTCTTAGTGGCCCCAGCCCCCCTGCCAAGCTTTTTCGGATTCAATTCTCTTGACGTCTTTGTTAGTCGACAATAACTTTGAGTTACAAAGTAGTTGGAGCAACACATGAACGATACAACATTAAAAGACGATTTAGCCTATGTCCGCGACCTTGCTGAGGCGGGTCAATCCGCCCCGCTTCTGGGCGGGCGCTTCCTTGCTTGGTGGGGCGGTCTCGTAACGCTTGCCTATATCGGCCACTATATGATCGCCGCAGAAATCATTGGCACAGGTCCTGTCGGATTTGCTTATCTCTGGATCGCCTTCGCCGCCATCGGTGTTGGCGGCTACCTTCTCTTGATCAAGTCTATGTCGGGCGACAAACCCGGTGCATCATCGGTCGGCAACCGCGTTGAGGGCAATGTCTGGATGATTGGTGGCTTCGCACTTGCGGCCAATTTCATAACCCTCGCAGTAAAAAGCGTGGTTACAGGTGAAGCCGCTGCAGAGTTTTCAACCTCAGTTCCGCTCGTCTTCAGCGTTTACGCCATAGGCTTGTTCACATCCGGCGCGATTGCAGGCAATCAGATCCTGAAAAATGCAGGCTATGGCGCATTGGCCATGATCGCACTTGCCATCTGGTTCTCAGGCACAAACCAAGTCTGGGCTGTTGCCGCGATTGCCGCCTTTCTAACGGTCTTTATTCCGGGCGTCTTCTTGCTTCGCCAAGAACCGAAAAGCGTTGTATAGGAGGCGACATGTCAGACGAGACAAACCCCTTCGACCACAGCGCGATTGATGATGTGATACATGGCCGCCTGCGCCTTGGCATCATGGCTTATCTCTCAACCGCTAGCCCTGCTATCTTTGGCGAGTTGAAAGAGAAGGTCGGCGCAACCGATGGCAATCTCTCCACGCACCTGCGCAAACTTGAGGATGCCGGTTACGTCAAACAGGAAAAACGCTTTGTTGGCCGCCGCCCACAAACGCGCATCTTCCTCACCGACGCAGGCCGCAAAGCGTGGATCGCATGGATCGCGCAAATGCAAGGGATTATGAACGCAGCAGAATAGCTGAACCGAACCTGAAGCCTTAACTGCCAGCACGTTCAGAAAGCCCCAGATAAAGTCCCTTCATGCGTTCGATATGAAGGGACTTTCACATGACGAAATTCTTGACCAAAACACTTCTCGCCATCGCTGCGGTCGGCGCAGCGATCACCCTCCCCGCCTCTGCTCAATATCGCGGTAGCAGTAGCGAAGCTGTCGTTTACAAAGACCCCGGCTTTCGCGGCCCTGCCTTAGTGATTGCAGGCCCGGAGCCCAACCTCGCTGAAATCCGCTTTAACGATACAATTTCGTCGATAGAGTTGCGCGGCACATGGGAAATCTGCGTTGATCCAAACTTTCGCGGCAAGTGCACGATCATTGATGGCTCAGTCCATCGCCTCGCTGACCTGCGCATGAATGACAATATCACCTCTCTGCGCCCGGTTAATCGCCGCGTGGCGCGCCGTGCCGGATTTGATCGCGGACATAATGATCGCAGAAGCGGCGGCATCACGCTGTTTAAGGACCCGGGCTTTAGAGGTAGTGCAATCTCTTTCAATGGCGCAGTGCGTAACATGCGGCTGGAAGGCTTTAACGATACAGCCAGTTCTATCGATATTCGCCGCGGCGCATGGTTGGTCTGCTCAGACCCGGACTTTCGCGGCCGCTGCGAGATTATCGAGGGCCCGGTCGACTATCTCAAATACATCCGCATGAACGATAATATCAGCTCGCTGCGCCCGATTAACAAACGTAGCAATCGCAATCGTTGGCGCTAGGCCCGCAAACCGTCTGATCCGGCAAACGGGTCATGTTCAGCCACCAGATGCCCCGGCGCGATTTCGATCAGCTTCGGGGCATATTGCTCTGCCTCACTATCATCGACGATCACCGACTTCAAAAACCGCAGCGGCGCACGGCTATCCAGCGGACTCGGTAAATCACCTTCCAGCTTCACCTTAACGCGCGCGCGCTCTGCCTTAGGGTCCGGCGCAGGCACAGCCGAAATCAGCGCCCGCGTATAAGGATGCCGCGCCTCTTCATAAATCTCGGTCCGGCCCGCAATCTCAACGACTTTGCCAAGATAAAGCACCATCACGCGGTGGCTGATCTCACGCACAACTGACAAGTCATGACTGATAAAGATCATCGCCAAGCCAAACTCTTTCTGCAGCTCAATCAACAGATCAACAACCTGCGCCTGCACAGACACATCTAGCGCCGACACCGCCTCATCACAAACAACCAGTTTCGGCCCTAGGATCATCGCGCGTGCAATCCCAACCCTCTGATTTTGCCCACCAGACAGCTCATGCGGATAGCGATTGATCAGCGCCGGGTCCAAGCCAACACGCGGCATAATCTCCCGCACCGCCGCCTCACGCTCAGCCTTGTTCATCTGCGGCGAGTGCACCGTCAGCGGCTCAGCCATCGAGTTGCCAATCGTCATACGCGGATCAAGGCTCGCCATCGGGTCCTGAAACACGATCTGCATATCATCGCGTAGCGCGTTCATCGTCGTGCGATCCGCGTCAGAAATATCGCGCCCCATCCATGCGACAGTGCCCGCCGTTTGCGGCACCAGCTTCAACACCGCCCGCGCCAGTGTCGACTTCCCGCACCCGCTCTCACCCACAACACCCAGTGTCTCACCCGGGCGCAGATCAAAGCTCACTCCATCGACAGCCTTTAGCGGCTTAATCTTCCCAAACAGGCCCCCGCCCACATTGATCGGAAAATGCACTTTCAGCTCATCAGCTGTCAGAATAGGTTCAACATTCGTGCTCGGCGCCGCGCCCAGTTCAGGCCGCCCGGGCTTATTCGGTTGATCAATTCGCGGCACAGCATCGAGCAGCATTTTGGTATATTCATGCTGGGGGTTATAGAAAATATCGTCGATGCTGCCCTGCTCGACAATCTCGCCATAGCGCATAACGACAACCCGGTCGCACATCCGCGCGACGACGCCCATATCGTGGGTAATCAGCGCAATCCCGGTTCCGGTTTCACGCTTTAGCTCATCCATCAGGTCCAGAACCTGCGCCTGCACTGTTACGTCCAGCGCCGTTGTCGGCTCATCAGCGAGCAACAGTTTCGGCCCGCACAGCATCGCAATCGCGACCATAACGCGCTGACGCATTCCGCCAGACAGCTCATGCGGGAACTGATCCATCCGCCGCGCCGCCTCTGGAATGCGCACATGCTCCAGCCAATCAACGCAGACCTTATTCGCCGCATCGCCTTTCAGGCCTTTATGCAGCTTCAAGACCTCACGCATCTGCGCGCCCACCGTCATATGCGGGGTCAGGCTGGTCAGCGGGTTCTGGAAAATCATAGACATTTCAGCCCCGCGAATATCGCGCAGCGTCTTGGCATCGGCGGTCAGCATTTCAGTGCCATTAAAATTAACCGACCCCGTCGCCGTCCCATTATCCGCAAGCAGCCCCATCGCCGCCAAAACCGTCTGGCTTTTCCCCGACCCGGACTCTCCGACAATGCCGAGGCATTCACCCGCCGCGACATCAAAACTCGTGCCTTTAACCGCCCGCACAACCCCATCCGGCGTATCAAACTCAACCTTCAGGTCACGCACAGTCAAAATAGGTGTCGTCATAGGGGAAAACGTCCTCAATTTAGCGAGAAATCAAAGGGCGCGAGCGGGCGAGAATTGTCAAGGGAGCGGGGCAGTTCTGGTTCGATTCTACAAATCGACTTGTTTTTCTCGCTCCGAATTGCACGGATCGCGTCAGACTCGTCACTTGACTTCCTAAACATATTGCGCAATTAGTTGCGCAATATGTTTAGGAGTGGCTTGTATGTCCCCACAATATCTTGACACCGAAGCCGCGTTCGCCTTGCGGACAAAGCACCTGGTGGACCGTCTCTACGATCAAATGGCCGATGCACTCGTTGAAAACGGGCTGAACATTATCAGTAAGACCATGGGAATCGTACAACTGCTCTTCTCAGAGGGTGCGAAATCTCAAGCCGACATAGCAGAGCGTTTGAAATACTCTCACCAGCTGACTGCGCAGCGCCTTGCCTGGCTCTATGATAATGAATTCGTCGTTTCGGAGCGCGACCCCAAGGATGCAAGGCGGCGACTGGTTCAGTTAACATCGGCGGGCCTTGCGGAAGGTGAAAAACTGCAAGCCTTTCTTCCGCAGCTGATTGAAGTCTATGACGCCTTGTTCGAAGAGATCGAAATTGATCTCGATGCAGCGGTTCAAAAAGCAGATAGCGCACTACAAAAGAAACCGCTCAAAATTCGAATGTCTTCACCCATCGAGGCTCCGCTTTTAGCAGAAGGTGAAGCATGACCCGCTCTCTACCCATCATCATTGTCACTTGCGTTTGTGCAATAGCCTTTGCTTTTGGTCTTGTACGCATCGGCGTTAGTCTGGTTCTATCCCTGCAGGCGCTCGGCACATTAGATATCGCAGCGTTTCGTGAGCCGGTCATGGAAGTTCAGGAGTTTCTGAGTATCCAGAATGACCAGGCACTCATTCCATTAAGCCCCCTTTCTTATTTCGCCGTCATCGCA